>Ga0302314_10006560_pt1 | contig 21057 bp, 16 predicted proteins | sample III_Palsa_N2_3_FD_200533 | JGI IMG/M metagenome (GOLD analysis project Ga0302314, IMG submission 200533) | Peat permafrost microbial communities from Stordalen Mire near Abisko, Sweden - III_Palsa_N2_3 | ecosystem: Environmental > Terrestrial > Soil > Palsa > Peat permafrost | place: Sweden... | reverse complement strand
CGGAGCCGTCGACTCCACCATCCTGGTGGCCACCACCTTTGCCGTGGGCACTCCCTCATTCGTCGCCGCAATCCTGCTCCAAGGCCTGTTCGCGGTAAAACTGCACTGGTTCCCCAGCGGCGGCAACGGAATCGGCCTCGGCCAAACACTCTGGCACCTGGCACTACCCGCCTTCGCCCTAGCCCTCTACCTCATCGGCCTACTCTCCCGAGTCACCCGCAGCGCAATGCTGGAAGCACTCGAAGACGAGCACGTCACCGTAGCCCGCAGCCGCGGCGTGCCCGAACGCCAAGTGATCCGACGCCACGTGTTCCGCAACTCCCTTGGCACCGTGCTCACCATGAGTGGCCTGATCATCTCCACCCTCGTCGTCTGCACCGTACTGGTGGAATCCGCCTTCAGCGTCAACGGAATCGGCCAACTGCTCGACCTGTCCTCCACTACCAAGGACTTCCCCGTCGTCCAAGCAATCAGCCTGATCATCGTCGCCCTCTTCATGGCGGTAAACCTCATCGTCGACCTACTCCTCCCCCTAGTCGACCCCCGGTTGACGCTAGGCACGAGGAGCACCCAAACATGACCACCACTACCCTCACCCGCCGCCCCGGCCTAGCCCGCATCAGATCCACCCGCCCGTCGCTCTACCTCCTATGCCTAGGATTCGTAGCCCTCCTCGTCGTCCTCGCCATCTTCGCCCCCTGGCTCGCTCCCCACGACCCCAACGCAGTCGACCTCGGCAGCGCACTGGCCGGCCCCTCCGCGTCACACCCTCTAGGCGTAGACAGCTCCGGCCGCGACACCCTCTCCCGTCTCCTCATCGGTTCCCGCACCTCCCTCCTCGGCCCACTCGGCGTAGTCCTCTTCTCCACCCTCGCGGGCGTCGCAGTAGGCGCCGTTTCCGGCTGGTACGGCGGTTGGCTCGACTCCCTCCTCTCCCGCAGCTCCGAACTGATCTTCGCCTTCCCCGGCCTCCTCCTAGCCATCCTGGTCGTCTCAATCTACGGCGACGGCCTGATCGGCCCCGTGATCGGCCTAGGCGTCGCCTACCTCCCCTACGTCAGCCGCCTGACCCGCTCCCTCGTACTAGCCGAACGAGAACGCCCCTACGTAGCTGCCTACCGAGTCCAAGGCCACTCCGGCGCCCAGATCTGCCTACGGCACGTCATCCCCAACATCGCCCCCGTAGTCCTGGCCCAATCCACCATCAACTTCGGCTACGCCCTGATCGACCTGGCCGGCCTGTCCTTCCTCGGCCTAGGCGTGCCGGCCCTGACCCCCGACTGGGGCCGCATGGTCTTCGACGGCGAGACCGCAATCCAGCAGGGTTACCCTCTCTCAGCCATCCTGCCCTGCGGCGCCATCGTCCTCACCGTCGTCGCCTTCAACGTGGTCGGCGAGCACTGGGCCGACCGAGTCGCCAAGAGGGAGCACTGAACTCATGGACCCGCTGAACACACTCGACATCCAAAACCTGCGGCTACGTCTGCCGAACACCGCCAGGCCAGTACTCGCGGGCATCAATCTGACCATCCGCGCCCGCGAAACCGTAGCCCTGGTCGGCGAATCCGGCTCAGGCAAGACCCTCACCGCACGCAGCGTCCTGCGACTCCTACCCCCAGGAGCCGAAACCGAGGGAACAGTCAGAGTCAACGGCGAGGACGTCCTAGCCATGGCACCCGACCAACTGCGCCGCCTGCGCGCCGGCACCGCCGCAATGATCTTCCAGGACCCCCGCGCCGCCATCAACCCACTACGCCGAGTAGGCGACTTCCTCACCGAAGGCGTACGCCTAGGCGGCGGCATCCGCGCAGCCGAGGCCACCGCCCGCGCCGAGCGAATGCTGACGGCAGTCGGACTGACCTCCGCCGCACTGCGCCAGTACCCAGGCGAACTATCCGGCGGCATGCTCCAACGAGTAATGATCGCCGCCGCCCTCATGGGCGACCCGAAACTCCTCCTAGCCGACGAACCAACCACCGCCTTGGACGTCACCACCCAAGCAGAAGTAGTGGCCCTACTAGGCGACGTACGCGACCGCTTCGGCACCGGCCTGCTCTTCGTCACCCACGACCTGGGCCTGGCCGCCGCCATCAGCGACCGCGTATACGTCATGTACGCAGGCCTGATCGCAGAAACCGGCCCAGCAGACGAACTTTTCGCCCACCCAAGACACCCCTACACCGCCGCACTACTCAATTCCACCCCACGCCTTGACTCAACGAACAAACGCCTAGCCGCAATCGACGGCCAGCCCCCAGGCCTACAAGTCCAGCTATCCGGCTGCCCCTTCGCCGCGCGCTGCCTCTACGCAACCGACCTGTGCACCGAGCAGACGCCCACCCAACTGCCAGTGGCAAACAACACAAAGCATCTCGTCGCATGCCACCACACAGACAAATGGGAAAGCAAGGTCGTCCATGTCTGAGACAGTCCTTGAGGTATCCGCCCTGCACAAGGCATTCCGCACCGTACACGCCGTAGACAACGTCTCATTCACCCTCGCCGCAGGAGGTTCACTCGGCATCGTCGGCGAATCCGGCTCAGGCAAGACCACAACCGCACGGATCATCGTCGGCCTGGAACACCCAGACAGCGGCCAAGTGCAAATCCACAACCGCGCCAGCACGTCGACAAAACGCTCCATCCGCACCGACCGACTCCGCCGAGCACGCGAGGTCCAAATGGTCTTCCAAGACCCCTACCTCTCCCTCGATCCCCGCATCACCGTCGGCGCCGCACTCCGCGAACCACTGGCCCTGCACTTCCCCAAAACCGATCGCCCAGCACGAGTCGCCGAACTGCTCGACCAAGTAGGCCTAGGCGAGCACCTGGCCAACTCGCTGCCACGCCAACTATCCGGCGGCCAGCGCCAACGAGTAGCGATCGCCCGCGCACTCGCAGTCGAACCCGCCGTCTTAGTCCTCGACGAAGCAGTAGCCGCACTCGACGTCTCCGTGCAAGCCCAGATCCTCAACCTACTAGCCGACATCCGAGATCGCACCAACATCAGCTACCTATTCATCACCCACGACCTAGGCGTCGTACGCTGCGTCACCGACGACGTCATCGTCATGCGCCGCGGCAAAATAGTCGAATCTGGACCGACTACACAAGTCCTAGCCAACCCCCAACACCCCTATACCAACCTACTCATGGACTCAATCCCAAGACCCGGCTGGGACCCACGCCGCCTATCCAACTCCCCATCCCGCTAAGCCCACCGACCTACCCGCCAGCCATCCTCATCGCAAACCGAGCCGCCCCGATCAACCCAGCCCGCCGACCAAGCGACGCCTGCCGCACCTCCAGCCGACGCACAAAGTCCAGACTCGCACGATGCGCCACCCGATCCCTCAGCGGCCCCAGCAACACCTCACCAGCCGCAGCCACCCCACCCCCCACAACCACCACATCAAGATCACACAACGCCGCCGCCCCAAGTACCGCCACACACAACGCGTCAGCCGCCCGCGCGAAAGCGCCCCGCGCCAACGGATCCCCACTCCGCGCCGACTCAGCCAGTGCCCGCGCATCCGGTCCGATCCACCCAGCTCGACGCGCATACCGCACCATGGACGGCCCACTAGCCGCAGTCTCCACACACCCACGCGCACCACACGGGCACTGCTCCATATATGGATCTGCGTATATATGCCCAATATGCCCAGCATTCCCAGTCGGCCCGCAGTACGGCTCACCCCCCAACACCAGACCGCCACCTACCCCCGTCGACACCACCAACCCCAACAATGCTTTACTATCCACCCCAGCCCCACACCACTGCTCACCAATGGCCGCAGCAGTAGCATCCCCAAGCAACGCCGTAGGCAGCCCCCCAGTTACCTCCGCCACACAATCGACCACCGGGAAATCCCGCCACGCCGGAATATTGACCGGACTGACCACCCCCGCCCCCGGATCCAGCGGCCCAGCACTAGCCACCGCCGCTGCAGTCGGCCGATGCCCATCGATAGTCTGCTTGACCAGATCTGTCAGCGCGGCAGCGACCACAGCCGCCGCGCCGGTCGGGGCAGCCGGCGTGCGCACCTCGTGGTGCACCAACACCCGGCCGCCCTTGCCGACCAGCGCTGCGGCCAGTTTCGTCCCGCCGACGTCAACGGCCAGCACGTGCGGTTCGGCGGTGGTCATAGGTGATCCTCGCATTCAATGGCGGCCCTGGGGCCGGGCAGTTACTGACTAATTCTTCGTCCGGATGCCGCTGGCATATCAAGGGTCTATCTCCCGCCGACCACTCAACGGCCGACTCGCTGACCGCCCGACCGGCCGCACGCACGCCGCTCCGCACGGCGCCCGCCTGGACGCGTCGGGCGGAGCGGCATGCGCGCCGGGATGGAACGGGACAAGCGACCACCTCGAAGTACGTAAGGTCCGGTCCAGGACTGCCGCGCGTCCCGCTCCGGGTGGCACCGGGCGCCGGACCGCCGCCGGCTCCTGCCCGACAACGCCTCACATGCTGCCACACATAATAGACAACGTTGTCATTGCCGGTATGAACTCACGCCGCGCCCACGCTTGTCAAGCGATCCCAAGAATTTCAGGCAGACCTCCATTTGTCTCCCAGCCCAACGAATCGCCTGATCGGGCCCCACTGACCAGGCCCATACAGCCGCCTCCGACACGTCCTACAGACGTCGCGGCTGGTCCGCGCTGGTCCGCGCCTCCACACAGGCCAAGGATTGATCGATCTGGTTTGGCAACGTTGTCTGCGCCGTCCCCAGAGTGGTACTCACCGTAACCGCCCATGGTCCTGAAAGTGGGTGAATTTCCTCCGACTAAGCCGACTCCACCGACTCCGCTGGAACGCCACGCTCAAACAGGACCGTACTCGAAGCGTCACGTCCCCTCACCGCACCGGCATCAGCGCCAAGGCCGATCACGGCGTACACCTCAGGCCGGCTGGACTTGAGTATCAGCCCCCACACGATCCCGCCAACAGCAACCACACCGAAAATCGCAGGCAGCAGCTTAGCCGAGATCGATCCGGGCGCCACGCCCAACAATGTCGAGAAGTTGTCCAAACACAGCCCCGCCATGACCAACAACAACGCCGCGGCCAGTCCCGGCGCGATCATCCGCCGCCAGAGCGGCTCGTCATGCGGATCGAGCAGGAAGTACCGCAGCACCGCGATCGAGGTGATGGTGAGCAGAATCAGGATGCCGACCGCGCCAGTAGTTCCAAGCCAGAAGAATAGATTGACCATCGGATCCCAGTGCGCCATCGCGTAGACCAGGATGACAACAAGCCCGAACACGCTCTGCACCGCAGACGCGGTCATCGGGACGCCGGACCGTCCGGTGCGGCCCAGCGCGGCGGGCAGCACCCGCTCACGACCGAGGGCGAAGCTGTACCGCCAGCACGCATTATGAAACGCCAAGGCCGCAGCGAACAGCGACGTCAGGAACAGAGTCCGGCCCAGGTGCGGCAAAAATCCAGAACCCATCGCGAACAGCATCGCAGGCCCCTGCGCCTCAGCTACACCGACCACCTGGCCGTTGCCGTAGTTAACCGCCATACCCAGGGAGGCCCCCGCGTACACAACGCCAATCAGGCCGAGGGACAGACAGTTCGCCATCGGCACGGTACGCCGGGGGTTACGCGCCTCCTCGGCAAACACCGGGGACTGTTCGAACCCGATATAGCCGAGCACCGCGACAGCCAGCACCGGCCCAATCCCAGACCACGTCAGGTTGGCCGGGTCCAGGGTCGACAGGCTCAACTGCCCGTGCGCCGGATGAATCAGCCCACTAATAGCCAACGTAACCAGCACGACCAACTCGGCCGACAGCAGCACACCAAGCACCTTGCCGCTCAGGTCCACCCGGACCAACCCGAGGATGGCCACCACCGCCCACGCGGCCAACGCCCAGATCCACCAGGCAGCATGCAAGCCGAAGTTATCAGCGGCATAGCTGGCGAAATTGAAGCCGAAGGCGCCATAGAGCCCGACCTGAAGCATGTTGTACGCGACCACCGCGATCAAAGCCGCGCCAACCCCAACCGGCCGCCCGAGGCCGCGGGAGATGAAGGCGTAGAACGCCCCCGCATTGCTGATGTGCCGCGCCATGGCCACATACCCGACGCTGAATACGCCCAGAACTAGAGCCACGATCAGGAAGGCAGCCGGCACCCCGGTCAAGCCGGTCACCGTGTACGCAGCGGGCACAATTCCGGCTACGACCGTAAGCGGCGCGACACCCGCCAAGACGAAGAAGACCACCCCAGGTATACCGAGCCGGTCCCGAGCCAACGCGGCCGAAACGCTGCCGACCTGTACCTGTGTGAGTGTTTGTCGGGCCATGCTCATTCCGCCCCGCGCCGTACCCGCCGTGCCTCTTCGTTCACGAGCGCGCCACTCCTCTAGATTTCACAGCCTCGATTTGCGCGACAATCAGTAACCACTCGCGCGCAGAAGCGCACCATGCGCAGCGTAGAGTAACGCACAGGTGCCTGTCAGCAATGGTCTTTACGGCAGCGAAGATCTTTGCATTCCGTTTACCAGGGCTCTTCAACAAAGGCACGACAGCCAGCGATATGACGCTTTCGCGCTGCCGCGTTACCGGGTGAGCTGCCAGTGCTGGCCAAGGATGGCCTCGATCTGGGTCACCAGTTGGCTCCCGCCGCTCAGGCCCGGTACAGAAGCGCCGCCGATGGTGACCGTGACGTTCCCGCACCCGGTCGCGTCCGCGTCGGCGGTCGCGATCTGGGTGCCTGTCGCCGAACGGAAGACCATCTGCAGCCCGGCCCCGTCATCATTCGGGCAGTAAAGGCCCTGCTGCGTGAGCGGCAGGGCATTGATCAAGGCGGTGATCTTGGCGATCTGGGCCGCGTCCGTGACTGCGAGCACCGGGGCGGTCGGACTCACCCCCTGCTGATTGAGCGGGAGCACGGGGGTGATGTCGAGCACTGCCGTAATCGGGATCATCTCGCCGGCGGGTCGCGCGGTGCTGGTGGCCGTGACCGTCGGGCTCGGGGTGAGGGATCCGCTGCCCGGATCGACCGCCACGGGTGCCGAGGCGCAGCCGGCCAGGAGCAGGACGGCCGCGGTGGCCAACCCGGCCGCCGAGCGGCGGGCGATGGACGGAACCGGAAAGAGCGGCGAGCCAGGTCGATTCATGGTCCTTGGACGTGGCCGCAGCAGCCCGGGTTCCGCATGACCGCGATCGGGTTCCATTGAACGAACCATCCGGCCCATTTGCACTAATACAGAATTACATTGCCTCTAGTACAAAAATACCCTAGGCTGTCGATCATGCCTGCGAAGACACCGACACCCGTCACCCTGACCGGCCGCCACGTCCGCCTTGAGCCGCTGACCAGGCTACACCTGCCCGATCTGTTCGCCGCCGGCGGCGGGGACGACGAGGTCTGGCGCTGGCAGGGCGGCGGCACTCCGCATACCGAGGCAGAGCTCGGCGCCAAGCTCGACGACCTGCTCGAAGCAACCGAGCGGGGCGAATACCTCCCCTTCGCGGTCATCCACCTCGCCTCCGGCCGTGCCGTCGGCTGGACCACGTACATGGACATCAACGTGGAACACGAGTGGCTGGAGATCGGCTGGACCTGGTACGGCCGCGCCTACTGGCGCTCGGCGGTGAACACCGAGTCCAAGCTGCTCCTGATGACCCACGCCTTCGAGGACTTGGGCATGGGACGGGTGCAGTGGAAGACCGACCATATGAACCTGCGGTCCCAGGCCGCCATCGCCCGCCTCGGCGCCCAGCGCGAGGGCGTGCTGCGTCGGCATCGCCGCCGACCTGACGGCACCTGGCGCGACAGCGTCTACTTCTCCATGCTCCTTGACGAATGGCCCGCCGCGAAGCAACGGCTCACTGACGCCCTCGCTGCCCCGGCAACGGCGACATAAGCGAGCGGCCCATTCACGCCTTCGATCTCGCGAATGGACCGCTCGCTTAGCACTACTGCAGCCAAGTCTGATCAGGCCAGGCCAACTCAGCTCACGACAGCGGCAAGCTCAGCGTGGCCGGAGACCCGGCCGGGCTGCTGAACGTCAGAGTGCTGCCGGACTTGTCCGAGTCATAGAACAACGGGTCCTTGGTATCGATGACCACGCCAACACTGTCCCCGGCCGGGATGTCATAAGCGGCGGTCAGGAACTGGGCGCTGATGTTCAACGGCTTGCCGGGGGTGGCGTTGAGATATGTGTACGGAAGGTACGACACGAGCGTGGCGTCGTCAGCCCAGTTCACGTCGTAGAGATACGCGTAGAACGTCCCGCTGGACGCGCTCGGCGTGATGGTGATGTTCAGCGCCGCGTTGCCCCTGACATGGTCAGTCGATCCAAGCGCAGAGGACTGCCACACAGCTCCGTTGCTCCGGTCCACCACCGGTAGCCAGCAGGTCGGTGGGGAGTCCAGGAACTGGGTCAGAATTCCGGTCACCTCAAGGGTTCCGCCGTCGGCGCAGGTGTCGGTGCCGACATTGATCCCGGTGGACCAGCCGGTGGCGGTGGACGTTCCGAGCGAACCAGTACCGAGCCAGTTCTCGCCGCCGAGGTTGTAGGTCGCAGTGTGCGTGCTCATCGCTGCAGGGCTCGAATAGCCGGTGTAGGTCGACCCGCCGACCGGTTCGATCTGTACCGGCGCCTCGGTGTTAATGCCGTTGGCCGCGCCGGTGAGGTAGTGGTCGAACCAAGCATGCACGTTGGTCCAGACCGAATTACTCAGGCCCAGCAGCCCGCTGGCCTCGGCGGTGGCGTGGTCGCCGGGTTGGAGCATCAGGAACTTGGGCGTGGTCAGGTCATTGTAGAACGGGGTGATCTGACTGGGCGCGAAGATGCTGTCCTGCAGCCCGTTGGAGATGAAGACCGCGGTGCCGTTCGCGTTGATCTGATTCACGTAGGTCTGCGGTGAACGGACCGCGCCCCACGCGAGGATCTGCGGGACGTCCGTATCAGCGTAGAAGTCGCTCAGGATGTTCTGGAAGTCCGGGCTCAGTCGTCCGGTCGCGGCGCCGAGCGCGGCCAGGATGTCCGTGGATTCCAGGTGGCGGGTGTTGTTCGGGTAGAGCGAGTAGTCCAGATCAGTCCACGTACTCATGGAGGCCGTGGCCTTGATCCGCGGATCCTGCGCGGCCGCCAGAAGTGCCAGCCCGGCACCGTAGGAGATCCCGCCGACGCCGATCTCGGCGGGATTGGTGGAGGTGTTGGCCAGCAGCCAGTTGATCACGGTGGAGACGTCGGCGACGTCCTGCGGGCTGGCGACGTCGATCGTGCCGCCGGAGCCGTAGAAGCCTCGCGCATCGTATTCGAGCACGATGTAACCGTCCTGGGCGAATTGCTGCGCCTGGGCAAGGTACTCGAAGTCTGGCGTTCCCCAGCTGGCGATGAACACGATCGCCGGGTGCGGCCCAGGAGTGGAGGGCTCGGTGAGCACGCCGGTCAGCCCGACCCCGTCGGTCATGGTCAGGGTGACGTCGGTGTTCGAGACGGAAGCGGTTGCGGAAGCGGTGGCCGCATGGGCCGGCGCGGCCCCCAGCCCGGCGGCCAGGGCAGTCAGGGCCGCCACAGCGAACGTGGCCAGCCTGCGGCGCGCCGAACTAGAACGAGTGGACTGCGAGCGGGTGGAAGGGGATCTGGTGGAGTGAGTGAGGGCAAAGCGATGCACAGGTAACCTCCAGGTTACTTGCGGGTAATACAGCAGGGTGACCTGAGATTCCTACGCGCGAGTAACTTCGTCAATGACATGGCGTGTGCACGAGGGTCAAGCTTGGGCAAGGTTCGCCCGTACGGCGGTACCGGCGATCACCGCACACCCCTCCGTGAGCGGGCAAGAGCTACCCCGCCCCACCACTGCAGGTATAACGGATTCCTCGGCATATTTCGCTCGACGGATTCGGTGACCACCCCGACGCCCTCTCGCCCCTTGGACATTCCTTCAGCTTCAGAAGTTTTCCTTTGCGGCATCCCGGTCGATTTTCTGGACATCGACCGTGAGCCCGAACAGATAGCCGACGGTTTCCTCGCCGATCCTGGCCAACAGGGCTTCGAACAGGCGCGTTGCCTCGACCTGGAATCGGGCCAGGTGGTCGCTCCCACTCAGCGAATGAAGGTTCACGCCGTTGAGCGCGTCGTCCATGGCCTGGATGTGGTCGCGCCAGCAACGATCGATCACGGAGATATACACGCGGCGTTCGAGCTCCCGGAGGATCTCGGGGCCTAGTTCGGACTCACGCACGCCGTAAGCGCGGTACAAGTCGGCGACCAGAGCGTCAGTGAGCGTGGCCTGCGGCAGGGCAACCAGGGCTTCGGCAGTGATACCGATCGGGTAGAGGATCTTGAGCGCGGCCCACAGTTGCTCCCGTCCCTCCCGACCCGGCTTCGCGGCCTCGACGCATCGGCCGACCACCTCCCCGAGGATCCGGCGGATCCGGTCGTGCAGGTCGTGCAGGCCGTCGCCGCCGAGCGACGTGCGTCTGAGCTGGTAGATCTCCGTGCGCTGCCGCCCGATGACGTCGTCGTACTTCACCCAGGAGACCAGTCGCTGCACCGATCGCGCAGTCTGCTTGTCCAGCCCCCGCTCCAGCGCCCGACTGGTCATCTTGCTCTCCATGGGGTCGTAGCCGACCGCGAGGGTTCGGGAGAGCCCTGCCAGCACCGAAGGAGAGAAGTATGCCCGGAAGGACGCGTCCTCGACGGAGACGTACACCGCCGACTCGCCGGGGTCGCCGCGCCGACCGGCCCGGCCCCGCATGTGCAGTTCGAGCCGACGCGTTTCGTAGAGGTCGAGGGACAGGACGAAGAGTCCGCCGTTGCGCACGACCGCGTCGTGTTCGTCGGTGTCGTCGCCGCCGAGCCGGATGTCCACGCCGCGCCCGGCCATCCTGGTCACCACGGTCACCGCGCCGATCCGCCCCGACCGCGCGATGATCTCGGCCTCGTCGCGGTGGTTCTTCGCGTTGAGCACCTCGTGCGGGATGCCGCGCTCGGCGAGCGCGCCGGACATCTGCTCGGACTGGGCGATCGAGCCCGCGCCGAGCAGTACCGGCCGGCCGGCGGCCCGCTGCCTGGCCACCTCGTCGACGGCTGCGGCGATCCTGCTCCGATCGGTCGGGTAGATGGCAGTCGGCCGATCCACTCGCAGGACCGGACGGTGGGTCGGGATGCGCACGGTCTCGAGTCCGTAGGCCTGCCGGTATGCCTCGATCTCGGTGGCGACGCCGGTCAGCGCGGACAGCCGCTCGTACTGGAGCAGGTACGCCCTGGTCCTGATCGAGGCGACGGTTCGGGTCTCCGGTTGTATCGGCAGATGTTCCTTGACCTGGAGCGCCTGCGCCAGGCCGCCCTCGTAGACGCCGTCGGGGCTGATCCGCCCGGTCATGGTGTTCACGATCCTGATCTCGCCGTCGGCGACGATGTAGTCCCGGTCGCGCCGAAGCACCTCCTTCGCCGTGAGCGCGTTGTCGATCTTGCGCATCAGGCCGGCGTCGGACGCCTGGTAGAGGTCCGCCTCGCCGAGCAGGTCCTCGACGCGCGCGATCCCCTCGTCCGTCAAGGTCACCATCCTCCGGGCGTCGTCGACGGCGTAGTGCCGGTCGCGCTCCAGCCGTCCCGCGGCGACCGCCACGGAGAGGTACGACGTCCCCTCGTTGGCGACCTTGTCGGAAATGGTCGGCGTGACCCGGGCCTCGTCGATCAGGATGAGGTCGGCCTCGTCCACGATCGCCATGTGGTGGCCCCGCTGAACCACCTCGTCGACGGCCCAGGCGATGTTGTCCCGCAGATAGTCGTAGGCCATCGCGCTGGCTGTCGCGTAAGTGACATCGGCCGCGTAGGCCGCCCTGTGCTGTGCCGCCTCGAACTTCACGCCGTATTCCGGGATCAGCCCGCAGCCCAGGCCCAGCGCCCGGTAGACGGGCCCCATCCACTCCGCGTCACGCGCAGCCAGGTAGTCGTTCGCGGTCAGTACGTGCACGCCGCGCCCGCTCAGCGCGTTCAGGTACGCGGGCATCGTGATGGCCAGGGTTTTGCCCTCGCCGGTCTTCATCTCCGCCAGTGCGCCGAGGTGCAGGGCGACACCACCCATGACCTGCTCGTCCACCGACCGCTGGCCGATCGTGCGGCGCGCGGCCTCCCGCACGGCGGCAAAGGCCTCCGGCAGCAGCGCGTCCAGGGTCGTTCCGGTGGCCAGCCGGTCGCGCAGCGTGCCGGTCAGCGCTCGCAGTTCGGCGGCGGAGCGCGCCTGCATCGCGGGCTCCAGCACGTTGACGGCGCCGACCGCAGCCTGACAACGACCGAGAACATCCCTACCGGCTCCCCTGCGGCGGGCAAATCCGAACCGAGACATTGCCATCCACCCCTCTCCCCCACCAGCTAAAAGTCACCTCATCATGACACGATCGACGATACTGGGCTGCCAAAATATTGAACTATTCATCACCTTGCAAACGCTTTTACCTGTTTCATCCCTTAGCGCCTGATTACCGCACTTGATACCGGATAGGCCTTTCCTTGAAGCCCGGTGATCCGTATGCTTGGCCCGGGCAGATCAACGGGCATGCGGGGTCGGGTTTCGGCAGTGTGCTGACTCGGGAGGGGTGTGTGCGCGGATGGCACTGCCGACAATGATCCTCGTGGTTCGGGCCGCATGACCATGAATACGTACCCACGGGAACAATTCCGCGGGCTTCGGGAGACGGGAAGCAAGAGCAATGAGTTACATCAGCGGGGATGACGGACGCGAGCAGGCCGATCTCGAATTCGGCCAGTGGCAGGACGAGGAGGGCGGCTGGGAGGACGCACCTGCGCCGCGCGGCAGACGGCGCAAACGCGCGCTTATAGCCTGCGGCGCGGTGGCCGCGCTGGCGGTCGCGGCGCTGCTCGCGGTCGACACGCTCTCGTCCGGGTCGGCCTCGCTCTCCCCTGCCGCGCACGCAGCGCCTACCACTCCGCCCGGCTTCTCTCCCTCCTCGACCGATCCGGCGACGGCCGCGCAGCAGACCGCGCAGGCATTCCTGACCGCGTGGCAGTCCGGGAACGACACCGCTGCGGCGGCGCTGACCGACTCCCCGGCGGCAGCGAAGACCGCCCTGGATGCGTACCGGACCGACCTGGACCTCAGCCAGTTGTCGCTGCAGGTGCAGAACTCCAGTGCTGACGGCTCCGTGTCCTTCAGCGTCGCCGCCTCGGTCGGGCTGTCCACCCTGGCCGGCTCGTCCGGCGGAGCGGCCGGCGCGACCGCCACGGCTGCTCCGCAAGCCCCCACCTGGACCTACACCTCAAGCCTGACCGCGTACCCGTCCGGCCAGAGCTGGCTGGTCCAGTGGAGCCCGGACATCCTGGCGGCGAATCTGACCGCTGACACGCACCTGATGATCGTCCCGGTCCCGCCGGGCGCCGGAACCGTCACCGACTCCAAGGGCAACAACCTGGCCCAGGCCGCCGACCCCGGACTGCAGCACATCGCCACCCTGCTGGCGGCCAACGCCCCGGCCGGCCAGGGCACTCCCGGCATCGACATCGCGATCGCGGACGCGACGAACACCCCCGTGACGGGCATCGGTGCCGCGGTGGTCAGCCAGCCCGTGGCCACCGGCAACCTCGCCACCACGATCAACCCGACCGCCGAAGCCGCGGCGATGTCCGCGGTCGCCACCAACCCGCAGAGCTCGATGGTCGTGCTCCAGCCGTCGACCGGGGACATCCTGGCGATCGCGAACAACGACGGCGGCAACGACGACGCGCTGATCACCCGGATCGCGCCCGGCTCGACCATGAAGGTGGTCACCAGCACCGCCCTGCTCAACCGGGGCTTGACCCCGGACAGCCCGGTGACCTGCCCGGCCGTGTTCGACGGCACCGGCTTCCCGTTCCAGAACTCCGGCGGCGAGTCCCGGCCGGCCGGCACCGCGTTCATCGACGACTTCGCCGCCTCCTGCAACAACGCGTTCACCAGCCAGTACCAGAAGCTGGAGGGCGGGGTGCTGGCGAGCACCGCGCAGACCTACTTCGGCCTGAACGAGCCGTGGAACATCGGCCTGGGCGACCCGCAGACCTACTTCACCATGCCGTCCGACGCGGAGAGCACCGAACTGGCCGCCGAGGCCTTCGGCCAGGGTACGCTCGGCGCCTCGCCGCTCGCGATGGCCTCGGTCGCCGCCACGGTGGACACCGGCTCGTTCCACCAGCCGATCCTGCTCGCCGGCACGCACCAGGTCCGCGCGACGGCGCTGCCCGGCGGCACGGAATCGGACCTGCGGGAGATGATGCGCGCGGTGGTCACCTACTCGGACGGCACCGCGCACCACGACGGCTTCGGCTCGGACGTGTACGCCAAGACCGGCACCGCGGACGAGGGCGCCGCGGGAGCGACGCCGAACTCCTGGATCATCGTCTTCGACCCGGACAAGGACGTGGCCATCGCCTGCGTGGTGCTCAACGGCAACTTCGGCGCCCAGACCGCCGGTCCCGAGGCCGAGTCGGTGCTCGCCGCGATGTAGGCGGCGAGCGAGTTGTCAGGCCACTGCCACTATCGCGATCACAAGCATCACTGCCAACGTGATGGAAGCGGCGATGGTGAACAGGCCGATGGCGAAGCCCTGCAACGCACCCGGGGCTCCGCGACCGGTCAGCATGAAGCCGTCGGCATGCGCAGCTGCCGGGTACTCGGAGGCGAGTCCGGGTTCATCGCCGCGATGCAGCTGCCACCAGCGGTGAATGGTCATCGCCTTGATGTCGAACTCGCGGTCCCAGAAGAGGAAGCCGATCCGAGGGCAGGGCAGCCGGGTGAGTCGGCCGTCCTCCTCCCGGACCACGAGACGGTGGCCGCCGTGTCGGCGCTCGATCTGGATCGATTCGACTTGCGTCCAGGGGATCTGCAGCCGGCGCAACCGCCGATGGGAGATCAGCAGAGCGGGCGTCAGAGTGATCCCCACCCGGATGCACCACTGCCAGATCCCCGCCAGAGCTGCGAGGGACACGACCAGTTCGATCACCCGGCCAAAGAACGGCAGGTCGTCTCCCGCGCTGCGTGGAGTCAGTGCGGAGAACGCCATCTCCACGGCCACGACGAGCAGAAGGAGGGCGACTGTCGAGCGCTGCGCTGCAGCCGGCCTGGTCCGCAACCGGTCCGGCTTACCGCTGAAACCCGCATAGGGGCCGATCCTGGGCATCACGGCCGCGGTGCCCAGGAGAGCTCTGCTCGCCACCCACCGATCCCAGATCACCTGGGCTTTCTCGTCAAACCGGCGGTCCCAGTTGAGGAATCCAGTCGTGGGCATCCGCAGTCTCGTGCGCCGACCACTCCACTCATAGAGCACCACCACGCGGTTACCCATGAAGCTCTCGATCCGGACTTCGGCCACATCGACCCAGGCGATCGTCCTGCGCCGCGCGTTGTAGACAACCAACGTATCGGGCGTGAGCACGACTCCGACCTTGCGGCAGAAATACCAGATTATGCATAAAGCGAAGGCCGCCGAGCATACAGCGGACACGAACTGACCCGGTTCGACATCGGGATTCAACCGCGACCAAAACATGACCATATTGACAACAGGCATGACTGCCAGCAGCCCGAACGTTCCCGCGAAAAACAAGGTCTGAGTTCTCGAGGCGTGAAAGCGCACTCGTTCCACCCCGGCCAAATCCCCCGTTGTCATTCCCGCCCCATTTCTCGCTGTTGATCGATCTCAGCGCGAGTATGACGCGGCGCCCGTCCCATGTCTACCAGCGTTAGCGCCCCTCGCCCTCCTCGGCGTAAACGCGGGCGGCGTATTCATCCAGTTTCTGCTCGCACCGGCTCAGCGCCGCGCGCACCGCCTCGGACCCTGAGGCGCCGAGCACATCCCTGGCTTGGACCTTGGCGAACCAGTTACGCAGTTTGACCAGGTCCTCGTCGTTCTCCTCCAACTCGGCGTAGGTGAAGTGGTTGGCCGTGTACTCCTTCTCCACCTGGCCGAGGAAGTCCTCGCACTTGTCGACGATCTCCTCGTACTCGTCGTCGCGGGCCGCGTTGAACGCCGCGCCGATCTCCGCCTGACCGGACAGCGCCTCCGATTCAAGCAGGTACGCGGTCCCGCCCATCTCCACGATCTCGTTGCGCAGCAGACGCAGCGAACGCTCCGCGGCCGACGAGGCGGGCAGGGCGGCCACCGAGTTCTGCAGGTAGATCGCGCCTAGACCGCGGATCTTCCGCCACACTCCGGCGCGCAGCCGGGTCGGCTCGGCCGGGATCTTGTAGACCAGCAGCAGCCAACGCGTCTCGGCCCCAGGATTGCCGGGCAGCGGGCTGGACGGCTCCGGAGGGGAGGGAACGGGACTCGTGGTCACCCGGCGATCCTATCGCCGCGATCACGCGGCCCGCAGGCTGCCGGTACGGCCCACGTGGTGGTTCAGCGCGGCATGCGGGTCATGGTGATCGCCGGCCGGGAGGGCGTGGTCGGTGTGCACGGTGGCGGCGGTCAGCCGGGGCACGGCGTGGATCAGGGCGTGCTCGGCCGCGACCGCGAGGGCATGGGCCTCGACCACGGTGAGGGTCGGGTCGACCACGATGTCGGCCTCGGCGCGCAGGTTGTGCCCGATCCAGCGCATCCGGACCTGCCCGACCCCGCGCAGCCCGGGTACTTCCAGGAGCGCGCTCTCGGCTCGTTCGATCAAGGCCGGGTCCACTGCGTCCAGCAAGCGGCGGTAGACCTCGCGGGCTGCGTCCCGCAGCACCAGCGCGATGGCCACGGTGATCAGCAGACCGACCACCGGGTCAGCCCAGCGCCAGCCCACCGCCACTCCCCCGGCACCGAGCAGCACCGCCAGGGAGGTGAAGCCGTCTGTGCGGGCGTGCAGGCCGTCGGCGACCAGGGCGGCGGAGCCGATCTTACGGCCCGTGCCGATGCGGTAGCGGGCCACCAGTTCGTTGCCCGCGAAGCCGAGCAGCGCGGCGACGGCCACCGCCCAGAGGTGCGAGACGCCGCGCGGGTGCAGCAGCCGGTCAACGGCCATGTAGGCGGCCAGGGCCGAGGAAGCCGCGATGGTCACCACGATGGCGATCCCGGCCAAGTCCTCGGCACGGCCGTACCCGTAGGTGTAGCGGCGGGTCGGCGCCCGGCGCCCCACGATGAAGGCGACGCCGAGGGGCAGGGCGGTCAGCGCGTCGGCCACGTTGTGGATCGTGTCGCCCAGGAGCGCGACCGAGCCGGACAGGACGACGACCACCGCCTGGAGCAGCGCGGTCGCGCCGAGCACGCCGAGGCCGATCCAGAGCGTGCGCATACCCTCGGCAGACGCCTCCATGGCCGAGTCCATCTTGTCGGCCGCGTCATGGGAGTGCGGCGTCACGATGTGGGCGGCCTGGTGACGCGCTCGCGACCAGCGGGATTGGGCGGCGCCGTGAGCGTCTCCATGGTCATGATTGTGCTCATGGTCATGCGCGTGATCATGATCGTGCTCATGGACATGGTCATGGTCATGGTCATCGTCATGCGCGTGGGGTTCGTTGCTCACGATCTGATGCCGCCTTCCGGAAGCGGGGCTGGTGCCGATGGCCGGCCAAGCTTCCCACAATATGCCCATGAATGCACGCATACTGTTATCAAATGAGCATGCTTCGCAACAGCGAAAAGCGGGCAGGCCGGAGACCCCGTGGGATTCTCCGGCCCGCAAGTGCGCGAAGTGCGGCCGACAGGTTAGCCGGTGACGGTGGTGGCGCCGGTCTCGATGTGGCCGGTGAACCGGCGCGACCAGGACGAGTCGGTGCTCACGGTGATGGTGAAGTCGTACCAGCCGTTGCAGTACGCGACCTGGTTGAAGTAGTCGGAGACACTGCCGCCGGCCGGCACGTTGTACGTCCACGGTCCGTCAGTGCGGTAGTTCGTGGACTTGATGGTGAAGGTGGCGGCGGTGGTTCCGGTGTTGGTCATGGTGAACCAGAGTGCTTCGTCGCCGGTGCTCGACGAGATAGCGTAGTAGCTGGTTACCTCAGTGTACTGACCGGCCGTGGTGGCGTTGCCGACGAAGTGGCGCTGGAAGCGGTTGGGTCCGCACAGAGTCAGGTCGTACTGGCCGTTGCCGTATCCGGTGCCGACGTTGAAGTAGTCGCTCGTCGTGCCGTTCGTTCCGGTGGACGCGTTGTAGGGCGCGACCGTGTACTGCCACGGTCCGCCGGTACGGTAGTTGTTGGCGTAGATGGAGAACGTGGCCGCGCTGGTGGCCTGCGCGCCCTCGTTGCCCATGTAGATCCAGACCAGGATCTGGCCGTTCGCGTCGTGCTGGATGGAGGAGATATACCCGTCCGGCTGGTACGGCAGCGCCAGCGCGGGCTTGGTGCCGGTCTCCTGGGCCGGCAGGGCGTTGTTGGCCGGGCTCGGGTTGGTCAGCACGTCGCAGGACAGCAGGCTGATGGTGGACGTGGTGGCCGGTAGGGTGGGCAGGCCGTAGACCGGGTTGGCGAAGTTGAACACCGAGGCGAAGTCGCCGCACACGGACCGGCGCCAGGCGCTGATGTTCGGGCAGATTGCCGGCGTGCCCAGGGCCGTGGTCCACTGCTCCACGAACTGGATCACCGAGGTGTGGTCGTAAGTCTGCGAGTCGACCTGGCCGCCGCGGGTCCACGGGGAGACCACGATCATCGGCACCCGGAAGCCGAGGCCGATCGCGGTGCCGCTGAGGATGAACTCGTTGGCGGTGCCGGCCGGCGGGCTCGGCGGCGGAACGTGGTCGAAGAACCCGTCGTTCTCGTCGTAGTTGAGGAACAGCACGGTGGAGTTGAACACGGCCGCGTCGGCGGCCAGGGCCTGCAGCACCTCGTTGATGAACTGGGCGCCGTCCTCCGGCGGACCGTCCGGGTGTTCGGAAGTCTGCTGGTTGGCCACCACCCAGGAAACCTGCGGCAGAACGCCGGCCAGCGCGTCGGCCTTGATCTGGGCGGCGATGTCGAGCGGGGTGGACCCTGCGTTGGCGGCCACCGAGCTCATGCCGTTGATGTAGAGCGGGGAACTGGTGGAGGCATTGGCGAACTGGTTGAAGTAAGCCAGGGCATTGTCACCGAAGTTGTCGCTGGCGACCTGGTACACCTTCCAGGTCACGCCGGCGTCCTGGAGCGTCTCGGCGTAGGTCTGCCAGCTCAGGCCGGACTCCGAGCCGCCATCGTAGGCCGGGCCGCCCGCGGTGCCGTTCGGGTCGATCATGCCGGACCACAGGTAGGTGCGGTTCGGGCCGGTCGCGCTCAGGATCGAGCAGTGGTAGGCGTCGCAGATGGTGTAGGCGTCGGCGAGCGCGTAGTGGAACGGCAGGTCGGTGCGGGTCAGGTAGCCCAGCGTGCGGTCGGACCCCTTCGCCGAGACCCAGGCGTCCATCTTGCCGTTGTCCCAGGCCTCGTGCTGGGTGTCCCAGCTGTGGTCCAGCGATCCGTCGCACTGCGCGTAGGTCTCGGCACTGGCCAGGATGGTGCCGGAGCCGTTGTTCAGGTCCCACGGGTACTGCCGGCCGCTGCCGTTGGGCTGGTTGAAGACCGAGTTGCCGCCGGAGATCTCGATGCCGGTACGGTCGGCGAACCCGCGCACGCCCTTGAGCGACCCGAAGTAGTGGTCGAAGCTGCGGTTCTCCTGCATAAGGATCACGACATGCTTGATGTCAGTGAGGCTGCCTGTAGCGTTGGCGGCCTGAGCTGCGGCCTTGGCAGCTGCAGCAGCGGCGGCAGCACCCGCGGCGGCACTAGCCGGGTCGGCCGCGACGGAGAGGGAGCCGAGCGCGGAGCCCGCGCCGACAGCGGCGGTCGTGCCGATCAGGGCGCGCCGGGAGATCGGGGACATGTCTGGTAGAGACCTTTCGTCAGGACTTTGCGCCGACAGGGAGGAGGGGCTGCCCGCGCTCTATTACCAGGGAGTAAGGTGCCGCTAAATCCACAACTTGTCCAGACAAGACGGCCAACTTTGTTGTGAACCCTGGGTGAAGAGGTACGGAACATCGTGATCGTCAGGCCCGTGATCAGGACCGCGCTCAGCCCGGATCTGCATACGGTACGCCGGTTCCTGCGCGGTGCGCGGCAGTACCGAGCAGTCGGATCGACCGATTCGGACCCGGGAAACTGACAGCATGGGCATATTGGTAACGGCGACGGCGAAGCGGCCTTCGGGGGCGAACCGGGCTGGCGGCAGTCAACGGTGATGGTGCCCGTCACGCCAGACGACACCTCCAGCGGCGGTTCCACGGAGGGCTCTAGGCAAATTGCGCGGCGTGAACTGCGAACTGCGAAGTGGGAGGTCAGGGGTCTGAGGTCACGAGCTGAAAGGCCGGTGCCGCAGGCTGACCGCAGCACCGGCCATGAATGGGTCAGTTCGCAGCTGCAGTTGTTGCGGAAGCGATCAGGTCCTCGCCGGTATAGGCGCGCCCGCCGATGCCCCAGCCACCCTCAGGGGCGTTGAGGATGTTCACCCAGGTGTTCTCTCGCTCGTGCCCAGTAACCGTGAGGTCCTCGACGATCTCGGTGGCCAGGGTGATGAACGCGGCGCGCGCCTCCAGATCGCCCAGGCCGATGTTAGGCAGCTTCAACTCGACCATGACGACCGGCCGGTTGGTCCCGCCGGCATAGATGTCGCGGGGAGCAAGGATGTGAACGGTGCCCCCGACGATGGAGGTGAAGAAGCTGTTGCCGGTGGCCCCGCTGGCCTCAAGCAGCGCGGCGGAGAGGCGGGGCAGGATCTCGCGCTCGCCGGCTTCGGTCAAGGTGCCGCGAGGAGCGGTGACGGTGATGGGCATGGGTATGCCTTTCTCGGTTCAGGGATTCGCTAGTACGTACGTACTTGCATGAGATGAGCCTGGCCTAGGATGGCTGTCCTAGTCAAGTCCTCGCGGGAGAGGGCGGACGCCGCCGTGGTGTGTGCTGTCTTGCTGTTGTACTTGCGGGCTCAGCTGATGGCGAGTTTCAGGCTGGTCGGTTTACTGCGCTTGCTGCGGTGAAGTTTTTCGCTGAATCCTGATTTTGGTGGTGGGGGAAAGGAAGGCGAAAAGCCTCCGGCGGGCCGGGCTCCGAGGGGAAAGGGCCTGGTCGGGGATGTTGCGGTAGCAGCGTGGTGGGGTCCGTGGGCGG
>Ga0302314_10006559_pt1 | contig 21057 bp, 18 predicted proteins | sample III_Palsa_N2_3_FD_200533 | JGI IMG/M metagenome (GOLD analysis project Ga0302314, IMG submission 200533) | Peat permafrost microbial communities from Stordalen Mire near Abisko, Sweden - III_Palsa_N2_3 | ecosystem: Environmental > Terrestrial > Soil > Palsa > Peat permafrost | place: Sweden... | reverse complement strand
CGCTCGCGCGCCGCGGCCGGTCCCGGCATCTACTGGGATCCCCAGCACGCTGTCCTCGACCACGGGGCGCTCGCCGGCTGCGATGCGGTGATCCATCTCGCCGGCGAGCCGATCAACCAGCGCTGGACGACCAGCCGGCGCGAGCGCATCCGCGACAGCCGGGTGGTCTCGACCCGGCTGCTGGCCGAGACGCTTGCAGCCATGCCGATCCCGCCGCGGGTCCTGATCGTCGCCTCGGGTGTCGGCTGGTACGGCGACCGCCACGAGGAGTACGTCGATGAGATGAGCGGCCCCGGCAGCGGCTTCCTCGCCGAGGTCTGCGCCGCCTGGGAGGAGGCCTGCGCCCCGGCGCGCGCCGCCGGGATCCGGGTGGTCAACATCCGCACCGGCATGGTGATCAGCGGCAAGGGCGGGGCGCTGCCGCAGATGCTTGCGCCCTACCGCTTCGGGCTGGGGGCGATCCTCGGCTCCGGCGATCAATGGGTCAGCTGGATCGCCCTCGACGACCTCGTCTACCTGATCCACCATGTCCTGCACTCCAAGAGCGTGAAGGGGCCGGTCAATGCCGTGGCGCCCGCCCCGGTCCGGCAGCGGGACCTGGCCAAGATCCTGGGACGCATCGTCGGCCATGCGCCGCATCTGCGCCTCTCCGAGGGCGTGCTGCGCGGCCTGGTTGGCGAGATGGCCCGGGAAGTGCTCATCGCCGGCTGCCGGGTGATCTCGCGCCAGCTCGAACAGGAGACCTTCGCCTTCTCGAATCCCGACCTTGAGCAGGCCCTGCGCTGGGAGCTGGGGCGGTTCGTCCTGGAAAGCAGCAGTTCCGAGCCGATGTCGGACAGTTCCTGGAGCACCTGAGCGGTGGGGTTTGCTGGATGACCCTTGCCACCACGCACCGCATCGATAGGGTCTGTAAAGACCCATAGGAGCGTTCCATGCTCAATCTCAACTCCGTCGCCCTGGCCGGACATCTGACCCGAGATCCCGAGGTGCGCGTGATCGGCGCCGACCGTTCGGTCGCCTCCTTCGCCGTGGCGATCAACCGCCGCTACAAGGGCCAGGACGGCGAACTCAAGGAGGAGGCGACCTTCGTCGATTGCGAGGCCTGGGGGCGCACGGCCGAGATCATCGGCCAGTACCTGACCAAGGGCTCCCCGGTCTATATTGAAGGCCGCCTACGTCTCGACACCTGGCAGGACAAGGACGGACAGAAGCGCAGCCGGCTCAAGGTCGTGGCCGACAACGTGCAATTCCTTGGCAGCAAGCGGGCGGCCGACGGCTCCGAGGCCGCGCCTGGTGAGGAGAAGCCGGTCTATGCCCGCGCCGCGCGCGGTGCCGCTCCCGCCTCCTCCTCCCCGCTGGTCGAGGACGAGCAGCCGCCCTTCTGAACGCGAATGAATGCGAATGAATGCGAATGAATGCGAATGAATGCGTACGCTGGGCGTCGTCGTGGCGCCTAGTGGATCGCCACGGGCGCTAGCGAGCCATTATCAGCGCGCCTGTCGAAGGCTGTTTGGGAGATGGTGTTTTGATCTTGGCGCAGTGCCAAACGGCATGTATAGGGCTACTACCTTGCACGCGACCGTGAGCGATTCACCGTGCTCTACTAGGAGGCTTTCATGGTTGATAAGACCCCAAAGAAAATGGCTCCCACCCCCACCCCTCCCGTAAAGCCGACCGCTCCGGCGGCGCCAGCGCCCGCCGCCAAGGCGGCTATCGCTCCGGCACCCAAGAAGGTCGAGACCAAGGCCAAGCTCGATCCCAAGGAACGCGCCCGCCTCATCCAGGAAGCCGCCTATTTCCGCTCCTTGAAGCATCCCGCCGGATCCGACCCGGCCATCCATTGGCTTGCGGCCGAGAAGGACTTCGACCAGAAGCACGCCTAGGGGCGGGCGGCGCGGTCAGCGCCGTCAGTGCTTCATGCCGATGAGCGTGAAGAGCTCCAGGCGTGAGGCCGAGTTCTCGAGGAACACGCCATGCAGCTTGCTGGTCGTGGTCCATGAGCCTGGCTTCTTCACGCCGCGGTAGCACATGCAGAAGTGCTGGCACTGCAGGATGACGGCGACCCCCTGCGGGTTGAGCACGTCCTGGATGGCATTGGAGATCTGCGTGGTCAGCTTCTCCTGCACCTGCAGACGGCGCGCGTAGCCCTCGACCACCCGTGCCAGCTTCGAGAGTCCGACGATGCGGCCGCTCGGGATGTAGCCGACATGGGCCTTGCCGACGAACGGCACCATGTGGTGTTCGCAGTGGCTGTGCACCTCGATGTCGGTGACCAGGACCAGTTCGTCGTAGCCTTCGACCTCCTCGAAGGTGCGCGTCAGGTAGCGGCGCGGGTCGACGGCGTAGCCGGCGAAATGCTCGGCCATGGCGCGCACCACGCGCAGTGGCGTCTCCTTGAGTCCTTCGCGCGCCGGATCCTCGCCCAGGTAGCTCAGCAGGGCGCGGACATGCCCCATCGCCTTGCGCTGGCGGGCGGTGGGCGGGGTCTTCTTCTCGGTATCATCTAGCATATGTCCCATGCCAGCGCCTCGTAGGCAAAGCGCAAGGGCTGGTACGCGCGAAGCCAGCCCAGCCGGCCCGGCAGCGCGCGGCGGTGGCGGGACGGGACGGGACGGGCGCTGGCTGCACAGGCGCAGGCCCCGTGCGCGCGCTGCGCGAGGGCGGTGGCGGAATGTGGAAGGTTCCCGGCCTGATCATGCCGGGACCGCCCGGATGTTTACGCTGCACGCCGTGAACTCCAATCGTGCCATCCGTCTGAGCGTGCTGCTGGTCGAGGACAATCCTGGGGATGCGGCGCTGGTGCGGATCGCGCTGGCCGATGCGTCCTTGCCGCTCGTCGAGCTGATCCATGTCCAGACCCTCAACCAGGCCCTCTCCCGACTGCAGGGCAATGACATCGACCTGATCATCACCGACCTCGGCCTGCCCGACAGCTATGGCTTCGACGCCTGCGCCAAGCTCTGCGGCAATGCCCAGCACACGCCGGTGATCGTGCTCAGCGGACGGACCGATCCGGTGATCCGCCAGGAAGGCCTGCGCCTCGGCGCCAAGGACTTCCTCGACAAGCACCACCTCGGCAAGGAGCAGATCATCAGCGTGCTGGCGCATGCCATCAAGCTCCAGGCCTCGAGCTGACGCTCGCGCCTGGTGCGCAGCGCTGGAGGCGTGGCTCTGATCTGATCGTGTCTGAGCGGATCTGATCTGCCCGCATGGTCGTGACTGGCCTGGGGCGGTGGTCAGCAGTCCACCCGCCCAGTGCCACCCGCTTGGCGCGCAGCGCGATGGCCGCCTCAAAGACGGCGCAGGACCATCGAATAGGATCCCCAGAAGAAGCGCGAGCCCGGCACCAGGTGCAGGCGCCAGTGCCGGAGCGTGGCCCACAGGCGCAGACCCTGGCCGCTGAGATGCTCGACGCGCAGGCCATGGGCCGCGGCGCTGCGCGCGATCTCGTCGGGGCGGACCAGCATGCGGTAGTCATGCGTGCCGCGCGGGATCAGGCGCAGGGTCTCGGCCAGACCGATCGCCAGGAGCCGCGCGCGCCAGGTGCGGTTGATGGTATTGAGGTAGATCAGGCCCTGCGGCTTGACCAGCCGGGCGGCCTCGCTGAGGATCTGCGGCCAGGCCTGGACATGCTCGAGCACGTCGGCGGCGATCACCACGTCGGCGCACCCCGAGGCCAGCGGCACGGTGATGGCCGTCGCGCGCAGGAAGGCCAGGTCCGGGACCCCCTGGCCATGGCGCGCCGCCTCGCGCAGGCTGGGATGGCTGATGTCCACCCCGATCACCCGCGCGCCGGCGCGCGCCAACGGCTCGGCGATCAGGCCGCCGCCGCAGCCGAGGTCGACCACCAGCCGCGCCCGGGTCGGGATGCTGGCGCTGATCTCCTGCAACCGCGCCTGGTTGAGGGCGTGCAGCGAGGCCGCGAAGGGCGAGCGGGCGTCCCACCACTGCGCGGCGTGGCGGTCATAGAGCGTGAGGTCGTTCATGCCGCGGGCGCGGAGCCCTTGCGCATGATCTGGGTGGCGACCCCGCCGCCCAGATAGGAACGCTCATCGAGACTGACGAAGCCCCGGCTGGCCAGCATCGCGCGCCAGGCGCTCAGCGAGACGAAGTGGTCGATGGAGCGGGCGATGTAGCGGTAGACGTCGGCATGCCCATGCCACCACCAGCCATAGAGGCTGCCCATCGCCGAGAGGTAGCCGAGGAACAGCGCACGCCACCAGGCGCGCTCCGGGCGGAAGAAGTCCAGGCAGCCGAGGACCCCGCCCGGACGCAGCACCCGGGCGCACTCATCGAGCGCGGCCTGCGGCCGGGGCACATTGCGCACCCCGTAGCCGATGATGATGCCGTCGAGGCTGCCGTCGGCGTAGGGCAGGTGCATCATGTCGCCGACCACGAAGCGTGGCGTCCGCGCGCTTGAGCGCGCGCTGGCCTGGGCCTGGATGACCATCTGCGCGGTGACGTCGCAGCCCTGGATGGTCGCCTGCGGCAGCAGGCGGCTGAGCTGGAAGGCCAGGTCCCCGGTGCCGCAGGCGAGGTCCGCGACCAGCGCGCGCGGTGGCAGGCGGCTGGCCAGCGCGGTGATCAGGTGCTCCTTCCAGCCCCGGTCCAGGCCATAGGAGAAGCAGCGCGTGAAGTCGTCGTAGCGTGGCGCGATGACCGTGAACATGCTGGTGACGTAGGCCTGCTTGCGGCTCGGGTCCGCGAGATGCGCCTCCAGATCCAGGGTTTTCAAGACCGCGACCTGGGGATCGGTGCGTCTCACGCGCGCTCCAGCAGCATGCTCTCGACGGTCAGTCCCGGACCGAAGGCCATCAGCGCGATCGGCCCGCTCCAGGGTGTGGCCAGCTCGTCGCGCAGGATCGCCAGCACCGTGCCGCTGCTGCGGTTGCCAGCCAGGCGCAAGGCCTCGCGCGACGAGGCCAGGCGCGTCGCATCGAGGGCCAGGGCGCGCTCCACCGCCTCGAGGATGCGCGGTCCGCCCGGATGCACCACCCAGCGCACCGCCCGGGGATCGCGCTCGCCGAACAGGCCCGTGACGAAGGGCGCCAGGTCATGGCTCAGGGCGCCGGTGATCGCCGGCGAGAGCCCGAGCACGAAGCCATGGTCGCCGGCGAACCAGCGCATGTGCGCGTCGCTGTCCGGGATGATGCTGCAGCGGTCGGCGACGATGCGCAGGTTCGCCCCCTCTGGGACCGGTTGCGCCTGGACGATGGCCGCGCTCGCGCCATCGGCGAACAGGCAGGCGCCGAGCAGCGCATCATCGGCCGGACCGGCCTGCAGGTGCAGCGAGCTCAGCTCGCAGCACACCACCAGGACGCAAGCGCTGGCATCGGCCCTGCAGGCGTCGCGCGCCACGCGCAGCGCCTGCACCGCCGCGTAGCAGCCCATGAAGCCGACCGCTAGGCGCTGCACCGAGCCGGGCAGGCGCAGGGCCTGGACCAGCTGCAGGTCGAGACCGGGCGCGACCGCGCCGGTGCAGGTCGCGGTCACCACATGGGTGATCCCAGGCAGCTGCCCGGGGATGGCGGCGCGCACCGCCGCGAGGGCCAGGGGCAGGGCGCGCTCGGCGAACAGCCGGCTGCGCCGCTCGGTGCCGGGCGTGTCGGCTCCGGCCAGCGGCCAGAAGGCCTCGCCCTCGGCGCCGAAGACGTCCAGGACGCTGTGCCGGAAGGCCACCCCGGAGCGCGCATTGAAGCGGCGCCAGCGCTCGATGCTGGTGCCGGGCCGCAGGCGCGGCTCCATCCAGGTGGCGAAGTCCTGCTGCGCGACGGGCGGACCCGGCATGGCATAGCCGAGATGCGTGATCCACGCCTGCTGCATGCAGCCTCCCCCTGGCGTCGTAGCGCTCGGATGACATTCGCCTAGCGGCATTGTCGTGCCAGCATACATCACCTGACGATGAGCCTCGCACCGCCCGCCTGGGATGTTCTGATCTGCGGAGCAGGACCGGCCGGGGCGCTGTGCGCGATCCGGCTGCTGGGCCTGCGGCCCGGGCTGCGGGTGCTGCTGCTCGAGGCCGAGGCCGCACCCCGGCCGCGGCCCTGCGGCGAATTCATCGCTCCCCTGGGCATGCGCATCCTGGCCGCGGGCGGTGTGCACGGCATGGCGGAGATCGGCTGTGCGCTGGAGGGCCTGGTCCTGCACGCGGGTGGCGACCACGTCGCGCTGCCGTTTCCCGGCGGGACCGCCCCGGGGGGTCTGGGCAGCGGCGTGCGGCGCGAGGACCTGGCGGTGGCGCTGGAGCGCGCCGCGAGCAGCGCGGGCGCGAGCGTGCGGCGCGGGGTGCGCGTGCTCCAGGCCCGGCGCGGGCAGGGGCTGTGGCAGGTCACCACGGCCAGCGGGGAGCTGTCCGCTACGATGCTGGTCGGCGCGGACGGCAGGCTCAGCCGCATCCGCCACTGCGCCGGCCTGGACCGGCCCTGCGCCCGGCGGCGCTACGCGGTGGTGGCGCGCGCCCACGGCCTGCGTTTCGCGGATGCGCGGCGCGCCGGCGAGATGCACCTCTCGGCACTCGGCCAGATCGGGGTGGCGCCGCTGACCGACGGGACGGTGAATCTCAACCTGCTGCTCGCGCCGGGCGCGCACCATCTGCTGCGCACCCTTGCTCCCGCGCGCCTGCTGACCCTCGCGCTGCGCCTGACCCCGAGCCTGCGCCAGCGCGCCCGCGGCATCGCCGTGGGCGCGGTCATGACCACGCCGAGCCTGCCGCACCGCTCTCGGGCGGTGGTGGCCGACGGGGTGGCGCTGGTCGGGGACGCCGCCGGCTTCTGGGATCCCTTCACCGGGGATGGCATCACCCAGGCCCTGCTGCAGGCCTGGATGCTCGGCGACTGCCTGGCCGCATGCGATCTCACCCAGGCGCCCAGCGCGCGACAGCTCGCGCCCTATGCGCGCTCCTGGCAGGCGGCGACGCGCGCCAAGCGCAGCGGCGTGCTGGAGCGCATCCTCGCGCGCGGCCTGCTCTGCCAGGCCCTGGTCGGGCTGCTGGCGCGGTGGCCCGCGCTCGGCCAGGCCATGGCGCACTGGACGCTTCCTTCGCAGCGATTCGACGCTATCTGCTGCTCCACGGAGATGACGCATGGAAGCACCGGACGTGCCACTGGACGGCCTGCAGGAGCAGCTTGAGGAGAAGGCGGAGGAATCCGCGCATGGCCAACAGGGCCACCGCAAGGCCGAACCGCAGTGGAACCGCTGGATCGCGCTGTCCACCGCCCTGATCGCCGCCCTGGCCGCGCTCGGGGCGCTCTTGGCCGGCCACACCGAGACCGAGGCGATGGACTGCAAGATGGACGCCAACGACACCTGGACCTATTTCGGGACCACTTCGCTGAAGGCGCACAGCATCACCGAGACGCAGATCGTGCTGCAGGCGCTCGGCAAGGCCCCGGATGCCGGGCTGGACAGCGACCTCGCCTCCTACAAGGAGCAGAAGGGCAAGCTGCAGAAGAAGGCCTCCGAGTACACCAAGGCCTCACAGCTCTACCTCACCGCGCACACCCGCTACGGCTACGCCGTGACCATGTTCCAGGTGGCGATCGCCCTGGCCGCAATCGCGGCCCTGACCGGCCGGCGGCGCTACTGGCTGATCAGCCTCGGCCTGGGCGTGATCGGCATCGCCTTCGCCTGCCTGGGCGCGAACTGCCAGGCGGCCATCGCCGTGCCGGTCGAGGAGGAGGACAGCACCGCGGTCGCGCATACGGGCTCGCTGCTGCCGGGATTGACCAGCACCTCCTCCGGACCGTAGCCGACCGGGCGTCAATGCGCGGCCCGGCGCGGCGCGCGCGTAGCGCCGCGCCGCACGCACGCACCGAAGGCACTGCCGTACCGGCAGCGCCATGCCTCGGCATCCGCCCGGCCTGCCTAGCGGATGTGTCCGAAGCGCCACAGGGGTGGCAGCAGCGGCGGTGCGACGATCACCGGCGGACACGGCAGGTAGCACGGCGGGGTGAGCAGCGGCCAGAAGCCCCAGGCCCACCAGGCGTGGTGCGGTTCGACCACCACCACCTGGGTGGGCGGCTGGACCACGACGCCGACCGCGGCCGGCGAGCGGCTCAAAAGCGGGGGCGAGGTCGGGATGGGCGCGGTCGGAACCGGCGTGTCATCGGCTGGATCGGATGCGGATGGCGGCGGGGACTTCGGCTCGGGCTGCGGGATCGCGCCCAGCTCGACATGCAAGGTGCCCTCCAGGGCGTCGGCCAGCGGTGCGGCCGCATCCATCGGGTAGCCCCACCACAGCACCGTGCCGTGCTGGTCGATGAGGATCGAGCACGGCAGCCCGGCCGGCGGCAGATACGGATCCAGGCTCGGCAGCAGGCCATTGGCGTAGGCGACGCGGCCGCGCATCGCCTCGAGCACCGGCTGCACGCGCCCCAGGTCGGCCGCGCTCAGGCCGATCACCGCCGCCTCGGGATGGCGGTGCTGCAGGTCGCTCAGGCGCGGCATGATGCTGCGGTAGACCGGATCATCAGGGGTCCATAGGGTGATCAGCGTGACATGCGCCTGGCGCTGCGCCGGCGGCGTGATCCAGGTCACGCCGATCAGCGACGGATAGGCCTGGCCGACATCGACCGCGGCCAGCGCGGCCGAGAGCAGGCACAGGCCCAGCAGACGGATGGCGACGATGCGAGACCTCATGGTGGTCCTGGCGGATGGCATGCGCTTCTGGCGCAGCCGTCACGCCTCACGGTAAGAGGAGCCCCCGGCAGTCAATCGGCGGCGCAGCATCTCTGAACCGGGCGTCCCGCGTCATGCGCCAGTGCGTCAGTGCGGCGCCGGGGCGATCTGGGCCGCATGCAGGGCCGGCTGGGCGGGTTGCGCCGCCTGGGCCGGCGGCAGCTCGCCGGGCGGTTCGTGCTGCGGATCGAAGCCCGGCTGCAGGGCCTTGATGAAGGCGTTGCGGACCACCGAGACGATGGTCTTCCAGATGCTGGTGCTGGGCCGCGTGATGTCCCCCATCAGAGGCACCTCGCCGGCGAAGCGGTCATGGGGGTGGTTCTTGAAGGTCTCGGCGATGGTGCCGACCACCGCCTCCTTGACCGCGGAGATGCCATGCTTCTTCACGTCCGCGAGGCGGAAGATCGACACATCGGTCAACAGCGGCTTGAGATAGCCGGTGAGCCGGCCGTGACTGCAGTGCAGTTCGACGTAGATGCTCGCGCTGCCCTTCTTGATGTTGATCTTCTCATAGCGGATGAACAGCCCGTCCAGCGCCGTCAGGTCGATGTGCACCAATGCCAGCTGCACGGCGAATTGCGGCACGCTCGCGAAGGGATCGAGGTCGCCGCCGAAGCGCAGCGCCCCGCCGCCGATGGTCGTGCCCTGCGCGGTGAAGGAGGCGATGCGGGTGTGGGAGGGCGAGGAGGCTGCGCGATTGGTGATGTTGGTCACCGCGAGACTCACATCGCCCAGGCCGAGGTCGATGGCCTTGCCCGGATCGCGATAGACCATCCTACCGCGCGCGAGCTGGATCTGCGCGATGTCGATCGGGAAGAAGCTTCCGACGATCTGCTGCCAGCTGCGCTTCGGGACGGGGGCGCCAGCCGGCGTCCGGGCGGGCGCAGGCTGGGCCTGAGGTTGCGGAGGTTGCGGAGGTTGCGTCGTGGGCGGCGCCACGGCCAGCCCCGAGGCGGCGGTGGGCCGCACCGTCACGGTGACGTTCGGCTCGATGATCACCACCGAGCCGGCCAGCGCACCATGCAGCAGGCGCGGCCAGAGCATGGCGATCTCCAATTCGCGGCAGGTGATATCCAGGGCCGGTGCGATGCCGGGACGGCTGTCGAAGCGCACGTCATGCAGCTGGTAGGCGCCGCGGTAGAGCGACAGCGAGACGCGTGCGACGTGTCCGGTGTAATCCGGCAGCGCGGCGAGCTTGCGGTTGAGCACTGCGGTGACGAGCCAGGGGGCGATCAGGCGCAGCGCGATGAGCAGCACCACGACCGTGCCCAGCACCCACCACCACGGATGGTGGCGGGTAGGCGCGCGGGACCCCCCGTCCGGAAGCGGTGCCAGAGCGGGATGCGGGCCGAGCGCTGGTCGTGCCGACGCCCGCCAGGCGGGCTCGGCCGCAAGCTGGGATGACTCCGGGACCGCCATCGCACCTCCGTGGGTCCAGGCTAGTCGACGTGGGCCTCGACAGGGCGCCGGATTCCGGCGGGTCGCGACACGCCGACCGCCGCACGCCATGCCGCGGCGCCCGCTGGCGCGGGTTGGCGGTGGCGTGCCTGGCCAGCACTGGAGACTCCCGGCATGCCCCGTTCGACGTCCCACCTCGCGGCGCATGGCTTCACCTCGTATCACGGCTATGACGTGCCCTTCGACGACTTCCCGGCCTTCACCCATATCAATGAGGCAGTCTGTACGCCGGCGCATGTGCTGCATCCGCATGCCCATCCGCATTACGAGTTCTGTTACTTCCACAAGGGCCGTGCGCAGTGGACCTGCGGAACCCAGCGCTACCAGCTCGGTCCCGGGGACTTCTACATCAGCCGTCCGGGCGAGGTGCATGCGGGCCTGCCGGATCCTGCCGACCCGAACCACAACTTTGCGGTCGGCTTCGACCCGGCGCAGCTGCCCGTGGGCCTCCCGGCGCGACCGCCGGCAATGGCCATCGCCGGCAGCGAAGTGGCGGTGGCCTTTGCCGAGCACCAGCTCCTGGCCCAGGGCGATGCCGCGGACTTCCCTCGCGTCATCCCGGGCGGACAGGGCGCCGAGATCACCTACCGGCGCATCCTCGCCGAGCTCGACCAGCTCGATCCGGCCCCCTCCACCGCGCGGCTGCTGACGCGCATGATGGTCCAGGCGCTGCTGGTCGACCTGCTGGTCTGGGTGACGCGCCTGTCGATCAACCAGCTGGCGCAGGGCGGGCAGGCCCAGCCCCTGGCGCGCGAACCGCGCGCCGACATCAGCGCCCTGGTCTCGTGGCTGCCGTCGCAGGTCGCCGCGCCGCCCTCGCTGACCGCCATGGCCAGCCGCGTCGGCCTCTCGCCGAGCCATTTCGCGGTCGCCTTCAAGCGCGAGGTCGGCAAGACCCCGCTGGAATTCATCACGCAACTGCGCATCGAGGAGGCGGCACGCCGTCTCGATGGCGGCGCGAGCGTCACCGACGCCGCCTTTGAGCTCGGCTTCAGCTCGTCGCAGTACTTCAGCCTGGTGTTCAAGAAGCAGTTCGGCTGCACGCCCAGCGCATGGCGCGGGCGCTAGTCTCAGGCAGCGCAACCCTCCAGTCATCTCGCATGCCGGCAATAACGCTCGCCTGCCCGCACTTGCCTTCGATCATGGCTGGCTGACCCATGCCTGTTGCCTCGCCCGCCTGGGTCCTCATCCGCCACCGCCTGCGCAGCCAGCTGCGCCGGCTGCTCAATCATGACACCGGGCGCTGGGTGCTCCTGGCCGGCAGCGTCGGTCTGATCTGCGGGGTCGCCGGCTTCCTGCTGCAGACCGGCGCCGATGAAGTGGGCCACCTCCTGTTGTCGCGCCTGATCGGCCTGCCCCCGGCCATCGCCTCGGCGCACGCGGGCGCGGACCTCACCGCCCAAGGCCATTTCTCGTGGTGGCTGCTGCTGGTGATCCTGACCGGCGGCGGCGCACTGGCCGGCTGGCTGGCGCAGCGTTTCTCCATCGAGGCCAAGGGTGGAGGCACCAGCCATGCGGTGCATGCCTACCACCAGAAACGGGGCCTGATCGCGCTGCGCGTGCCATTGACCAAGCTGGTGGCCTCGATCGTCACCCTCGGTTCCGGCGGCAGCGGTGGGCGCGAGGGTCCGATCACCCTGGTCGGCGCCGGCTTCGGCAGCTGGTTCGCGCAGCGCCTGAGCCTGTCGGTGCGCGACCGGCGCATCCTTTTGGTCGCCGGCATCGCCGGCGGCATCGCCGCGGTGTTCCGCGCGCCGGTGGCGGCGGCGCTGTTCTCATCGGAAGTGCTCTACCAGAGCGCGGACCTCGAGTCGGAAAGCCTGATGCCGGCCTTCATCGCCTCGATCATCAGCTACTGCTCGACCGGGGTGCTGACCACCTTCTATGCAACCCTGATGGACCGGCCGCAGCCGGTGACCTCGACCGACTTCGATCCACCGCAGGGCATGACCTTCGGCGCCGCGGACTGGCCGCAGCTGATCGGCTACGGCCTGCTGGCGCTGATCATCGTCATGGTGGCGCGCTTGTTCTGCGAGGTGACGCGCCGCGTCGGCAAGCAGGCCTCCGGCTCGGGCTGGCCGGTGTGGGCGACCGCGGCGCTGGGTGCCGGCTTGGCCGGGGTGGTGGCGCTGGCCCTCTACCAGTGCGCGGTGCTCTTCGATCCGGCGCGCGCCGAGCTGTCGCTGAGCACCCTGGGCAGCGGCTACGGCGCGCTGCACTGGTGCCTGCATGGCGGCCTGGGCGAAGGCCCGCGCTGGGCCACGGTCGGGTTGCTGCTGCTGGTCGCATTCGGCAAGGTCCTGACCAGCGCGCTGACCGTCTCGAGCGGCGGTTCAGGCGGCATGTTCGGCCCGGCGATCGCCATCGGCGGCTGCATCGGCGGCGCGGTCGGCATCGCCATCGCCGGATCGGTGGCCGCGCCGCCGCCCCAGGCCTGCCTGCTGCTGGGCATGGCCGGGATGCTCGCGGCGACGCACCGCTGCCCGATCGCGGCGATGCTGATGGTCGCGGAGATATCCGGCAGCTACCTGCTGCTCATCCCCTCGATGTGGGTGTGCTGCATCAGCTTCCTGCTGATGGGGCGGCGCTCGATCCTGGTCGGCCAGGCCGACCGCATCGAGGACAGCCCGGCGCACCGCGGCCACCTCTTCACCGACCTCTTCTCGGCCTCGCGCGTCGGCAGCCTGCTCGAGCGCGCACCGGCCTGGCAGGCGATCAATGGCTCGCAGGGCGTGGCCGCCTGCCGGGCGGCGCTCTTTAGCAGCGGCCAGGCGATCCTGCCGGTGATCGCCGACGACGCCCTGCTGCTTGGCTACATCCAGGCCGACGACCTGCGCTCCCTGGACGCGGAGCCGATCCTCGACGCCCTGCTTTTGGCCAACGATCTCGCGCACGGCGCGGCGTTGGCGCTGCGGGTCGGCGACAGCCTGTCGGCGGCGATGCGCCGCATCACCGGCCAGAAGGCCGACGCCCTGCCGGTGGTCGACGAGCAGGGCCACCTGATCGGCATCATCAGCCACCACATGCTGCTGGACTACTACCGCATGGAGTCGGAGCGCCTGCGCCTGGAGCGCATCGACGAGGGCTACGAGAGCAGTACTGCGGGCACCGGCACCACGCGCCGCACCAGGACCCAGCTCGGCGAGGCCTGAAGCGCGCAACGGTGTGCAGCCGCGCAGTCGGCTGCGTGGCGCACGGCCATGCTGCCAGCGGAAGTCACCGGTTATGGGCGGGCTCGGCATGCGTCCCCACTGCAGAAGGAGCCGGCTGCGCGCCGGTCCGCGCACCTCCCCATGAGCGATTCCCGGTACATCAGACCTGGCAAGTTCGCGTGCTCGGATACGATCAACCAATCCCGCACCGCCCGGCCAGCCCCGGTTGGGCGCCCGAGATCCAGGAGGCAGGATGTCTAAGGCCATCGTCGATCCGGAGGAGCTGATGAAGTTCGTCGGCGCCCTCAAACGCTTCAACGAGAACACCAAGGTGGAGCTCGCCAACGTCAACCGCCAGTTCCGCCGCCTGAGCGAGACCTGGCAGGATGAGGAGCAGGCGCGCTTCGCCGAGAGCTTCGAGATGATGGTGCGCGTGCTCAGCCGCTTCGTCGAGGATTCCGACCGCCAGGCGCCGCTGCTGACGCGCAAGGCCGAGGCGATCCGCGAGTACCTGAGACCGCGATGACCAGCGCCCGCCTCACCAACCCGGATGCGATCCGCGACTTCCGCAGCCACCTGGCCGGCTTCAAGGAGGTATGCGAATCGGCGCTTAGCGGCAGCGCCGCCGAGCACAGCCGGGTGCGCGACTGGCTGCGCGTCGACCAGCTGTCGTTCTGGAAGAAGCAGCTGGTCAAGCGCGAGGAGGCCTACCAGACGGCACGCCGCATGTGGCTCGAGGCCGAGGGCGAAACGGTCGGTGCGATGAACAAGCGCGGTCCGGCCAAGCCGAGCAGCATGGAGGAGCGCATCCTCATGGACCGCGCGCGGCGCCACCGCGACGAGGCCGAGGAGAAGCTCGGGCTGGTCAAGCGCTGGATGCTCAAGATCGAGCAGGACGGCGAGCCCCTGGTCAACCAGTGCCAGAGCCATGACTTCGCCCTGCGCGAGGACTGCGCCAAGGCCATCACCCAGCTCGACCGCCTGCTCGACCAGGTGTATGAATACCTGGCCGTGCCGACCGCCGACCTGCGCATTGCCGACATGCCGTCAGCCGAGGCCCTGCCGCCTGCGACCTCCATCGCCGCTAACATGGAGGTCGCCGCATCAGCACCACTGGCCGCTGCGCCCGCCACGGCCGAGGTGGCCGAGCGCAGCGCCGCGCCCGGACCCGCCGCTGGGCCGGTGCCCGCCCCGGAGGCCCACCATGCCTAATGTCAGCGGTGACGATGCCCTGCTCGAGAAGGCCCTCAAGGACCTCTCGGCGGCGTGGTCGCGATCCTCCGACGGCTGGCAGGACGCGGCGCGCACCACCTTCGCCGAGCTGCACCTGCAGCCGATCGAGATCCGCGCCCGCCACGGTGCCAAGGCTATCAAGCAGCTGGAGGCCCTCCTCGCGGAGGCGATGCGGCAATGCAGCTGAACACCGACCTCACGACCCCCCTCGCCACCCGCAGCCTCGGCATCGACGTGGTCGCCGCGCAGCTCGAGGCGCATCTCGGCGCGCCGGTGGCGATCGAGCAGGAGCGCAGCCACCGCGAGCGCGAGGCCATCGAGGAGCGCGCCCGGGTGCGGGAGGCCGGCGACAAGGCCATCGCCGCACTCATCGCCAAGCGCGACGAGCCGGTCGCGGAGATCGATCCGCAGACCGTCTTCAACCAGCTGCAGAAGGCCCGCGAGCGCTGGCTGGCCCGGCTGACGCAGATCGGCACGCGCATGCGCCGCGCCATGCGCAGCGACTTCGAGGCGCAGCTTGAGCAGCTCAGCGGCGCCGAGGTGCGGCACGTCCGCGTACCGCTGGATGACGCCCGCAAGGCCGACGTCGCGCAGCGCCGCCGCGAGTTCCAGGTCAAGGTCATCGCCCTGCGCAAGCAGCTCACCAGCACCTCCGCGCAGCTCGATCAGCTGTGCCGGTCCACCAACATCAACCAGTCGACCCCCGCCCCCGCCCCGGTGCCGCTGCCGGCCTGGGACCTGGGCAAGCTGATCGGCATGGTCGGGCAGGAGATCACCGCCGCCGATACGACCCTCGCCAACATCCTGCGCGGCACGGCCTATGCGATCTGCCGCCCGCGCGGCGTGTTGCTGCGCTACGGCGCGGTGCTGCTGCCCCTGGCCGGCGCGATCGCGGTCGTGATCTGGGTGGTGAAGATGCCGAGCCTCTGGCCGTGGGTCGGCGGGCTGGGCCTGGCGGCGCTGGTGGTCATGGCGGTCCTGGGCGCCATCCACAAGCGCGCTCTGAGCAAGCAGTTCATCGCCATCGACGCCCAGCTGCAGCGCGCCGACGAGCGCCTGACCCAGCTGGAGAACTCCGGTCTGAAGGAGCTCGATCCGCAGATGACCCTGAGCCAGCGCCTGGACACCATCACCATCGACGACCGCTCGGCGCAGGCCGCGGCCCTGCGCGCCACGGCGGAGGCGGCGATCAATGAGGTGCGCGCCCGCGAGAAGCGCCTGCTCGAGCGCGTGCGCGGACGCTTCGCGCAGACCCTGGAATCGCTGCAGGCCTCCTTCGCCACACGCCATGCGCAGCATGCCGAACGCTTCGACCGCGAGATCCTGCGCCAGGAGAAGGCCCTGGCCGCAGCCCTGGAGGCCTGCGACCGCCGCTGGCAGGCGATCCTGGCCGAGGTCCAGGGGCGCTGGCTGCAGTCTTTGACCGAGCTCCAGGACTTCGCCGCCGATGCCATGCGGCGCTGCCTGGCCCTGCATCCGGCGTGGAGCGATCCGAGCTGGGCGAACTGGGCGCCGCCCCTGGGCTATGCCGGCGAGATCCCGGTCGGCACGGTGCGCATCGCCCTGGATGCGGCCCTGGGCGCGCTCATGACCCGCGACAGCCATGCCCTGCCGATCCCACCCGGGATCATGCTCGAGCTGCCGGTGGCGCTGGCCTTCCCCGCACCCTCGTCGCTTCTGATCCGCGCCGGGCAGAACTGCCGCGAGGCGGCCAAGACCCTGGCCAACCAGCTGGTCTTGCGCGCGCTGACCAGCTTCCCGGCCGGGCGCCTGAAGTTGACCCTGATCGATCCGGTCGGGCTGGGTGATTCGTTCAAGGGCCTGCTCGAGATGGGCGACCATGACGAGGCGCTGCTCGGCGGCGGCATCCTCAACGACGTCGGGCGCATCGAACGCGGTCTGGACGACCTCATCGCGCATCTCGAGATGGTGATCCAGAAGCACCTGCGCGGCCGCTATGCGACCATCGATGACTACAACCGCGAGGCGGGCGAGATGCAGGAGGCGCTGCGCCTGGTGGTGGTCGCCGACTTCCCGGCGAGCTTCAGCGAGCGCGCCCTGGAGCAGCTCGCCGTGCTGGCGCGCAGCGGCGCGCGCTGCGGCGTGCACATCATCGTCCTGCACGATGACCGCAAGCCGATCCCCCCGGTCATCGACCTGGCCTGGTTCCGCCGCCTGGGGCTGGTGCTGCGCGAGGTCAAGGGCCGCCTGGCGGTCGACCGCGAGGGGCTGCACGCCTGGGAATTCCGTCCTGAGCCGGCGCCGCTGGCGGCGCTGGCAACGCGCCTGGTGACCGACATCGGCCATGGTGCGCAGCATGCGAAGCGCATCGAGGTCTCCTTCGGCTCGATCTCCCCGGCGCCCGACAAGGTCTGGTCGCTGTCGGCCGCGAAGGAGCTGGTGATCCCGATCGGCAAGCGCGGCGCGGACCGCCTGCAGTACCTCGAACTCGGCAAGGGCACCTGCCAGCACGTGCTCATCGGCGGCCGTACCGGTTCGGGCAAGTCCACGCTCTTCCATGTCATGGTGGTCAGCGCCGCGCTGTGGTATGCGCCACGCGAGCTCGAGTTCCACCTCATCGACTTCAAGAAGGGCGTCGAATTCAAGGCCTTCGCCTCGCACCACCTGCCGCATGCGCGGGTCATCGCCATCGAGAGCGACCGCGAGTTCGGCCTGAGCGTGCTGCGCCACCTCGACCGCGAGCTGACCAGGCGCGGTGACGCCTTCCGCAAGGTCGGCGCCCAGGACCTCAATGCGCACCGCAAATCCGGTGGCGAGCACCTGCCACGCATCCTGCTATTGATCGACGAGTTCCAGGAGTTCTTCACCGAGGATGACACCGTGGCGCGCGACGCCGCGCTGCTTTTGGACCGCTTCGTGCGCCAGGGCCGCGCCTTCGGGCTGCACGTGGTGCTCGGCTCGCAGACCCTCGGCGGCTCCTACGCCCTGGCCAAGAGCAGCCTCGGGCAGATGGGGGTGCGCATCGCGCTGCCCTGCAACGAATCGGATGCGCATCTGCTGCTGCACGAGGACAACGACGCGACCCGCCTGCTCTCGCGGCCGGGCGATGGCATCTACAACGACCGCGCCGGCCATGTCGAAGGCAACAGCCCCTTCCAGGTGTGCTGGCTGCCGGAGGACCAGGAGGCGCAGAACCTGGCGCACATCGCCGAGATGGCCACCGAAGCGGCCTGGAAGCCGAGCCAGGCGACCGTGGTCTTCGAGGGCAATGGGCCCTCCCGGCTCGAGGATGAGTTCGGACTGATCTCGATGCTCGAGCGGCCGGCGCGGGCGGCGGATGCCAGCGTGCGCGCCTGGGTCGGGCAGTCCTCGACCCTCGGCGGCACCACCGAGGCGGTCTTCCCCTCCGCCGCCGGCGGCAACCTGCTGATCGTCGGGCAGAACCGCGAGGCGGCCGCGGCGACCTGCGCCGCGCTGGTGCTCGGCCTGGCGGTGCGTTTCGCGCCCGGCTCGCTGCGGCTGTGCGCCCTGGATGGCGAGGACGCGCAGGGCCCCTTCGCGGCGCTTGCGGCCAACCTGGCCAGGGCCCTGCCGCACGGCATGAGCCGCGGCGAGTCCCGCGACCTGGCCGGAGTGATCACCGAGCTGGGCGCGATCCTCGAGCGCCGGCAGGCGGGTGAGGACACCAGCCGCACACCGATCGTGCTGACCATCTTCGCCCTGCAGCGCCTGCGCGCGCTGCGCCCGGACGAGGATGCCGGCTTCGGCGCCAGCGCCGGCGAGCCGCCCTCGGAGCGCTTCGCCAAGCTCCTGGCCAATGGCCCGGAGTACGGCATCCATACCATCGTCTGGTGCGACTCGTTGGCCTCGGTGCAGCGCGGGCTCGGCCGGCGCTCGCTGCGCGACTTCGACGCCCGCATCCTCTTCCAGATGAGCAGCAACGACTCGACCGAGCTGGGCGAGGACGATGCGGCGAGCCGTCTCGGACTGCATACCGCGCTGCTGATCACCCAGTCCGAGGGCAAGATGGAGAAGTTCCGGCCCTTCAGCCTGCCGGATGCCGGCATCCTGGAGCGCTTCAGCGACGGCCTTAGGCGGCGCTTCCCGGCGGCATCGTGAGCCGCTGACGCGGCGCGTGCGGCTGCCCACGGGTTGTCCGTGCACCGACTGGTCATCTCCCATACTCCGCCCATGAGCTGTCATGCCCGCGTCGTGAGCGCACTGGCCATCGGCGCCCTGTCGATGATCTCGTGCGCAGTCCAGATGACCGCGGCCGACAGCGGCGCGAGCATGGCGGCGCCCGTCCCGCCGCTCTATGACCTGTCGATCCAGCGCTCCTTCCTCGATGGGTTTTTGACCACACCGCCCTTCGACCTGTGGCGCGATCCCAAGGCCCAGGCGGCGGTGCAGGAGTTCACTCTGCAGATCAGCCGCCTGCTGGACCAGGAGAGCATGCCGTTTGTGCCGATCCTGATGCATGCGAGCCTGTTTCGCATCCGGGCCAATGCCGACCAGCAGGTCGCGTTCGAGAATGCGCGCATCGATGCGGGGACGATCAGCCGCGAGCTGACCACGCTGCTGCAGGCGACGATGCTGGATACCAGCTGGTCCAACCAGCCCAGTCCCCCGGATGCGGCCATCGTCGATGACATCAGCGGACGGTTGAAGCACCGGCTTTTTGTCGGCATGCGTCAGCAGTCGATCTACATCGGGGATCCGGCGTTCATCGGCCAGCTGATGCATGATCTGCCCAACGGCACGCCGCCCTTCAGCTTCACCGCTGATTATACCCAGGGGGCGCGGCTCCTGGCCCGCTCCGCCCGGGAAGCCCCGGTGCAAGATCCGGTCAAGGCGCTGGTCGCGGCCTGCCTGCCCGATGCCGCGACCTGCCAGCCGCTGGCGAGTGTTGCCGTGGACACCGGCCCCTCCGGCTGGTCGGACCGCTGCACGGTGACCGGTCTCGGGCGCCTGGCCCTGCGCGGGCTCGATCCGCAGCTGGCGGCGGCGTTCCAGGACCATGAGCAGATGTCACTCGCCGTGGCCGTCGTCCCGGGAGTCTTCGCAGCGCTGGCCGAGGCCTTGGGCGATGAGCCGATCGAGGGGAAGCTCTATCCCCTGCTTTCCCAATATGGCACGGGCGGTCTGCTGGTGCAGGGCGGCTGGTCGTCGGGCATGTTCCCGGATCTGTCGGTGGTCACCCTGTTGACCCAGCCGGAGGCCTGCCTCCCGGCCCTGGGCGCCGCCGTCGCAGCACTCGGCGGCTCGGTCAGCAGCCTGCCCGGCACCTCCCATTCCTGGAGCATCCCCTGCGCCAGCGGCCCGGTGACCCTCGCCATCTACGGCCAGCGCCTGGTGCTGGCCACCAGCGATGCCCTGGCCACTGCCGCCGGCACGCGGCAGCGCGCCCAGCTGCCTGGGCCGTGGGCAGCGGATGTCGCCGTTGCGATCCGTCTCGATCTGCCGGTTCTCGCCAGCCGCTGGCTGCCCTTCGCCTATCAGCTGGCCGCCGGCCAGGAGGGTGATCTCGGATTCGATCCGCTCGATCCGGTGTCGTCGCTGATGGCATTCTATCTCAGCCAGCCAGGGCTCCCGCCGCAGCAGGCGCTGGCGATGCTCTCCTCCAGCGCCTCCTTCCGCTCCCTCCTGCCCACGGATCAGACCGCCGCCACCGCGGCCGGACTCTACCATCTCGACCCGGCTGGACCCGAGGTGCAGGCCCATCCGGCCATGACTGACCACCGCCTGGTGCTGCGCACCGATGGCGGATACGTGCTCATCGCCCCGCATGGTCACCGCAAGACCCTGGCGACCCTGGCCGCGCTGCAGGCCGAGCTGCTCGGCTTCACGCTCGAAGACGGGGTGGCCGCGGAGCATTTGCCGCTCCTGACCGTCCCGCCACGGGCCCACTTCTCCAGCCGCTGGCTGCCACCCATCCCGGTGGTGCTGGCCCACCTGCGGCCGTATGCCTGCGATGTGCATGTGGACAACGGCCAGGTGCAGGCGCATGAGAGCGGATTGCCGGTGCTTCCCCTGGTCGCCCTGGCGCTCGGCTCGCTCGAGGTCGACAACCTCAATGATCAGCTGGCCATCGATGCGCAGCACGATCGCATGCTCGAGCGCCAGGAGGCCAAGGCCGCTGCGCAGCTGAATGCCCAGGCGCCTGCTCGAGCGCAAGGCGCCAAGCCGGCGGCGAGTCCTCCCAAGCCGGCCGTGGACGAGGGCTTCTAGGTCGCCCACGATCCCAAAGCCGCAGGACGTCGCCCGCGAACCACAGCACGTGCTTCAATACAGCACGTACAGCACCTCGTCGAGCGCCGTGCCGAGCGCTCCCCGCGCCACTGCCAGCTACCGCACGACGACGTAGAGGCAGTTTGGCGGACAGGTCAACTCCAGGCCGCCAGCGACCGTCTTCAGCGGGATATCCGCGCCCGGCATGCCATTGATGTCCAGGGCGGTTGCCGTGGTGAGCCGGCGGTCGCGCAGGGTGACGGTGACATCCGCGTCCTCGATCCTCCAGGGCGTCTTGCCGAATGAGACGATCTGCTCGGCGGGTACCTGCTCCTTGTTCACCGCGATG
>Ga0302314_10006556_pt1 | contig 21062 bp, 18 predicted proteins | sample III_Palsa_N2_3_FD_200533 | JGI IMG/M metagenome (GOLD analysis project Ga0302314, IMG submission 200533) | Peat permafrost microbial communities from Stordalen Mire near Abisko, Sweden - III_Palsa_N2_3 | ecosystem: Environmental > Terrestrial > Soil > Palsa > Peat permafrost | place: Sweden... | reverse complement strand
GCAGCCGTGCCGTCGTTTTTGTGGTTCTCCCAGACGATTGGACCCGGCCGGATGTTGGAATCCTTTGTGGCTGCCTGGCGCGAAACCCAGTTGCCGAGCCGGCTCTGCCTGCTGGGCGACGTCAGCCCCTCCTATCGGGCCAAGCTGGAATCGCGGGTGCCAGCGCAGAAGCGCGCCGCGCTGGAATTCCTGCCGGTGGTCAGCCCCACCGCCTTGCCCGGAGTCATCGCCGAGCATGACCTCGGGCTCGCCTTGGAGTCGCGAGTGCCCGAAAGTCGCGATCTGACGATCCCCAACAAGATCTTCCAGTACCTCAACGCCGGCTTGGGCGTGATTGCCACTCCGACGGCGGGGCAGCGCGAATTGCTTCGGGCCGCGCCGGAAGCCGGCCTGGTCGTCGATCTCACCCAAACGACGGCGCTGGCCCGGCGGCTGGATGCCTTGATCGCGGATCCGGCCGCGCGGGCCCGGCTCGGCCAGGCCGCCCGCCGGGCGGCCGAGGAACGGTTCTGCTGGGAAAAGGAAAACCCGGTGCTGTTGGAGCACGTGGCCGCCGCCCTCGCCCGCCGATGACCTCCGGATTTCCCTCCTGGTTTCCCGCGGCTCCGGCCTTGCGCCGCCAAATTCGCCATGACCTGCGCCGGCTAGTCTGCTGGGGACTGGATCGGCGCAGCCGCCCGTATCCCGTAATCGATGACGCCCGGCTGCTCGTCATTGCCCCGCACCAGGACGACAGCACGCTGGGCTGCGGCGGCTTGATGCTGCTGCGCCGCCTGGAAGGTTCCCCGGTCAATGTCGTCTATCTCACTGACGGTTCCGCCTCTCATCCCGGCCATCCCACCCTGACGCCCGCCTTGCTGGTCGCCCTGCGCCGGGAGGAGGCCGAAGCGGCCACCGCGCTCCTCGGGGTCGACCACGCCCGGCTCACCTTCCTCGATGAACCGGACGGGACCCTGGATAAGCTGACGCCCGAACGCCGGACGGCGCTGATCGAGCGGCTGGCCGCCGTCTTTCGGAGCGCGGACCCGGAGCAGGTCCTGCTGCCCTACCGCCGGGACGGAAGTTCCGAACATGAGGCCGGCTTTGGGTTAGTTGTCGCCGCGCTTGCCGCCGCCGGGCTGAAGCCGCGTCTGTTCGAGTATCCGGTTTGGGCGTGGTGGAACCCGCTTCGAATGCTCCGCCCGCTCTGGCAGGCCCGGCGCGTCTGGCGGGTGGACCATTTCGGCTACGAGCCGATCAAGGCGTCGGCCGTGGCCGCCTACCGCTCGCAGACCCAGCCGATGCCGCCGTGGACCGAGGCGGTTTTGTCGTCGGAGTTTGTTGAGGCGTTCACTCCTTCCGCCGAGTATTTCTTCGAACTGGACCCGTTATGAAAAAACTTCTGATCGTGAGCCCGCATTTTCCTCCGATCAATGCGCCGGACATGCAGCGCATCCGGATGAGCCTGCCCTACTACCGCAAGTTCGGCTGGGAGCCGATCGTGCTCGCCGTGCGGGAGGAACTGGTCGACGGAGTAAAGGAGCCGGGCCTCAATCTCACCGTGCCGAACGATATCCGTATCGTCCGCTGCGGGGCTTTGCCGATGAAGTGGGCGCACCGCGCGGGCATCGGCAACATTGGACTGCGGTCCTGGTTTCAGCTGCTCAAGGCCGGCAACCGGCTCATGCGCGAGGAAAAGATCGACCTGGTCTTTTTTTCCAACACTCAGTTCATCACTTTTCTGCTCGGACCCATCTGGCGCCTGCGCTTCAAGGTCCCCTATGCGATCGACGTCCAGGATCCCTGGCGGACCGACTACTACGAGCGCTCGGGCTCGCGCAAGGCTCCGGGCGGCTGGAAGTACCAGTTTGCCCGCCTCCAGGCCCGGCTCTTCGAGGGGGTCTGCTTCCGCCATGCCGGGGCGGTAATGAGCGTCTCGCCCAGCTATCTGGACGACCTGCGGGCGCGCTATCCGGGTTTCGCGCTCAAGCCCACGGCGGTGCTCCGCTTCGGTGCCAGCGCCACCGACTTGGAGCGCTCGCAAACGGCCGCGCCTTTCGCCTACGACTTTCCCCGCGACGACGGCGAGCGGCACTTCCTCTACACCGGCGCGTCGGGCCCGGTCATGCCGCACGCCCTGCTCGTCCTCTTTACCGCGCTGCGCCAGTACCGCGAGAGGCATCCCGAACGCGGCGCGCGGCTGCGCTTTCATTTTATCGGCACCAGCTATGTGCCGGCCGGCAAAGGCAAGCCTTCGGTCATTCCGATCGCCGAGCAGTGCGGGGTGGCCGACCAGGTCACCGAGGTCCCCCACCGCATCGGCTATCTCGACGCGCTCCAACTGCAGCACCGCACGGACATCCTGCTGCTGCTCGGCTCCAGCGATCTGGCCTATTCCCCATCCAAAGTTTACCTTTATTTTCTCACCGATCGGCCGATTCTCGGACTGGTTTTCCGCGATAGCGTCATGGAGCGGCTGCTGGACGAACTTTCCTGTGCCTACGTCGTGCGGTTTCGCGAACGGGAGCCGAAGGAAGAAGCGCATGCCGGCCTCTACCGCTTCTTTGACTACGTTCTGGACGGGTTTCCGGACGGCGTTCTGCCCAAGCGCAACCAGCAGCATTTCAACACCTATTATCTCGCCGAAGAGCTGACCCGGCGCCAATGCGCCTTGTTCGAGCGGGCGCTGGGCACATGAGCGTGGTCCTCGATTATCGGTCGACCCAGATGCGGGATCTGACGGTCGGCATCGCACGGCTGACCAAGAAAGCCCTGCTCATCATGGGCATCCTGCTGGGGGTCTTCAGCGCCTATCTCTATCTCGGCGGCAAGGCCGGGGCAGTCGCGTTCGTGCTCATTTCAGCCGGGACTATGCTCGGCCTCGGCGTCTGGGCAAACAAAGCGATCGGGCTGCCCTTGCTGCCGATGATCATGGTCCAGCAAATCTTCCTGTATGGCGTGCCCATCCTGGTCAATCCCGGGCTGATGGCGCAGTACCCGGAATCGATCACCACCAGCGCGGGGCTCGAGGTGCTGGTGTTCTCGCTGGCCCTCACGGGCAGTTGGGCCATGGCGATGAGCCAGATGCGGACCGGGCCGGCGATCTGCTATTCCCTGACCGAATTCAAAAAGGATGGCGCGGGCAAACTGCGCAAGCTCTCGCTCAACCTGGTGTTTTTCACCACGGCATACTCGGTGCTCGATCGGCAGGGTTTGACCGGTCCGATCGTCAATCTCCTGCCGGCGGGCACCAGCTCGATTCTCACGGCCCTGCTGGCCGCCGCCGCCACCTGTGGATTTTTCATCGGCTCGCTGCTGATCGGTTCCCACGAGATGCCGCCGATGTCCCGCTACCTCTACTGGCTTTTGCTGGCGGCGAACTGTTATATCGCCGCATCGGCGTTTCTTCTCTCCGCCGCCTGCACGTTCGTGATGTCCGTCGTCATCGGGCTGTTTTGGAGCAGCGGCCGGGTGCCTTGGAAGCTGCTGATCCTGCTCGGAGTGCTGTTCTCGTTTCTCAATATCGGCAAGGATGCGATGCGCGACCGCTATTGGCGGGTCAACGGTCAAAACTCTATTCCCGACTTCACGCTGGGCGAGATGCCGGGCCATTACGCGGAATGGTTCCAAGCCAGCACGGACGCCATCACCGGCAACGGCGTCGTGGCCAAGCGATGGGAATCGGATATCGGCGAAGCGGCGGCGGCGAAGGAAAACCAAACCCTCCTGGCCCGGGTCAACAACCTGCAGAATTTGCTGTATGTGATCGACGCGGAAACCGTCCAGAACATCGAGCCGCTCCACGGCGGGACCTATAGCGTCATTCCCCTCCTGCTCATCCCGCGCATTCTGCTCACCGACAAGCCGCGCAGCCACGAGGGCCAGATCATGCTGAACGTGCACTTTCAGCGGCAGGACCTCAACTCCACCTACGACACCTATATCGCGTGGGGCTTGCTGCCCGAAGCCTACGGCAATTTCGGGCCCCTGACCGGCGCGATCGTGCTCGGCGTGGTGATGGGCCTGTTCTTCGCTTTCCTCGAGAAATGGACGGCCAACAAGCTGGTGGTCTCGATGGAAGGCTTCATCGGGTTCACGATCTTCCTCGGCTTCGCCAACTCCTATGAAATGGTGGCGAGCGTGCTGGTGACGTCGATCTTTCAGGCCCTGGTGCCGGTGGCGGGAGCGATGCTGCCGTTTTCCCGGCGCACGCGCGTGCAAAAGGCGGTCGTATGAAACCCGAGGGACACCGGCTGGCAATCCTGCTTTCCCACCCGACGCAGTATTACAGCCCGTGGTTTCGCTGGATGCGCCGCAACACCCCGCTGGACTTTCGGGTGTTTTACCTCTGGGATTTCGGCATCACGGTGCGGCGCGACGTCCAATTTGGGACGGCCTTCCAGTGGGACACCGACCTGCTGTCCGGCTATGATTGGGAATTGGTGCCCAACACGTCACCCGATCCCGGCACCCATCATTTCGGCGGCCTGCGCAATCCGGCGCTGATCGACCGGCTGCGCCAATGGAAGCCCGAGGCGCTCCTCACCTTCGGTTACAATTGGTCCAGCATGCTCCGCGCGATCGTCTGGTGCCGCCTGCACGGCGTGCCGCTGATTTTCCGGGGCGATTCGCATTTTATCGGCCGCGCGGCGCCGGGCTGGACCCGCAGCGTGCCGCTGCGCCTGCTCTACCGGCAATTCGCCGCGTTCGCTTATGTGGGCGCCGCCAACCGCTGCTACTTCACCACCCTCGGCGTGCCCGACCGCAAGTTGTTCTTTGCACCGCACTGTGTGGACGCCAGCCAGTTTGACCCCTCTCGCCCCGCGGTCGCGGAAGCCGCGGCCCAACTGCGGGCCTCATGGGGTGCTGATACCGGAACCGATGGTGAAGCGCGACCTCCCGGCGCGCTTGCTGAGCCAAATCGAACGCTCGTGATCCTCTTCGCCGGCAAGCTGGTGCCCGCCAAACAGCCGATGCCGCTGCTCGAGGCGTTTCTGGAACTCAATCCGCCTGGAGCGATGCTCGTCTTTGTCGGCGAGGGCGACGAAAAGCCCGCGCTGCAATCCCGCGCTGCTGCCGCCGCGGGCAGCCGCGTGCACTTTCTACCCTTTGCCAACCAGAGCGAGATGCCGTCGCGCTATCTGGCGGCCGATCTGATGGTCCTGCCCTCGCGCGGCCATTACGAAACCTGGGGTCTGGCCGTCAATGAGGCGATGAATCTCGGCATCCCCTGCCTGGTCAGCGACCGGGTCGGCTGCCGCGAAGATCTCATCACCGAAGGCGAAACCGGCTGGAGCTTTCGAGTGGACGAACCGGGAGGGCTGAAACGCGCGCTGGCCGCTGCGCTGGTGGATTTGAGCGACCCGTTGCGCCGGGCCCAACTGAAAACCCAACTGGCGGCCCGCATAGCGCGCTATGGCTACGCCGCGGCCGCGCAAGGGCTGCGGGCCGCCGTCGCCTCCCTGCCATGAAAATCACCATCGTGAACGGCTTCTTTTTGCCGATCCCGCCGCTGCGCGGCGGTGCGACGGAGAAACTGTGGTTTCGGCTCGGTCAGGAGTTCGCCGCCGCCGGGCATCAGGTGACCCAGCTGTCGCGCACCTGGCCGAACTTGCCGGACCGGGGCGCGATCGCCGGCGTCCAACATATCCGGGTGAAGGGCTTCGATCACACCAGCAACTTGCAGCAGAATTTGCTGCGGGATTTCTTCTGGGGGCTGCGGGTCGGCTGGGCGTTGCCGCGCGCCGACGCCGTGCTGTGCAACACCATCAGCCTCCCGGTGTGGCTGCCCTGGCTCAAACCGTCGGCCGGGGCCGTCACGGTGGTTCTGGGGCGCGCCCCCAAGGGGCAGCTGCGCTGGTATGGTCGGATCCGCCGGCTCTATGCCGTCAGCGGGGCGTTGGCGGCGCGGGCCTGCGCCGAATATCCTCCGATCGCCGCCCGCACCTTCATCATGTGGTGCCCGATCGATTGGTCCCTCCAGGCTGCGGCCGCGCGCCAAACCGGAGCGCCGGTGGTGATCGGCTATATCGGGCGGATCCACCCTGAAAAGGGCATCGAGCTGCTGCTGGAAGCCGCCACGCGGCTGACCGAACGGCAGGACCTGCCGCCGTGGCGTCTCGAGTTGGTGGGCCCAATTGAAGTGGCGGCCGGCGGCGCCGGACCGGAATTTGTCGCGGGCCTGCACGAGCGGTTAGGGGCCCGCCTCGGGGATCGGTTGAGCGTGAGCGGCCCGGAGTTCGACCCCGCCCGCCTCGCCGAGCGCTACGGCCGGATGGACGTGTTCTGCTATCCCAGCGTCTCCGAACAGGGCGAGACCTTCGGGGTGGGAGTCGCCGAGGCCATGGCCGCCGGGTGCGCGCCGGTTGTCTCCGCGCTGGCATGCTTCGCCGACTTTGTCACCGACGGGAGCAACGGCCGGATCTTCGATCACCGCAGCCCGGCCGCGGTCGACCAGCTGACCGGGATTCTGGCGGATCTGGTGGCACAGCCGGAACGGCGACGGCAGATCGCCGCGACCGCCCAGGAGTCCGTCCGCCGCTTCGATTATCCGCTGGTCGCCCAGAAACTCCTCGACGATTTGGCTGCGGTCATCAGATTGCCTGCAACGTAACCATGTCGCGCGAAATGCCTTATCTCGGGCAAGGGTGCGGCTCGCCGTATAGCAAACGCGAGTTGATCGAGCGGGAGCTGTGGGCGCTGGTCGAAGGCACCGTGTTTCGCCTCAGCTTCCGGTCCTGGCACGGCTTTCGCGCCCGGCTGCTGAAATGGTTCGGCGCCGACATTCCGCGGCCGGACCAGGTCGTCATCTTCCCGTCGGCCCGGATCGTTTTTCCGCGCAAGCTGCGGCTCGCCCCGCGAGCGATGGTCGCCCCCCGCGTCCGCCTCTATAATCTGGCGATGATCACCCTCGAGTACGGCGCCAACCTCAGCCAGGACTGCCACTTGTGCGCCGGCACCCACGATTATCAGCGCTGGAGCATGCCGTTGATCGCCCGTCCCATCACCATCGGCGCCAACGCCTGGCTCGGAGCCGAGGTGTTTGTCGGGCCGGGGATCGCGGTCGGGGAACTCTGCGTCGTCGGCGCCCGCTCGGTGGTCGTCAAAGATCTGCCGCCGCGGACGATCTGCGTCGGCAATCCCTGCCATCCCGTGCGCGACCGCTCGACCCCCGCCGAATGAAACTCTGCCATATCGTCCCCAGCCTCGAGGAGCGACATGGCGGCCCGAGCAAGTCCAGCCGGGAACTGTGCGCCGCGCTGAGCCGGCAGGGCGCGACCGTCACGCTGCTCGCCACCTCGCCCGACAGCGGCTCAGAGCAGGTTAACGGGACGATGAGCATTCAGACGTTTCCCCGCAGCGCGCCGCACTCGTTGTGCGCCTCCGTCCGGTTGAAGGGCGCGCTGCGCCGGGTCGAAGCCGACGTCGTGCACCATCATGCGCTCTGGCTGCGAACCCTGGCTTACGCCCATGGCACGGCCCGACGCCTGCGAGCTCCGCTGGTCATCTCGCCGCGGGGCATGATGAACGGCTGGGCCTGGCGCCATCATCGCTGGAAAAAATGGCTCGCCGACAAGTTGGTCCACCCGGGAGCGCTTCGGGCCGCCGCCGGCTGGCATGCCACGAGCGAGGAGGAGGCCGCCGATATTCGGGCGCTGGGCTTTGCCCAGCCGATCTGCGTCGCACCCAACGGAATCGCGGTCCCTTCCCCCGTCGCCCGGGAAGCCGCCCGGCAATACTGGCTCAAGCTCTGTCCGGAGGCCGCCACCCGGCCCACGGCGGTCTTCTACTCCCGTTTTCACCGCAAAAAGCGGGTGCTCGAACTCATCGATTGCTGGTTGGAACAGACGCCGGAGGACTGGCTTCTGTTGGTGGTTGGCATCCCCGAGGAATACACTGTGGATCACCTGGGCGATTACGTGCTGCGCAATTCCGGCCAGGGGCGGGTGCGGATCTTCGATGGACTGGGCCGGCCCGCTCCCTATGCGGCGGCGTCGCTGTTCGTTCTCCCCACGCACAGCGAGAATTTCGGCCTGTCGATCGCCGAGGCGCTGGGATCGGGACTGCCCGTGCTCGTGACCGATGCTGCGCCTTGGGCCCGCGTCAATGGCGCGGGCATCGGCTGGTGCGTGCCGTGGGCGGACTATGGCGAGGCGCTGCGCCAGGCCACCGCCGAGGGGCCGGCCCGCCTCCAGGAGCGCGGCCGGCTGGCCCGCGAGTGGGTGGCCCGCGAATATTCCTGGGATCCGCCCGCCCAACGGCTGCTCGATTTCTACGCCCAACTGCGCCATGCCACCTGAGCCGACTCCGAGTTCCCCGCCCGCCTCCCCGCTGGAAACGGCGGTGCTGGCGCATACCGGGATCTATGCCATCGGCGCGACCTGGGCGTTCGGTGGCAACGCCGGTTTCGTTCGGCCCTACCTGGGAGCTTGGGGCACCCTGGGGATCCTCTTGACGATTTGGGGGCTGTTTTCGAGCGACGGCTCGGACCGGCGCCCACGGCTGCTGCGAAGCCTGTGGCCGGTTCTGGCGTTCAACGCCCTCACCTTGGTCGCCTGCTTCAAAGTGGGCTTCCGGCCCATTCATTCCGGCACTGAACTGATTTACCTGCCGCGCCAAGTTCCCTTCTGGATGCCGAGTTCGGCCCTGCCGAAGCTGGCGATCGATGGGCTCTGGCTGTTCGACGGCATCTATTTTTCTGCGTTCAATCTGAGCTTTGCGATCAAGACCCGCGCCCGCCTTCGGCGCCTGCTGGTGATCATGCTGGTCAACACCCTGGTCCTGGCGGTGTTTGGGACCGTCCAGAAGCTGGTGCATGCCGACGGACTGTACTTCGGCCGGGTGCATTCCCCGCAGCCCTACTTCTTTGCCAGCTTCATCTACGACAACCATTGGGGCGCCTACATCATCCTGGTCACCGGCGTTTGCCTGGGCTTGATGTGGCATTACGCGGACCGGGCCGACGAGCGCGGGTTCTTCCACTCCCCGGCCTTTGGCGCGGCCGTCGGCTTGCTCTTTCTGTTCATCACCGTGCCGCTGAGCGGTGCGCGCACCTGCAGCGCCTTGCTGGCCGGCTTTTTGACGGTGGCGCTGATCCGCTGGCTTTATCGCCAGCAGCGCCGGCAGACCGAAGCGGGTGTGAACGGCGGAGTCGGACGCTGGGCCCCTCTCTTCGTGATGATTTCGGTTCTGCTGGGCGCGGCTGCCACCTGGTATGTCGCCGAGGAGACCATTACCCAGCGCGCCGCCAAGACCGTCGTGCAGGTCCAGGAGTTTAAGCAGCTGCACGGGCTGGGCTCGCGCAGCGTGCTCTACCGCGCGACCTGGAAGATGGCGAGCGACCGGCTGATGTTCGGCTGGGGCATGGGCTCCTTCCCGACGGTGTTTCAGATGTACAACAACGAGGAAATCAATCGCCAGGATCTCCTGCCGCACTTCTACCACGACGCGCACAGCGACTGGCTGCAGGCGATGGCGGAGCACGGCCTGATCGGCGCCGCCCTCCTCGGCTGCTGTGCGCTGGTGCCCCTGCTGCGGATGGGCGCGGCCGCCTGGAGCAACCGGCTTTCCCGTTACTGCTTTGCCGGCTGCACCGTGGTGCTGCTCTACGCTTGGATGGAATTCCCTTTCGGGAACTATGCGGTGGCCCTCACCTGGTACCTGCTTTTTTTTGCCGCGGCCCGCTATGGAATCCTTACGCCGCAACGCATCCGGATCGCCCATGACCGCGCCGAACCCGACGCCGCCGGCGCCTAAGCGCCCGCAGCGGGTGATTTTTCTCAACCGGTTTTATTTACCGGACGAAACCGCCACCGCCCAGCTGTTGGCGGACCTGGCCGAAGGTCTGGCCGCCCGCGGCCATCCGGTCACCGTGATCGCCAGCCAGCCCAAGTCCAAACCGGCCGCCCGCGAGCTGCGCCGGGGAGTGCGGATCATCCGGGTGGGCAGCACGCGCAGCGCCAGCGCCGGCGTGGCGGCCAAGGCGGTGGACTTTCTCACCTTTTATCTCTCCGCGCTCCTCGCGCTCAGTTGGGAGGTTCGGCGCGACGATGCGGTCGTGGCGCTGACCGATCCTCCCTTGATCGGCGTGGGGGCCGCCGCGATTGCCGGGCTGCGTGGGGCGCGGCTCTTCCACTGGGTACAGGATATCTACCCGGAAGTGGCCGTGACGCTGAGCGGCTTCCGCGCCCTCAATCTGCTCCGGGGCTGGCGGAACGGCGCGTGGCAACGTGCCCGCGGCTGCGTGACGCTCGGGACCGACATGGCCGACGTGCTAAACGAAGGCGGCGTGCACCCCGCCGCGCTGCGGGTCTTGCCCAACTGGGCGCCGGCGGGGCTCCGGCCGCCGCCGCCGGCCGAGGTTCAGCGGGTGCGGGCCGCCTGGGGATTCGCCGACGAGTTCATCATCGGCTATTCGGGCAACCTGGGCCGGGTGCACAATCTGGACGCAATCGTCGCACTGGCGGAGAGCCTGCGCGGCGATCCGGGGATTTGGTTTGTCCTGGTGGGCGGTGGCCCGCAACGAGCGCGGATCGAGGTCGAGGCCAAGCGCCGCGGGCTGACCCAAATTCGGTTCCTGCCGCCGGCCCCGCGAGCGGAACTGGCGGCCAGTCTGGCCGCGCCTGATCTGCAGCTGGTCACCCTGCGCGCCGGCTGCGAGCGCTGCGTCTTTCCCAGCAAGCTCTACGGCGTCGCCGCGATCGGCCGGCCGATCCTGTTCCTGGGTCCCCCCCAGTCCGAAATCGCCCAGCTGGTGAACACCTACGGCATGGGCGGGGCCTTTGGGCCCAACGACCTGGCGGCGGCGGCGGCGGCGATCCGAGCCTACCAGGCGTCCCCCGAACGCCTGCGCGCGGCCGCGGCCGGCGCCGAGCGATTCGCCGCCGCGACTCCCGGGGCCGGCGCGGCCATCGCCGCTTGGGAAGAATGGCTTTTCGCTGGGGCTGCCATTGACCTCGCGGCGCCCGCGCGCGAAGCTGCACCGCCGGCCTCTTCATGACCTCCACCCGCAAATCGAGTCTCCTGCTCCTGGCGCTCGACACGGTGCTGACAGTGCTGGTCTTTAATTTGATCGGTCACTACCGCATCGAGCGGCACGGCGTCAGTCCGCCCTTCGCGGTTGCCCCCATGCTGGTGCCGGCGGCGTTCTTCGTCTTCGCCATCTATCTGATCGATGGCTACCGCGGCCGGACCAACATGCAGAGCCTGGACTACACCAGTCTGCACATCATCGCCACCATCTGCGCGGCCTTGGCGACGCTGCTGCTGACTTTTGTGTTCATCCCTTTCGATTTCGAGCTGCAGTCGAGCCGTGCGGTGATCGCGATCAGCTTCCTCGTCCTCATTCCCTTCACGCTCGGTTACCGGCAGCTGATCGCCAAGCGCGTGAACTCGGGGCGCGAAGACCGCAACCTGCTGTTCGTCGGCGATCCCGCCAGCCGAGAGGCCTTCCGCACCGAATGCGCCAAGATGAAAGTTTCCCAGCCGGTGCTCTACGCCTCCAACAACCCGGCCGACCCGACTCCCGGCATCACGCCGTTCGTCAGCATGCTGGGCGATATCCGGGACGGGCGCATCCCGGTGGAGGCGATCATCCTGCGCGAGTCGCACCGGGACCTGTCCTCCGAAACCGCGCAGGAGCTCGTCTCATTGTATTTCGGGGGCGTGCCCACCTACACGCTGGAGCTGTTCCACCAGGTCTACTGGCAGAAGATTCCTCTCTACCGGCTCAACCCCACCTGGCTCTTTCAGGAGGGCTTTCAGATCGCGCGAGAGCCGGTGTTCGAGCGACTGAAACGGGCCAGCGATATCGTCTTGTCGGCGCTGGGACTGCTGCTGGCTTCCCCGCTGATCGCCGGCTCGGCCGCGCTGATTTGGCTCGAGGACCGCGATTCGGTCTGGTTTTTCCAAACCCGGATCGGGCGGAGCCAGGTGCCGTTTCAGTTGGTCAAATTGCGGACCATGCGGGTGCAGTCGGCCGGCGGCGATCTTTATACCCAGAACAACGATCCCCGCATTACCCGGATCGGCAGTTTTTTGCGCCGAAGCCGGCTGGACGAACTCCCGCAGCTGTGGAATGTGCTGCGCGGTGAAATGAGCCTGATCGGCCCGCGGGCCGAGTGGAACCGGCTGGTGGCCGACTACGAGAAACTGATCCCCTGCTATTCCTACCGGCACCTCGTCAAGCCGGGCATCACCGGCTGGGCCCAGGTCAATTATCCTTACGGCGCGTCGCTGGACGACACCTTGCGAAAACTGGAATACGATCTCTATTATATCCGGCACTTCTCCTTCCTGCTCGATGCTTCCATCGTCCTGAAGACGGTGCAAATCATGCTGTTCGGCAAGGGGCGATGAACTACGACTACGATTTTGCGGTGATTGGCGGCGGCTCGGCCGGGTACAACGCGGCCCGGGTATCCGCTGCGCTGGGGCGGAAAACCGTGGTGATCGACGGAGCGCCGCGGCTCAGCGGATTGTGCATTCTGGAGGGCTGCATGCCGTCCAAAACCCTGCTTTATTCGGCGGAGATCCTGCACAAGGCCCAGCAAGGACGGCGGTTCGGCCTCAAAATTCCGGTGGCGGAGGGCAACTTTGCGGCGGTGCAGGCGCGCAAGCGGCGGATCATCGACGAGTTTGCCGCCGATCGCATCAAGTCCCTGCACCACGGCCAATTCGATCTGGTGCAGTCGAACGCGCAGTTTGTGGATGACCATACGGTCGCGCTCGCCAACGGCCGGCGCATCACCGCGGCGGCGTTTCTCGTCGCGACGGGCTCCACGGTCGCCTTTCCGCCGATCGAAGGGCTGCGGGCGGCGCGGCCCTGGACCAGCGACGAGGTGCTTAACCTTTCAATCCAGCCGCACAGCGTGATCGTGCTCGGCGGCGGGCTCGTGGGGGTCGAATTGGCGCAATTTTTGGCCAGGATGGGCACGAAGGTAACGCTGATCCAACGCGGACCACACCTCCTCAAAGGCTCCACGCCCGAAGCCGGCCAGGTGGTCGCCGACGCCTTGACCGCCGACGGGGTGGAAGTGCTCTGCGGCGCCGCGCTCCTAACGGTGGCCCGCGGACCCAAAGGCTTCACCGTCACCTTCGCCCAGAACGGCTCAACCCGGACACGGCGCGCCGAACATTGCTTCAACGCGCTCGGCCGGGTGCCCAATACCGGTCAGCTCCAGCTCGATCAAGCGGGGGTCAAAGTCGCCGGCCCAGGCCAAGTTGTGATCAACCGTTTCCAGCAGACGAACGTGCCGCATATCTATGCCGCGGGCGACTGCTCGGGTCCGGTGGAGATCGTTCACATTGCGATCCTGCAGGGCGAGCTGGCGGCACGCCACGCCGCCCGGGTGAAAGGGCTGAAGCCCGTCGACTTTGACCTGCTCCTCAGCGTCGTGTTCACCGATCCGCAGGTGGCGACGATCGGCATTTCGGAGCAGAGGCTGCAGGCCGATTCGGTGCCGTACCTGTCCGCCTCCTACCCCTTCGACGACCACGGCAAGTCCATCTTGATGGAAGCCAAGCGCGGGTTCGTGAAAGTGCTGGCCGAACCTGGCACCGGCCGGATCCTCGGTGCCGAAATCGTCGGGCCGGACGCCGGGGAACTGATCCACATTTTTACCGGCCCCCTCGCGATGCGGGCCACCGTGCACGACCTCCTGCGCGCGCCGTTCTATCATCCAACGCTGGCCGAAATCGTGACCTATCCGCTGGAAGAGCTGGCCGACAAGCTGAGCAGATCCGCCAAGTCGACCCGTCGTTCGTAGATCGCCTTGCCGACGATCACCCCCTCCAGGTTCGGGTGCGCGACGGAGAGTGCCTGGAGGGCCGCCACGTCCTCGCGGCGGGAGACCCCGCCGCTCGCGATCACCTGGGCCCGCACGCTCGCTGCCATCGCGGCCTGAGCGGCCAGATTCGGGCCGGTCAGCATGCCATCGGTGCCGATGTCGGTATAGATGAGGGTGGCAACGCCCAACGCGTCCATCCGTTGCGCCAGGGCCAGCGCGCTGGTGCCGGTGGTAGCCACCCAGCCCTTGACGGCCACCTGACCGTCCTTCGCATCGATGCCCACCGCAATCCGATCGCCGTAGGCGGCGGCGAGTTCGGCCACAAAGGCTTCGCTTTCGGCCGCCCGGGTGCCGATGACAGCCCGGCGCACGCCCAGGGCCATGACCCGGTCGACGGCGGCGCGAGTGCGCAGTCCGCCGCCCAACTGGACCGTGAGGCCCAAGGCGCAGATCCGAGCCACGACCGCCTGATTCTGGGGTTCGCCGGCAAAAGCGCCGTCGAGATCGACGACGTGAATCCAGCGGCTGCCTTGGGCGAGAAACCCGGCGGCGACTTCAACCGGGTCGAGCGAGTAGACCGTTTCCTGGTCGGCCCGGCCTTGGAGCAAGCGGACGCAGCGGCCCCCTTTGAGATCGATCGCCGGATAGATCGTCACCGGCGTTAGGCGGCGTTTTCAGTCGGGACCGACTTGACGGCGCGGCGCAAGATTGGCCGGCGCTTGCCGGCGACCACCGCGGAGTCGATCACGACTTCGGTCACGTCGTCGCGCTGCGGGAGGGTGTACATCACCTCCAGCATCAAATTTTCCATGATCGAGCGCAGGGCGCGGGCGCCGGTTTTCAGCTCCACCGCTTTCCGGGCCACCGCGCGGACCGCGTCGGAGGTGAGCCGCAAGCGGACGCCGTCGATGGCGAAGAGCTTCGAGTACTGCTTGACCATCGCGTTCTTGGTCTTGAGCAAAATCTTTTCCAGGTCGGCGACCTGGAGCTGGTCTAGCACCGAAATCACGGGCAGGCGGCCGATGAACTCGGGAATCATGCCGAAGCGCACCAGATCCTCCGGCGCGATCCGTTTCATCATCTCTTCCGGCGCCATCTCGTGGTCTTGGACATTGACGTGAAAGCCCAGCGAATTTTGGCCCAGGCGCTTCTTCACGATTTGGTCCATCCCGACGAAGGCCCCGCCGCAGATGAACAAGATATTGGTCGTGTTGATCTGGATGTATTCCTGATTCGGATGCTTCCGTCCGCCCTGCGGCGGCACGTTGCAGACGGTGCCTTCCAGGATCTTGAGCAGCGCCTGCTGCACGCCTTCGCCCGACACGTCGCGGGTGATGGAGACGTTCTCGGTCGTGCGGCGGATCTTGTCGATTTCGTCGATGTAGATGATGCCGCTCTCCGCCCGCTTCACGTCGTAGTTGGCGTTCTGCAGGAGCCGCAGCACGACGTTCTCCACGTCCTCGCCGACATAGCCGGCCTCGGTCAGCGTGGTCGCGTCCGAAATGGCGAAGGGCACATCGAGAATCCGCGCCAGGGTGCGGGCGAGCAGGGTCTTGCCGGAGCCGGTGGGCCCGGCGAGCAGAATGTTGCTTTTTTCGATCTCGACGTCGTTGAACTCCGGCGACAGCGCCGCCGGATCCTTGGCCCCTTGGCCCGAATCGAAGAGCAGGCGCTTATAGTGGTTGTAGACCGCGACCGAGAGCACCTTCTTGGCGTGGTCCTGGCCGATCACAAAATCGTCCAGCACCTTCTTGATCTCCGCCGGCTTGACCAGGCGGATGGTCGGCTTGGCTTCGACCACCGGCTGCTTGACCTCGCGGTCGATGATCGTCTTGCAGACGTTGACGCAGGAGTCGCAAATGTAGACCCCCGGTCCCGCGATGATTTTCTTCACTTCCGCCTGCGACTTGCCGCAGAAGGAACAGAGCGTCATGCGGGAGGATTTGGCCATGGATGCTTAGGCGGCCTGGACGACCAGCTTGGCCACGTCCCGGGTGGAAGTGACCACTTCATCGACGATGCCGTAAGCTTTGGCTTCCTCCGCGCTCATGTAGTAGTCGCGGTCCGAGTCCTTGTCCACCTGCTCGACGGTGCGGCCGGTGTGTTTGGCGATGACTTCGCTGAGGGTCCGGCGCCAGCGCAGGATTTCCTTGGCGGCAATCGTGATGTCGGCGGACTGGCCGCCGGCCCCGCCGGACGGCTGGTGGATCATGACGCGGCTATTCGGGAGCGCGTAGCGCTTGCCCTTGGTCCCGGCGGCGAGCAGCACGGTGCTCATGCTCGCGGCCATGCCGATGCAATAGGTCACCACGTCGCATTGGAGGAAATTGATCGTGTCGTAGATGGCCATGCCGCCCGTCACCACTCCGCCCGGGGAATTGATGTAAAGGTGGATGTCCTTCTTGGAGTCTTCCATCTGCAGATAAAGCAGCTGGGCGATGACCAGATTGGCCACCGCGTCGTCGATCGGCGTTCCGATGAAAATGATCCGATCCTTCAGCAGGCGCGAATAGATATCCATCGACCGTTCGCCACGGCCGGTATTCTCCAAAACAATCGGTACGTAATAGCTCATCAAGATGCGGCAGGTGGCCGCGCCGTAACCTTAGCCTTCGAAGCGAGAAAATCAACCGCCTTGTCCAATATGATGGATTCCTGCACGGCGCGCAGCTGATCCCGATTCTTAGCCAGATCCTTGGCGAACTTGTCCGGCGGTGTGCCAGCCCGGGTCGCCTGGCGATAAATGTACTCGTCCAGGTCGCTTTCGGCGATGGTGATCTTCTCGCGCTCGGCGATCCGGCCCAGGAGCATCTGCAGCTTCACGCGCTTCTCGGCCGCCACCCGGGCGCCGGCGTGCAGTTCGGCTTTGTCCTTCTCAAACTGATCGGCCGGAACCCCGCGGCGCATGTTCTCCTCGATGAACTGGCGGAGCACCGTCTGGGTTTCGGATTCGATCAGGCTCTCGGGCACCGGAAAGGTCGCCTTCTCGGCCAGCTGCTCGGTCACCTGGCGGCGCTGCTCGGCATTGTTGCGGTATTCCTTCTGGCGACCCAGGTTCTTCTTCGTCTGCTCGCGCAGCCCCGCGAGGTCCGTCACCTGGTTGGACTTGAGGAACGCCTCGTCGATTTCCGGGAGCACCCGCTCGCGAATCTCGAGGATCTCGAGATCGTAGTCGGCGGTCTTGCCGGCAACGGCCGGCAGGGCGGGAAACTCGGCGGGAAACTCGATCTGGACCGTCTTCTTGTCGCCGGCGGAAAGTCCGTTCAGCAGCTTGCCCAGGCCGGGCAGATGCCCTTCGTTGGCGCCTTCGACCTCTTCCCAGGTCTGCGGCACTTTGCCATAGAGCTGCTTGTCGGGGGCCAGCTCGGCGATGGGCTGCCCGGCGATCTTGCCCTCATAGGCCAGCTTGACGTAGTCGCCCTTCTGGGCGGGACGGCTGGCGGTCTTAAAGTCCGCGCGTTCGGCGCGCATGCTCTCGATCACCTGGTCGACTTCCGCTTCGGTGACGTCGGTCGAATCGAGCTCGACCGGAAAATCGACCAACTCGGGCAGTTCGAAGTCCGGCCGGACGTCGACGGTGACGGTCACCTGGGCGGGCTTGCCCTTCTCAATCGTGCCTTCGTCCACTTCCACGACGTTCAGGACCGGCAGCTTCTCCTTCTCCAGAGCGGTGCGGTAGGCCTTGGTCACGACCTTCTGTTTGAACTCGCCGGTGATGTCCTTGGCGAAGCGCTTGGCGATCATCGCCGCCGGAGCCTTGCCGGGACGGAAGCCCGGAATGCGGGCCTGGGCGACAAACTCGTTCACCACCGCGCTGTGCTCGGCATCGACTTCGGTGGTGTCCAGCGAGACGACCAGGGATTTGCGGGTGGCGGAAACAGTGTTCAGTTGGACATTCACGGGAGAAACCAACCACCGTACCGACCCCACCTCCGGTCGGTCAAGGGCGGACTGCGGATTGGGGCGGACGCTGCAGGCGGATGAGTTCCACCGGGAGGCTGTCGATTCGCTGGTCCTTGTCGGCGCTGACCTGCGCAGCGGGGGTGAGCAGCTGCAGCCCAGCCAGGCCCACGGCCCACCGGAGCGCTCCGGTCCGCCGGACAAAGGCGATGTAACCGTAGAGCACCCAGGGCAATGCGATTCCGGTCGAGCGCATGCTATCCGAGGCGATCATCGCCAAGACAAAGAGCGGTCCGGCCAGGGTGGCCGCCGCGAGGGCGCCGCCCAGCGCGCCCCAGCGGCGCCACAGGGCTTCCCAGACGAGCACGACCGGCAATATCGCCCAGCGGACACCCATCCAGCAGCCCATGGGCGCCTGATTCAGTCTGAGGAGGATGCCGGAGCTTTCTTCCCGCAAAAAGATCGCCGATGGATCGGCGGAGCCGTGCCGCAAGCCCCAGAACCGGATGGCGACGCAGGGGATTGCCGCGGCAGCCAGCACCGCCCAGTCCCGGCGGGTCAGGCCGCCCTCCGACTGCAGGCTGCGGATCAGCCAAGCGGCCGGCAGGCCGAACCAAAACCGCTCATCGATCCAGGGCACGACCAGGGTCGCCACGGCGATCCAGACGGGCGAAGCGGTAAAGGCGATCAGGACGAGGCCGCCCACCATCCAGCAGTCGTTGATTCCCAGCCAGCCGGTCGAACAGAGAATCGGCGAAGTCGTCGTGACCAGCACAAGACCGGCGAACGCTGCCCAGGAAGAGACGCCGGGCGCACGCAGTAAAATCATGGCGCAGCCCAGCGTCAGCGCCACCACCCCGAGCCAGGGTATCACCAAGCAGCCACGCATCCCCAAATGCAGCCCGTAAGCGATGAGCTGAGGCAAAAAGCGCCAGCGCATCGCCGGGACCACGTTGCTCGCGAACGGGTCCTGACAGCGCCGCAGATAGTCCAGGCCGCGGGCCCATTCGAAGGAGCCGGGAACGACCGTCCGCATGAGCCAAAGATGGGGCGCAAAAAAGCACAGGCTCACGCCGAGGGCTCCGGCCGACAGGCACAGGGCGGCGCCGAACGAAGCGGAACGTGCGAAGTTCGAAGATTTCGTTGCCAGAAACGCCACTGTCTCGCCTGCTCTCGGCAATGTCTAGCTTAAGCCAGATCCTGGCCGAACACGGCTCGCTCCTGGTGTTGGACGCGACGGGCACAGCCCAGGCGGCGTACTGGCCAGCGCCGGACGCGTCGCCCCGGCTCGCCCGTGAGGAAGGCGAAATGGGTGTGGCTTTGTTCCACGCCGTCCAGCGGGTCTGCCCGAAGTTGGACGAACCCGGCGCCTTCGCGTTTGCGGAAGCCCCTGGATCCATTCTCGGGATTCGTACGGCCGCGACGGCGCTGCGGGTCTGGACCACGCTGCGGCCGCGCCCGGTCTACGGTTTTAATGCCTTGGAGCTGGCGGCCGAGCGCGGCGGCCCCGCGCGGGCGTGGATCGCCGACGCGCGCCGCGGCCGCTGGCATGTGCTGGTGCCCGGCCAGCGAGTGCGACAGGCGGCCCGGGATGAGCTGGAAACCGCGCGCGGCGCCTGGCCCCTCGCGACCCTGGCCGGCTACCGGCACTGGGAACCCCTGCCCCCCGGCACCGAGACGGCAAGCTACGATCTCGGTCCCCTGCTCGCCGGCGCCGCGCACGCGAACCTGTTTCAGCTCCGCGAACAGCCGGACGCCGCCCTCTCCGCCGAACCCAGTTACGTGCAATGGACCCCTCGCATCCATCAAGCGCCCTGACGCTCTCCAGCTCGCGCCCGCTGCGCTGCTGGGCCGAAATCGACCTGGCGGCCCTGGAACGCAATCTGCGGCTGATCCGCGCCTCCCTGCCGCCCGGCATTCGGTATGTGGCGGTCGTCAAGGCCGACGCCTACGGCCACGGACTGCAGCATACCGCCGCACGGCTCATGCACGCCGGGGCCGACCTCTTTGCCGTGGCCAACGTGACCGAGGCCGCGGCGCTGCGCGAGCTGGGCCCGGGTTGGCCCATCCTCCTGCTCAGCCCGCTCCTGCCGGAGGAAGACCGCGCGCTCGCCGACTACGACCTGGCCGCCACGATCTCGACCGCGGACGAAGCGGCCCGCTTCGCCGCGGTCGGCGCTGCCGCTGGCAAGCGCATCTCGGTGCACCTAAAAGTGGATACAGGCATGGGCCGGCTGGGCGTGTGGCATGAGGCCGCTCCCGAGCTCTACCGGATCATCCGCGAGTCCCCGCACCTGGCGCTCGACGGCATCTGCACGCATTTTTCCAGCCCGGACGACGACCCGGAGTTCACCGCCGAGCAGCGGCGGCGCTTCCTCGCGGTGCTGGCCCAGTGTCCCGGACTGGATCCGTCGAGCACGGTGATCCATGCCGACAATAGCGCGGGCCTGGAAACCATGCCGGGCAGCTCGCCGTTCAACGCGGTGCGGATCGGGCTGCTCCAATTTGGCGTCCTGCCGCGCATCAACTCGCTGCTCGCGCAGGTGAGGACCGAAGCGGTCTTCAGCTTTAAGACCCGGGTGGGAATCGTGAAAGCGCTGCCCGAAGGCACGACCATCAGCTACGGCCGCACGCATACCCTCCGGCGCACCTCGCAGATCGCCATCATCTGCGCTGGCTATGCCGACGGAATTCCGCGGGCGCTCAGCAACCGAGGTGCCGTGCTGATTCGGGGCCAGCGGTGCCCGATCCTGGGCCGGGTCACGATGGATCAGACGATCGTCGACATCACGGACGTGCCCGGTGTGGTGTGCGGCGACGAGGTCGTGCTGGTCGGCCGGCAAGGCGGCGGGGAGATCAACGTGGTCGAGTTCAGCCGCTGGGCGAACACGATTCCGTGGGAAACCCTGTGCTCAGTGACCAAGCGCGTGCCTCGCTCTTATAAGACCGCGCTAGGGACCTAATCCGCAGGCGCATGGTGGAGCGCGACCGGGCGCGCTGGCCGCGCCCCAACACCGGCATGAAACCTCCCGGCCCCTCCGTCGTCTTAGAGGGAGTATGAGCTTAACGTACCAACCGAGCCATGCTTGGGAGCCGCTGCCGGCGAGTGCCTGGGATCGTCCAGCCGCCCAGCACCTGCTGCGCCGAGCCGGCTGGAGTGCGACGCCGGCCGAAGTGGAACAGGCGCTCCGGGAGGGCCTCGAGGCCACCTTGGACCGGCTTTTTCCGGCGAGTCCGAACATTTTTCCGATGCCGGCGGCGGTCGAACGGGCTGAGAGCGAACAAGTGACGTATCAGCCGAAGATCGCCGCGGCGGCTCCCGCCGAAAAGCGCCTGCTGCAGCGCGAGCTGCGCGAAATCAACCAGGCGGCCGTGCTCGATCTGACGGTGAGGTGG
>Ga0302314_10006553_pt1 | contig 21073 bp, 22 predicted proteins | sample III_Palsa_N2_3_FD_200533 | JGI IMG/M metagenome (GOLD analysis project Ga0302314, IMG submission 200533) | Peat permafrost microbial communities from Stordalen Mire near Abisko, Sweden - III_Palsa_N2_3 | ecosystem: Environmental > Terrestrial > Soil > Palsa > Peat permafrost | place: Sweden... | reverse complement strand
CCTGCTGCTGGCGCTGTGGACGGGAGCGCCCACCCTGACGCGCCGTGCCGCCGGGCGCACCGTTGACCGCGCCCACCGGCCGCGGTGCATCGCCTGTGCCATGTCCCTCCCGACCCCGGCCGCCACCACTTCTGGCACCCTTGTCGCATGTTTACGACCTTGAGGATCAGTCAGTTACTACTGTCCGTCGGACAAATACCTACAGGAATTAACACGAAATCTGAGACGAGGTTCAGCGGTGCACCATGGCCACCGCAACCCTTCAGCGGTTACAAATTACTCCATGCCGCGTGTAACGATTACACGGTGGCGCAAGTGGAGGATTTCAGGTCATGAGTGCAGCCATCACCGGTGTTATGTTAGGCCAGCCCATCCCGCTGGGAAGCTCCAGCCCCCTCGCGGGCGCTTCGCCTGTCATGCAGGAGGTCTTCCGACTGATCGAGCGGGTGGGCCCGACTGAGGCGAGCGTACTGCTCACCGGCGAGAGTGGCTCGGGCAAAGAGCTGGCTGCCGCAGCCATTCACGAACGTAGCTCACGCCGTAACCGCCCCTTCATCGCCATCAATTGCGGAGCCATCCCGGCCGGCCTCATCGAGGCGGAGCTGTTCGGGTTCGAGAAGGGCAGCTTCACGGGGGCGCTGCGCGGCCACGCGGGGGTGTTCGAGCGGGCGGACGGCGGCACGCTGCTCCTCGACGAGATCACCGAGATGCCTCTGGATATGCAGACGCGGCTGCTGCGGGTGCTCGAGACCAAGAAGTTCTACCGGGTGGGCGCGAACACCGAGCTGTCGACGGACGTGCGCGTCATCGCCGCCACCAACCGCTGCCCCTTGCAGGCCGTGCAAAACGGTCAGCTGCGGGAGGATATCCTGTACCGGCTGGCCGTATTCCCCATTCACATGCCGCCGTTGCGCGACCGCGGGAACGACATCGATCTGTTGGCCGAGCGATTCCTGGCCGATCTCAACGTCCAGGCCGCGGCGCAGAAGCGCCTCACCGCCCTTTCCCGGATGACCCTGCGGCAGCACAGCTGGCCCGGCAACGTGCGCGAGCTCAAGAATTGCATCGAACGTGCCTTCATCCTCGGCGATCAGTGGCTCGAGCTGGCCCCCCTCATCCAGAAGCCCACTGCCGACAACAATGCCGCGCCCGATGATCGCGAGCGTCTCGATATTAGGGTAGGCTCGCGGATCTATGACATGGAACGGTCGCTGATCGAGGCCACGCTCCAATATTTCCAGGGCAACAAGCGGCGCGCCGCCGAAGCGTTGGGGTGCAGTTTGAAAACCTTGTACAACAAGTTGAACGGATACGCGCAGCCGCGCGCAAGCGGTATTGCGCAGAGCCGCATCAAACCGCAGAGCCAAGAATGCGCCAGCATTTGAACCCGGTAAGAGGGAGAGGGTAGAGACGTGTCACGAGTACTGATCGCCGATGATCATGCGGTCGTCCGAGCGGGCTTCAAGCAATTCCTGGAGGCTGATCCCACCATCAACGCCGTGGGGGAGGCCGCCAGCGGCAACGAGACGCTCGATTTGCTGCGCAAGCAAGATTGGGACCTGGTGCTGCTCGACATACACATGCCGGACCGCAGCGGTCTCGACATCCTGCGGCACATTCAGACCGGGCACCCCGGCGTGCGCGTGCTCGTCATGAGCGGCTTGCCCGAGCAACAGTATGCAGTGAACGTGCTGCGCGCCGGGGCCAGCGGATATCTGTCGAAGGACAGCCCGCCGGAAGAGCTCATGAAGGCGGTACGCACCGTACTTTCGGGCAGACGTTATGTCAGCGCCGCGCTGGCGGAGATCCTCGTGGCGGACCTCGACGGAGATCCCGACAAGCCGCTGCACGCGCGGCTCTCCACGCGTGAATTTCAAATCTTCTGCAAACTCGCCGCGGGGCGCGGTGTCTCCGACATCGCCAACGAGCTGAGCTTGAGTGTCAAGACCGTGAGCACTTATCGCAGCAGAATCCTGGAGAAAATGAGTTTCAACGCGAACGCGGACATAACCTCGTACGCGCTCCGGAACGGACTCATCCAGTAACGACTGCGCCGTGGGAATAACCCTACATCACGATCGGCCGCCCGGCCTACTTTGCCGCGCCCTGGAGCGCTAGCATCGCGTGATCATGTCTTCAAATCACGCGGAAGGGACGGCGAGTGTGAAGGGGCTGAGAGTCTTGCTCGTGGAGGACTCTAAGGTGCTGACCGAGCGCTTGACCGAGGCGATCCGCCAGATTCCCGAAGTCGAGCTCATCGGCACCGCCGACACCGAGGCCGCCGCGCTGGCGGCTGTCAAGCGCGACGCAGTCGACGTGATCATCCTCGATCTTCACTTGAAGCAAGGCACGGGGTTCGGTGTGATGCGCGCGCTCGCGACCGCGCAGCCGAAACCGCGCATCATCGTCCTTACCAACTACGACCTGCCCGAATACAAGAACGCCGCGATCGCCCTCGGTGCCACGCACTTTCTCGACAAGGCGCGCGATTACGGCCGGCTTCCCGAAGTGCTGCACGAGATCTGCGAAGCGCACGTCGCGAAGCATTGACCCGCCGTCAGCGCGCGCCGACACCGCTGCGGGCCTCGCGCGAAGGTCCTCGTAATGTCTACCCTCGAGTCCGGAAATTTCTACATACGCGCAAGCGTAGGGTCGTGAATTTCCGCTTTTTCCACGGCTGATCCGCGCGTCGCGCGTTGGCACGCGCCTTGCTCTTCCATTCATATCGGCCGGCTTCGTGCGGGCTGCGGTTGCGAGCCGCGGGCGCTAGGGACGGCATTCTTCAGGGCATTCTTCAGGAGGATTTCACGATGACGACTCAACGAATGATTTGGAGCAGCGTCTGCGCCGCGGTCGTCGCCGCGCTCGCGGCGTGTGCATCGAGTCCGGTCCCGCTCGAGCAGCTCGCAGTAGCAAAAGAATCGGTGCAGCGCGCAGAGCAGGCGGGAGCGACTGAGCTTGCGCCGGTCGAGCTCTCGACAGCGCGCGATAAGTTGCAGCGCGCGGAGCAGGCAGGGGCGAATCATCAAGGGCAGACCGCGACCATGCTGGCCGATCAAGCCAACGTGGATGCCCAGGTCGCCGAGGCGACCGCCCGCGAGCATAAGTCGCATCAAGCCGATATGGAGCTCGAGGCGAGCCTCCAGGCCCTGCGCCAGGAATCCTCGCATGACCAGGTACCGCCGCCGCCGCCGATGGTCGTGCCGGTGCCCGTCACTCCGCAACCCCCGACTCAATAATCAGAAGGTGACATCATGAGCCAGAAATATTTGTTGGCGGCCGCGGTTGCTCTCGCGCTCGGCGCGTGCGCCTCGGCACCCCAGCCGAACGCGGCGCTCGAGACGGCGCGGGCCCAAGTGGCTGCGGCCGAGGCAGACCCGAACGTCGCGCAGTACGACCCGCTCGATCTGCAGGCCGCGCGCCAGGATCTCGCCGCCGCGGATGCGGCAAATACCCACCGCGACGTGCCGCAGACCGACCAGATGGCCTATATCGCGGCGCAGACCGCGCGCCTTGCCCAAAGGCGTGCCGCAGCCAAGGCGTACGATGCACGCATCGCGCAAGGAACGGCCGAGCGTGACCGCATCCAGGCACAGGCCCGCGCTCGCGAGGCCAACGCGGCGGTCGCGCAGCGCAATGCAGCGGTGGAGCAGGCCAATGCGGCGACGCTGCAGTCGGCGCAGCTGCAAGCCGAGATTGAGCAGCTCAAGGCGAAGCAGACGGATCGGGGACTCGTGCTCACCCTGGGTGACGTGCTCTTCGATACCGGGCGGGCGAGCTTGAATCCCGGAGCCGCGATGAAGCTTGACCGTCTCGCCGCATTCCTGAACGAGCACCCGGATCGGCGCGTGCAGATCGAAGGGTTCACCGACAGTGTGGGAGGCGATGCCTACAACCAGGACCTCTCGGAGAGGCGCGCCGAGGCCGTCAAAGCGGCTCTCACCATGCGGGGTATCGATCCTTCGCGGGTCAGCACCGAAGGTTATGGCAAGGCGTTCCCGGTGGCCAGCAACAGCGATTCCGGCGGGCGTCAGCTGAACCGTCGCGTGGAGGTCGTCATCGGTAACGCCAACACCCCGATTACACCGCGCAGTTAGCCGGGGGCGCCTAGCCGGAGCCGGCGTTCCCAGCTAGGAGCTGCCAACTGGGCGCTGCCAACTGGCGCCCCGAGCACACGCGTTTCATGCAAGAATACTCGGCCGGCATCCCGGCCGAGTTTCCAATAAACGAACGAGACATTCTGTTCCAGGAGACCGACATGGCGACGACATTCGACCCCTACGGCGGCGGAGACGAGAGCGCTGCGGGGCAGCGCTTGCGCGAGGACTCGAGCCACGCCGCGAGCCACATCACCAACATCGCAGGCGAGGAGATCAAGAATCTCATTGCTGACGTCGAGGATCTCGTCGCGCGGCTCGCCGATCTCAACGACGCCGACATTGCGAGCTTGCGCAACAAGGTCATGTCCACCGTGGGTATCGCCAAGGAAACGCTGGCCGGCGGCGCCGACACAGTCAAGCGTAGCGCGCAGCGCGCCCTCAGCAGTGCCGACGACTACGTGCGCGAGAGCCCATGGGCCGCGATCGGGCTCGCCGCCGTGGTGGGCGCCGTCGCCGGCATCCTGGTCGCGCGGCGCTCCTAGGACATCACGATGCGGGTGCTGTGGTTACTGCCCAAGGCGGCACCTGCGCTGCTGCGGCACCTCGGTGCCTACGTCGAGCTCATAGCCTTCGATCTGGAGCGATCGCGTCGTGACTTGGTCGCCAATGTCCTCGTCTCGATGGTGGCCGGTGTGTGTGTTTTCTTCGCGGTGCTCATGGGTTGCGTGGTCCTCATCGCGCTCACCTGGGATACGCCCTATCGGGTCGCCGCCGTGGCGTGGACCGGCGGGGCGTTCTTGACGGTCGCCGTCATCGCCCTGATCGTCCGGTCCAAGATCATGAAGGAGCAAAAGCTATTCCTCGCTTCGGTGAAGCGGGAGTGGCAGGCAGACGTCGTGGTCCTCGAGAATATTCTCGCGGAGCACGAGCAGCCGCGAGCGGTACCATGAGCGCCGCAGCCACGCATGGGACGGTGCCATGAATCCCCGCGACGAAGCAGAGCGCAGCGCCATCCTGGCGAGACTCGCCGAATCGCGAGCCGAGATCAAGCGTCTCCTCGAGCCGCGCCAGGAAGAGGACGGTGAAGCGCAAGGGGAGGAACGCGTTGGTTTTCCGCGCAGCCGCACCATGCGTGCGCTGATGAGCGGGCGCGGGCTCGGCGCAGTCGGCGCCACGGCCGCCGGATTGTTCGTGGCCCGTCCCGCTCTCGCCTGGAAGCTGATTCGCATGCTGCCCGCAGGCGCCTTGCTACGCATGGCGCTTGCCCGCTTCCTTGGCGGGATGCGCGAGCGGCGCGCCCCCAGACCCTGACACCCTCAGCCGAGCGTAATCCGCGCGTAGTGATACGACCCGTCATCCGCGAGGGTGATGTCGCACGGCGAGACGGAAATGTCGCGCCCGTCGAGCGAGGCGCGAATGATGCCGCGGCATACCGCATGCGGGTTCTCCACGGCGATGCGATAGCGCGAGGAGCCGTGCTTGTAAGTCACCTCGAATGCAGGCCAGTTGCGCGGAATGCACGGGTTCACGCGCAGCGCTCCGCCCCGCAGGCTGATGCCGAGAATGCCCTCGACGGCGGTACGGTACATCCAGCCCGCTGATCCCGTATACCAGGTCCAGCCGCCGCGTCCGATGTGCGCCGGTGCCGAATACACGTCCGCGCACACGACATAGGGCTCGACCTTGTAGCGATGAATCGCCGCACGCGTGCTCGCATGATTCACCGGATTGATGAGCGAGAACAGCTCGCCGGCCCGGTCGCCGTCGCCGAGCAGCGCGAATGCGAGCGCGCACCACATGGCGGCGTGCGTATATTGGCCGCCGTTTTCGCGCAGCCCCGGCGGATAGGCCTTGATGTAGCCGGGGTCGTGAGGGCTGCGGTCGAACGGCGGTGTGAACAGCTGCACCAGGCCTTCGCTGCGGCTCACGAGCTGCGCGTTGACGGCCGACATGGCGCGCGCCGCGCGCGCGGGCGGTGCGCCTCCCGATATCACGGCCCAGGACTGCGCGACCGAGTCGATGCGGCATTCATCGCTCGACACCGAGCCGAGCGGGGTGCCGTCGTCGAAATAGCCCCGCCGATACCAGTCGCCGTCCCAGGCCTCGCGCTCGATTGCCTGCTGCAGAGCGAACGCATGCTTGCGCCAGAGCGCGGCCTTGTCGGCATCGCCGCGGCGTTCAGCGAACGGCGCGAATCTCATGAGCGTCGCGTGCAGGAACCACGCAAGCCATACGCTCTCGCCCCGGCCGCCTGCGCCCACTCGATTCATGCCGTCGTTCCAGTCGCCCGTGCCGAACAGCGGCAGGCCGTGCGAGCCGATGGCGAGGCTCGAGTCGAGCGCGAGCGCGCAGTGCACGTAGAGCGGCTCGGCCGCCGTGGGCCGCGGCGCGCCGAACAGCTCCTGCTGGCCGGCTGCCAGCGGTCCGCCCTCGAGAAATGCGACCGGCTCATCGAGCAGTGCGAAGTCTTCGGTCACCTCGAGATAGTGCGCAACCACGTACGGCAGCCAGACCCGATCGTCGGACACGCGCGTCTTGATGCCCTGGTTCGTGACCGGCAGCCACCAGTGCTGCACGTCGCCCGCGCGAAACTGGCGAGCAGCCGCCCGCAAGATATGCTCGCGAGCGACCGTCGGCCGAGCCACACAAAGCGCCATAACGTCCTGCAGCTGATCCCGGTACCCCCAGGCGCCGCTCGACTGATAGAACGCCGTGCGCGCCCACAGGCGGCAAGCAAGCGTTTGATAGAGCAGCCAGCCGTTCAACAGCACGTCCATCGACGGATCCGGCGTCTTCACCTGGATCGCGCCGAGCGTCTGGTCCCAGAATTCCGCGACCTCCTTGAACGACGCGTCGAGATCCGCGGCGCGGTAGCGCTTCAGCAGCTCCAACGCGGCGCCCCTGGAGGCTTCCTGGCCGAGGAACAGGACGATCTCGCCCTCCTCGCCCGGCGAAAGGCGCAGGCTCGTCTGCAGCGCGCCGCACGGGTCGTACCCCGCGCCCGCGCGATTCGACAGGGGATCGGGCGTGAGCAGCGCCGCCGGCTCGGCGAGCGAGCCGTGCTTGCCCAAGAACTCCCCACGGTCGCCGCAGGCGGCCAGCTGCTTTCCGCCCATGTCCATGAAGGCGACGCGCGCGGGAAAGTCCACGCTCCATGGATTGCGGGCGAGCAGCGCGGAGCTCTCCTTGTCGACCTCGGTGATGATGAAGGGCGCCGTGCGCGTACGCTGATTGCCGAGCACCCATTCGAGGTAATGAGTGATCGAGAGGTTGCGCACCGTGTCTCCACGATTCGCGATTCTCAGCCGCGCCACCTTGATCGGATCGGCGAGCGGCACGAACTGCAGCAGCTCTAGCGCGATGCCGCGCGAGCTGTGTTGGAAGCGCGTATAGCCGAAGCCGTGACTCACCACGAACGAGGAGCCGGCTTCGCGGATGGGCAGCGGCGTCGCGCTCCACAAGTCGCCGCTGTCCTGATCGCGGATGTAAACGATTTCCGCGGGCGCATTGCTCACCGGGTCGTTGGACCACGGAGTGAGTTGATTTTGCTGCGCATTGATCGAGTAGGTGCTGCCGACTCCGTCGGCGGAGACCAGAAATCCGAACTCCGGATTCGCGATGACGTTGGTCCAGGGAGCCGGCGTCCATTCGCGTTCCTTGAGCACCGTGACGTACTCGCGCCCCGAGGCCGCAAAGCCTCCGAGTCCATTGAAGAACTCGAGCGGCGGGACATTGCGGACCGCGTCGAACGACGGGTCTTCCTTGTTGGCGAGCCGCGGGCGCGGCCGCGGCTCGCGGGATGTCAGGCCTGCGAGCTGCGCGCTGAGCGCACCGGCGCGGTCGCGCAGAACGACGCGCGCCGCAGTCAGCAACAGATCCCGGGCCCCCGCGGGCAGCGTCTCGCCCCGCAACGAGAACACCCCGCCGCGCAGCTCGCCCTCGGCCGCGCGATCCAGAGATCTCTTGGCGGATTCCTCGAGCACGCGCGCGAGCTCCGCCGCGGCGGCGGGCGCCTCGTTCAGGATCACCAGATCGACGGCAAGGCGTTTGCGCCGCCAGTACTGACGCGCCCGCAGGAGCTCCTTGACCAGCTCGACGCCGCCGTCGGCCTCGAGGTGCACCAGCACGATCGGCAAATCACCCGATATGCCGCACGCCCAGAGGAGCGACGGCCCCGACTCGTTTCCCGCAAGAATCGCTTGCGGCGCGCGCAGCGCGCAGTCGGGGTAGAGCACGTAGCCGGCTATACGCTGAAATCGGCGCGCCGCATCCGCATCGATCTCGAGCTCCTCGAGCTCCGCGCGTGCCTGGCCCGCGGCAGCGGCCGCGATGCGCTCGAATGCCCCCGCGTCCCGGTACTTGGTGGCGGCGGCGAGCGCCTGAGCGCGGCTCCCCGCGACCCCGGTCCAGAAGTCGACCTGCGCGGTGCCGCCGGGCGGAATGCGCGTCCGCCGCCGTAGGGCGAACACCGGATCGAGCACGGTCCCCGCGGTATCGGACAGCGGCAGCGCATCGAGGATCGATACGGCCGTGCGCACGTCGCCGCCGCGTCCGAGGAAGCGCGCGCGGTCGGTCTCGAATTGCAGCGCGCCGACCCCCTCGCCCTCGAGCACGGCGATGTGGAACATCCAGAGCGGCGCCTCGCCGGTCTCGCGATGGCGACGCGTGGCGAGCAGCGTGCCGCCCCCGTCGGCGACGAATTCCGTCTGCACGAACATTTTGGAGAAGGCGGGGTGCGCGAAGTCGCCCGCCGGATCAGCGAGCACCACCTCGGCATAGCTCGTGAGCTCGATCTCCCGCGTGCTGCGGCCGGAGTTGGTCAAGTGCACCCGGCGCACTTCGGTATCGTCCTCCGGCGAGATCAAGATCTCCGTCGAGGTGAGGATCGGGCCGTCGGCCCGCAGGATGCGCGCGCCCTCTTCGGTAAAGGTAACCTCGTAGCTGTCGGGCTCGCGGCCGACCGGCTGATAGCCGGCGGACCACACCCGTCCATTAGCGACGTCCTTGAGGTACAGGAACAATCCCTGCGCATCGCACGTGGGATCCCCCCGCCAGCGCGTCAGCGCAATGTCGCGCCAGCGGCTATATCCCGAGCCCGCGGCGGTGATCAGCAACGAATACTCGCCGCTCGCGAGCACGTGGGTGAGCGGCGATTGCTCTTCGAGATTCGTGTCGGCAGTCTTCATGGGTTAAATCACTGGTTGAGCCGCCATATGCTGAAGTTCAGCGCCAACGCATAAGTCGTCCAGGCAAGATAAGGGACCAGCATCCAGGCTGCGACGGCGCGCACGGGCGCGAACGCGCGCAGCGTCCAGGCGAGGGCGAGCCACATCGCGACCAAGATGAACAGCCCGGCACCGATGTTCGCGGCGCCAAAAAACAGCGGCGCCCACGCGGCATTGAGGATGAGCTGCAGAACGTAGGCCGCGAGCGCGGCGGTGCGCCTCGCGTGATAGCGCTCGCGCGACACGAGCCACGCCGCCGTGCCCATGAGGCAATAGAGCGCGATCCACACCGGGCCGAACCAGCGGCTGGGCGCAATCCAGGGCGGCTTCGCGAGCCCGCCATACCACTGCGCGGCGGCCGGCGAGTGAGCAGGCGAGAACAGAAAGCCGATCGCGCCCGCGCCGAGCGCGACGCCGACGAACAATCCGAGCGTGGCCCAGTTGGGCCGTGCATTGCGCCCGCGGTACGAGGTCCGGTTGTCGATGGGAATTCTCATGGGCCGCGCCGTCCCGGCCGCGACGACCCGAACCAGACCAACAGGCCCGCGGCGGCGATGAGCAGCAACCAGCCGAGCCACTGACCGCGCGCCACCGCGGCGAGCCAGATGAAGCCCGACAGCCAAAGAATGGCGGCGGCCAGCGTGACATCGCGGCGCAGCGCGGTCGCGCGCAATTCGCGGCGCAGCTCCTCGATCTCCGCGCTCTGCACCTGCCAGCGCAGGCGTCCCTCGGCGGCCTCGCGTACCGCCGTGTTGAACAGCTGCGGCAGCTGCTTCAGCGCCTCGACCGTGTCCGGCAGCTGCGCACGCGCCTGCTTCAACAGCGCTCGCGGGCTCATGCGCTCGCGCATCCAGCGGCGCAGGATGGGCTGCGCCGTTTTCCACAGATCGAGCTCGGGGTAGAGCTGCCTGCCGAGGCCCTCGATGTTGAACAGCGTCTTTTGCAAGAGCACGAGCTGCGGTTGGACTTGCATGTCGAAACGGCGCGCGACATCGAACAGGCGCAAGAGTACCTGCGCGAACGAGATCTCCGCGAGCGGCTTGTTGAAAATCGGCTCGCACACGGTGCGCACCGCGGACTCGAGCTCATCCACCCGCGCAGACTGCGGCACCCACCCCGATTCGATGTGCAGCGCCGCGACGCGCGCGTAGTCACGCTCGAAGAAGGCGAGGAAATTCTCCGCGAGATAATGTTGGTCGCGCGGCTGCAAGGTGCCGACGATGCCGAAATCGACCGCGGCGTAGCGCGGGTTTTCCGGATCGTCGGTCTGCACGAAGATGTTTCCCGGATGCATGTCGGCATGAAAGAAATTATGCCGGAACACCTGGGTGAAGAAGATCTCGACGCCGTTCTCGGCGAGCTTGGCGATATTCGCGCCGCGGGCGCGGAGCTCGTCCATGCGGCTCACGATGATGCCGTGGATACGCTCCATGACCATCACGTTGCTCCGGCAATAGTCCCAGTACACGGCCGGAACGTAGAGCAGCGTCGAGCCCGCGAAATTGCGCTTCAGCTGCGCGGCGTTGCCTGCCTCGCGCATCAGGTCGAGCTCGTCGAGAATGGTCTTGCGGTACTCGCTCACCAGCTCGAGCGGCCGCAGCCGCCGCGCGTCCTCCCAGTACTCGTCGGCGAGCGCGGCGAGCGCGGCGAGCACCTCCAGATCGCGCTCGATCACCTGATGCATGCCGGGTCGCAAGATCTTGACCACGACCTCCTCGCCGCTTTTCAAGGTTGCGCCATGCACCTGGGCGATGGAGGCGGCCGCGAGCGGGTCTGTCTCGAAGGTCGCGAAGATATCCTGAAGCGGCCGGCCGAAGGCCTGCTCGATGATTGCCACGGCAGCTTTGCTGTCGAACGGCGGCACGCGGTCCTGGAGCTTGGCGAGTTCGTCGGCGATATCGACGGGCAACAGATCGCGGCGCGTCGACACCGCTTGCCCGAATTTCACGAAGACCGGCCCGAGCTCCTCGAGCGCGAGCCGCAGGCGCGCGCCGCGGGTTGCTCCTTCGCTGCGCTGAAACCACGTCCAGGGCGACAGATAGAACAAGAAGCGAAACGGGCGATACAGATGCGTGGCGCGTACGAAGTCGTCGAGTCCGTGGCGCACCAGGGCGCGATGGATCTCGAGCAGCCGGGCGGCGACGCGCAGCCGCGTCACGCCGAATCCTCGGGCCGGCCCTCGAGCCGGCGCTCGAGCCGGCGCTCGAGGTTCGCAAGACGCGCCTCGACGCGGTCGGCGGTCTCGCGCAGCTCATCGACGTTCGCCAGGAACTCCTCGACCTCGGGCTTGCTCACCAGAGCGCGGCTCTCTTCCTGGAGATACTCGGCGACATTTGCCCTTGCGGTGCGCGCGAAGCCGCGCGCCCACGAGAGCGCCGCCTGCGCCGCGAGCGAGAGCCGCCGCGCCGGCAGATCACCGATGAGGCGCGACAGCTCCTCTTCCCAGTCCGGGCGTGCGAGCTCGAGCAGATCCCGGTAGCGTGCGGCGGTCTCCGCATCGCCGCCGATCTGTACTCGCTCGTGCGCAACGGCGCCGTCCTCGCGCCGCGCGAATAGATCGAGGAGTGCGAAAACGGAGCCTGCGATGACGGCATCCGCGGTCCCCTCGCCGCCGCGCGCGAGCGACAGGCGGCCCGAGGAGACCGCGATGCGGATGGGTGCGAACCCCTCGATACGGATCTCCATGGAAGTTCCGTTCAACCGGGCGCAGAGCGCGGAGGCCCGGAGGGACTGATCGATCCCGCGATCGAGCACGGATTCGACGGCCGCCAGCCACACGGGAGTTGCCGGCATGCTAGATCTTGTACCCGCGGTGGACGGCGACGATGCCGCCCGTGAGATTGTGGTATCGGGTTTGCCCGAACCCCGCCTCGTTCATCATGGCGAGCAGAGTCTCCTGGTCGGGGTGCATGCGGATCGATTCCGCCAGGTAGCGATAGCTTGCCGCATCCTTCGCCACCCATTCGCCGAGACGTGGCAGCACGCTGAAGGAGTACGCGTCGTAAAGCGGCTTGAGACCCGGGGCTACGGGTTTCGAGAATTCCAGCACGAGCAGCTGACCGCCCGGCTTCAACACGCGGTGCATGGAGGACAGGGCGGCGGCCTTGTCCGTCACGTTGCGCAATCCGAACCCGATGGTGACGCAATCGAAGGAGTCATCTGCGCACGGCAAGCGCTCGGCGTCGGCCAGCAGGCACTCGACGTTGCCGGCAAAGCCGGCATCGAGCAGCCGGTCGCGGCCGGCTGCGAGCATATCCGGGTTGATGTCCGAGAGCACCACCTGCCCGGCCTTGCCCACCTGGCGCGCAAGTCCGATGGCAAGATCGCCTGTCCCGCCCGCGACGTCGAGCGCCCGCTGGCCGGCCTTCAGGCCGGTGAGGGAGAGCGTGAAGTGCTTCCACAGCCGGTGCGCGCCGAAGGACATCAAATCGTTCATCAAGTCGTACTTGCCGGCGACCGAGCTGAACACGGCGCGCACGCGCTCGGCTTTTTGCGCCCACGGCACTTTCTCGAATCCGAAGTCGACCGGGCGGTCGGGGGTTGTCATGGCGCTCCTCGCACGAGCCCTGCAGAGCCGTGTACCAAACCCGAGATCTTAGCGCGCGATCATTGCTTGCGCTTGACTCCGGCCTCGGCGCAGCGCTCGAGGTACCGTGCCCACTTCGCGGACTGCTCCACGCCGAGCTCGTGAAGCAGGCTCCACGAATACAGCCCCGTGTTGTGGCCGTCGTCGAAATGCAACCGCAGCGCGTAGTTGCCTACGGGCTCGGTGCGCTCGATTCCGACCTCCTCTTTCCCCGTCTGCAGCACGCCCTCGCCGGCGCCGTGTCCGGTGACCTCGGCCGAAGGCGAGAACACCCGCAGGTACTCGAAAGGCAGCTCGAAATGCGAACCGTCGTCGAAGGACACCTCGAGGATGCGCGAGCGCGTGCGTACCTTGATCTCGGTCGGTTGCGGCATAAAGGATCTCCCGGCAGCGCTACAGGATGCGGCGCTACAGGATGTAGCGTGACAAATCCTGATCGCGCGCGAGCTCGCCGAGATTGCTCTCGACGTAGGCTCGGTCGATGACCAGGCGCGAGCCGCTGCGGTCCGCGGCATCGAAGGACACGGTCTCGAGCAGGCGCTCCATGACGGTGTGCAGGCGGCGCGCCCCGATATTCTCGGTGGTCTCGTTCACCTCGAACGCCACCTCGGCGAGGCGCCGCACGCCCGATTCCTCGAACTTGATCTCGACGCCCTCGGTGGCGAGCAGCGCCGAGTATTGACGGCAGAGCGAGGCGTCGGGCTCGGTCAGAATGCGCACGAAATCCTCGACCTTGAGCGGCTCGAGCTCGACCCGTATGGGCAAGCGGCCCTGCAGCTCGGGAATGAGGTCGGAGGGCTTGGACATGTGGAACGCGCCCGAGGCGATGAACAGCACGTGATCGGTCTTGACGGTGCCGTACTTGGTGTTGACGGTGCAGCCCTCGACCAGCGGCAACAGGTCGCGCTGCACGCCTTCGCGCGAAACGTCCGCACCGGCGGTCTCCTGGCGACGGGCAATCTTGTCGATCTCGTCGATGAACACAATGCCGTTCTGCTCCGCGTTGCTGACCGCACGCAGCTTAAGCTCTTCCTCGTTGATCATTTTCGCGGCTTCCTCGTCGAGAAGCAGCTTCAGCGCTTCGCGCACTTTGAGTTTGCGCGAGCGCGTCTTGCCGCCGCCGAGGCTTTGAAACATGCCTTGCAGCTGCTGGGTCATTTCCTCCATGCCTGGAGGCGCCATGATCTCGACGCCCACCGGCATCGCCTTGACGTCGATCTCGATCTCGCGGTCATCGAGCTCGTGCTCGCGCAGCATCTTGCGGAAGCGCTGCCGGGTGTCATTGTCCCGCGGCGTGGCATCCGGGACGAAGCCCGCCTGGGCGCGCGGCAAGAGCACGTCGAGAACGCGGTCCTCCGCAGCGTCGGCGGCACGGTGGCGCACCTTGGCCATCTCCTCTTCGCGCGTCATTTTGACGGAGATCTCGACCAGATCGCGGACGATCGAGTCTACTTCACGGCCAACATAGCCCACTTCGGTGAACTTGGTGGCCTCCACTTTGATGAACGGCGCCTTCGCGAGCCGCGCGAGACGGCGGGCGATCTCGGTTTTGCCCACGCCGGTCGGTCCGATCATCAGGATGTTCTTGGGAGTGATCTCGGCGCGCAGACTCTCCGCCACCTGGCCGCGGCGCCAGCGGTTGCGCAAGGCGATCGCGACCGCGCGCTTCGCCGCCTTCTGGCCGACGATATGCTTGTCGAGCTCCTCGACGATCTCGCGCGGGGTCATTTGCGACATCGAATCAGAGCTCCTCGATGGTCAAGTTGCGATTGGTATAGATGCAGATGTCGGCGGCGATATTCAGCGAACGTTCGACGATTTCCCGGGCCGGGAGCTCGGTGCTCTGGATCAGGGCTTGCGCGGCGGCCTGGGCAAAGCCGCCGCCCGAGCCGATGGCGATCAGATCGTGCTCGGGCTCGATGACATCGCCCGTGCCCGATATGACGTACATGCTGCTCGTATCGGCAACGCACAGCAGCGCTTCGAGCCTGCGCAGGCTCCGATCGCTGCGCCAGTCCTTCGCGAGCTCGATCGCCGCGCGGGTGAGATTGCCGAACTTCTCGAGCTTCGCCTCGAAGCGCTCGAACAGTGTAAAGGCATCGGCCGTGCCGCCGGCGAAGCCCGCCAGCACCTTGCCGCCGTAGAGGCGCCGCACCTTGCGCGCATTTCCCTTCATCACGCTCTGGCCGAGCGTCACCTGGCCGTCGCCGCCCACTGCCACGCGGCCGCCCCGCCGCACGGCGAGGATGGTGGTACCGTAAATGCGCTCGGGGTCGTGATACATGAAGCTTCCCCCAACTTAAGGGCGCGCGAGCGCCGTTTCAAGCGGGACGCCGCCCGGCGCTGCGGCGGCGGGCTCGCGGATGCGCGGCGTCGTAGACCTTCGCCAGGTGCTGGAAATCCAGGTGGGTGTACACCTGGGTGGTGCCGATGTCGGCGTGCCCCAGGAGCTCCTGGACTCCGCGCAAATTACCGCTGGACTCGAGCAAGTGCGTTGCGAAGGAGTGGCGGAACATGTGCGGGTGCACGTGCACGCCGAGACCTTGCCGCCGCGCCCACAGGTCGACCCGCAACTGTACGGCCCGAGCCGAGAGCCGCCGCCCGCCGCGGCCCACGAATACCGCGCCCTGGTGAGCTTGCGGGATCGGGCGAGCTCGAGCGCTGCGCCCGGCGCCCGCGAGGAGCGTGGCGCGTTCCGCGAGCCAGCGCTCCAGCGCCGCAATGGCATAACGGCCGATCGGCAGGATCCGCGATTTCGCGCCCTTGCCCGTCACCCGCACCATGCGGTCCTTGAGATCGAGCGCGGTCATGTCGAGGCTCACCAGCTCCGTCAGGCGCAGTCCCGAGGAATAAAAGAGCTCCATGACGGCCTTGTCGCGCGAAGAGAGGGTATCGTCCGTGCGAAAGGCGAGCAGCCGGCCCATCTGGTCCGCATCGAGGGTGGCCGGCAGGCGTTTCTTTTGCTTCGGGGCGCGCACGTCGAGCGCTGGGTTGTGCGCGCCGTCGCCCTCGCGCACGAGGAACTCGTAAAACGTCCGCAGCGCCGAGAGCCGCCGCTGAATGCTGCGCGCGGAGAGGCCCCGCGCGTGATCCGTTGCCGCGAAGGTACGCACCTGTATGGCGTCGATGTCGCTGAAGCGCGCGATCTTGCGCGCGTCGCAGAAGGCGGCGAGCTGCGCGATGTCGGCGAGGTAGGCCGACACCGTCTGAGCACTCATGCGGCGCTCGTGCTTCATGTGCGAGGCGAAGCGCTCGATCCACGCGCTCTCGGTCGGCTGCACGGCGGGCCCGCGTGTTCAGCGCGTCAAGGCATTCGCGAGCAACTCGCCGATGCGCGTCAGGAATTCCGTGCTCATGGCGGGGTGGAACCGCTCCGCGTCGCTCGCGCCGATCGCCAGAAGACCCAGAGCGCCCTTGGCGCCGAGCGGCGCCAGCGCGACGGAGCCGATCTCGATCGAGTCTTTGCCGAAGAGGAAGTCGCGTTGAGTATCGCGGATCTGCCCGCACCGGGGCTTGCCCGATTGCAGCAGCGACTCGAACGTCTTGACCACCGCGTCGGCCGGATCCGCCGTTTTGAGGAAGCGGCCGGCGGGCTCCTCGAGCCCCCGGGCCTGCTCCACGAACAGGAGCAGCACCGAGTCACGCGCATCGAAATCCTCGCGCAAGCTCGTTTCCAGGGCGTTGATGGTCTCGAGCAGCGAGCGCGCCCGGATGAGCCTCTGGCTCAGGCGATGGATGCGATCCGCCAGCGCGTCGTTCGCGCGCGCGACACCCACGAGCTCCGAAAGTTTGCGCTCGAGCGCCTGATTGCGATCTCGCAGCACTTCCACTTGCCGCTCGACCAGGCTCACCGTTGCGCCGGAGTCGCGTAGATGCGGCAAGCGGAGTTTCGCGAGCAGGGCACCGTTGCGCTCGAAAAAATCCGGATACGTCTCGAGATATTGGGTCACGCTGCCATCGTTGATGGCATCCTGTTTGATGCCCCGTGCCTGACTTGTCATTGCTCTACGCTCCCGGTGATGTCTCGTTAAATGTCCACTACGCCGCTGAAAACCGTGATCGCGGGTCCGGTGAGCCACGCGTGCCGGCCCGGCCCTTTCCAAGAAACCCGTGCGCTCCCGCCCGGCAGCTCGACCTCGACGTCGGTCCCGAGCAGTCCCTGGCGAGCGCCCACCGCCACGGCCGCGCAAGCGCCCGTGCCGCAGGCGCGAGTTTCGCCCACGCCGCGCTCGAATACACGCAATGCGATGCGGTCCGCGCCGAGGACTTGCATGAAGCCCACGTTGGCGCGTTGTGGAAAGCGCGGATGGCGCTCGATGGCGGCACCGAGGCGCGCGACCGGCGCGCTCTTGACGTCCTCGACGCGCAGCACCGCGTGCGGGTTGCCGATCGACACTGCACCGAGCTCGACGCTCTCACCCTCGACCTCGATCGAGTAGCTCAGGCGCTCGACGGGCGCATCGAGCGGAATCGAGGCCGGAGCGAAATCCGGCTCCCCCATGTCCACCGCCACCGAACCGTCCGGCAGCACGCGCGCGTGCACCGGCCCCGCCTTGCTCTCCATCACCAGCTCGCGTCCCCTCTGAGGAGCGCGCGCGTACAGGAGCGCGGCGACGCAACGTGCGCCGTTCCCGCATTGCTCCACTTCACCGCCGTCGGCGTTGAAGATGCGGTAGAACACGCGATTGTTCGAGTCGTGCGGCGCTTCGAGCATGAGCGCCTGGTCGAAACCGACGCCCGTGTGCCGATCGGCGAGCGCCCGCATCCGGCCGGCGTCGATGGGTGCGCCGGAGAGCAGGGCGGGGGCGTCGAAGACGAGAAAATCATTCCCCAGGCCCTGCATCTTCACGAACTCGATGCGCATGCGCCGAGCATAGCCGATGCCGTCAATCACCGCGAGCCGCCACGCCCCCGCCGCGGGCCACGCGTCCGCCGCGAGCGACGCGGCGCGCGGCCCGCGGACGGACTAGGATGTGCGCGGAGGAGTGGGCGTTGCGCGTCAAGCTGTTCGAATCCACCCGAGAGTTCGAGATCGCCGCCGGCGAGACGGTGCTCGATGCCGCTCTACGCGCGGGAATCGAGATGCCGCGTCGGTGCATGGGCGGCAATTGCGGTGCCTGCCGAGCAAGGCTGCTCGAGGGCGAGGTGGCGTACCCGAACGGCCGTCCCCTCGGCTTATCGGAGGCCGAGAGCGCGGACGGATTCGTGCTGCTATGTCAGCTGCAGGCCCGCAGCGATCTCATCCTCGAGACCTTCGAGCCGGGGACGGCGGGCACTCTCTCGATCAAACGCCTGCCGAGCCGTGTCGAGCGCATCGAGCGCCTAGCCCACGATGTGATGGGACTCTTTCTGCGGCTGCCGCCCGCCGAGAGTTTCGACTTCAAGCCGGGACAGTACGTCGACGTCTTGCTCTCCAAGGGGCGCCGGCGAAGCTTCTCGATCGCATCGCCTCCGCACGCTGCGCGCCCGCTCGAGTTGCATGTGCGCCGCGCCGCCGCCGGTGAGTTCTCGGAGCAGGTATTTGCCGAGGAGATGCGCGGCGCCGTGCTCCATCTCGAAGGACCGTTGGGCAGCAACGTCTATCGCGAGACCGCGAGCCCGGACGCGCCGCCCATGCTGCTCATCGGGGGCGGCACCGGCATCGCTCCGCTGAAGAGCATCGTGCGCCACGTCCTCGAGAACGGCTTGCACCGGCGGATGACGCTCTATTGGGGCGTGCGCGCCGAGCGCGACCTGTACGCACACGCCTTTCTGGAGGAGGCGGCGCGGCGCGATGCCCGCTTGTGCTATGTCCCCGTTCTCTCAGAGCCCTCCCCGGCCTGGGAGGGACGCCGCGGACTCGTGCACGAGGCGGTGCTCGCCGAGATCGAAGGACTCGCGCAGCACGAGATCTATGTGAGCGGGCCTCCGCAAATGATCGATGCTGCGCGCCGCGACTTCACCGGACGGGGTGTTCCCGAGTCCGCAATGTCCTTCGACGCCTTCGATTACGCCCCGGATTCCGCCGCGCGCCAGCGGATGAGGGCGGACACGAGGTCCTGATCGTCGGCGGAGCGGGCGAGGAGCGAAGGACCCTTGACCCCCCCTTCGCGCAGGCTCTGCGCCACGCGCTCGCTCGGTACCACCCAGTGCACGGCATCGAAGGCGCTGCGCAACCGAGGCGTTGCGAGCGCCAGCAGATTCGCTGCGATCTCGACGCTCGTCGCCGTCACCGCATGGATCTCGTGTGCCGCGAAACGTGTCTCCAGCGTCCGCATCTCGGCCTCGCTCGGCCGCGCACATTCGCGCCGGTAGACCTCCGCCACCGCGATCTCGGCACCGCGGCGCGCGAGCTCTTGCTCCAGAAGCTCGCGACCTTGTGCTCCCTTCATGAGCAAAACGCGGCCAACAGCGTTGAGCTTGGGATGACGCAGCAGGCTTTCGGAGTCGGCTCCCTCGCTCGATCGCACCGATACCCGGTAACCGGCCTGATTGAGTGCGCGGGCCGTGGCCGGACCGATGGCGGCTAGAGGCAGATCGCGGCGTTGCTCGAGCAGCGCCGCGCCGAACCTGACGGCGTTCGCGCTCGAGAAAATGATGAGATCGAACTTCGCGAGGTCGCCGAGCCGCGCCGCCCACTCGCGACGTGCGATGGGTACGATCTCGATGGCGGCGAAGCGCTCGACGCTCGCGCCCTGCGCTTCGAGCAGGCCGCACAGCGCGGCGGCTTGATGTCGGGGTCGAGTGACGAGGACGCCGGTGCCGTGCAGTGGGAGCATGCGATCAGGCGGTGCGCAGCCGCTCCAGCAATTCGCGGGCGCCCGACTCGAGCAAGCGCTGCGCGAGCTCCTCGCCCAGCTGCTCGGCGCGCGCACAGGCACCGGACGTGCCCGCGCGCAGCAGGCGTGAGCCGTCGGGCTCGGCCACCAGTCCCGTAAGCGTCATGCGGTCCCCTTCGATACAGGCGAGGGCGGCAATCGGTGATTGACAGCTGCCGCCCAGGGCGCGCGCGAACGAGCGCTCCGCGGCGAGGGCGGTGCGCGTCGCAGCGTCATCGAGCGCGCGCAGCAGCGCGCGCGTATGCGCATCGTCGTCCCGGCATTCGATGCCGATCGCTCCTTGCCCCACAGCCGGCAGCATCGCCGCGGGATCGAGACGGGCGCTGATGCGCGACTCGAGCCCTAGGCGGGCGAGACCGGCACAGGCAAGGACCATGGCATCGAGCTCGCCGCTCTCGAGGCGCCCGAGGCGCGTGCCGACGTTGCCGCGCAGCGGCTCGATGCGCAGGTCGGGGCGCGCGGCCAGGATCTGTGCCGTGCGCCGCAGGCTCGACGTGCCGAGTCTCGCGCCCGCGGGCAGCTCGGTGATGGCCGTGCCGCTGCGGCAGAGCAGCGCGTCGCGCGGGTCGGCGCGCTCGAGGAGCGCCCCTATCACGAAACCCTGCGGCATCTCCGCGGGCACGTCCTTCATCGAATGCACGGCGATGTCGGCGCGCCGCTCGGCGAGCGCGACCTCGAGCTCCTTGATGAACAGCCCCTTGCCGCCGATGGCCGCGAGGCTCCGGTCGAGGATTCGATCGCCCTGCGTCGACATGGGCAGGAGCTCGACGCGGAGTCCCTCGTGTGCGCCGCGCAGCAGCGTCGCTACGTGCTCGGCTTGCCACAGAGCCAAGGGGCTCTTGCGCGTCGCAATCTTGAGCACGCCGGTCGATGCCGCGCTGCCGGCGGAAATCGTGCTGCCAGCGGGCGTCGTGCTGCCGGCCGAAGTCGTGCTCATGAGCCGGCGGGTTTCGTATCGGGAAAGAGCGCGGATTTCAGCCGGTAAATGGCGGAGATGTCCTCATCGCCGAAACCCTGGACCACGAGCGTGGCGTACTCTTTGAGCGTCGAGTCGACGATCGGGAGGTGCGCCCCATGCTGCGCGGCCATGTCTCGGCAGATGCGCAGATCCTTCGCGTGCAAGCGGACCTTGAAGCCCGCGGGATAGCTTTGCTTCGCCATGAATGGCGCCCGGTTGACGAAGTACCAGCTCGAGCCGGCGCCCTTGCCGAGCACCTCGATCACCCGCTCGAGCGGCAGCCCTTCGGCGTGGGCGAACGCCATCGCCTCGCCCACGGCTTGAATGATCCCCGCGCACATGATCTGGTTGGTGGCCTTGGTCGCCTGGCCGGCGCCGCTCGGACC
>Ga0302314_10006552_pt1 | contig 21074 bp, 14 predicted proteins | sample III_Palsa_N2_3_FD_200533 | JGI IMG/M metagenome (GOLD analysis project Ga0302314, IMG submission 200533) | Peat permafrost microbial communities from Stordalen Mire near Abisko, Sweden - III_Palsa_N2_3 | ecosystem: Environmental > Terrestrial > Soil > Palsa > Peat permafrost | place: Sweden... | reverse complement strand
TTGTGGTCAGACGCTCATGACTGGCACAATGGCCAAGTCTATGGAAGATAACGCGCGGTTTCCGCAAGAGCTCGTCCGCCACGTCGCCCGGAGCACCGGGCTGGACGAGGCGACCGCGTCCCGGGTTGTCGCGGATGTCATGGCGTACTTCGGCCAGACGGTCGAAGAGTACGTTATCCGGCGCCACGAGGACCTCAAAAACAGGAACCGCAAGAACGACGACATCTGGCCGCAGATCATGAGCGAGCTGCGGGACCGCAGGTTCCGCGCGCCCGATACGTCTGAGCGCCAGCTCCGGCGCATGGTCTACGGCTAAGAGGTCTACCGGTAAGAGGAGGGCGAAGACCGATGTGCGGGATCGTGGGATACGTTGGCAAGGGGGAAGCGACCCCCGTGATTGTCGAGGGGCTGCACCGGCTTGAGTACCGCGGCTACGACTCGGCGGGCCTCGCCGTCGTCCACCGGGGTCGGCTGCAGGTCACCAAGACGGCCGGCCGGGTGCAGGACCTGCGGGACAAGCTCGACGTCAAGCAGACCAAGGCGACGATCGGCATCGGCCACACCAGATGGGCCACGCACGGCGAGCCGAACGACGTCAACGCGCACCCGCACACCGACGCCCACCACCGCGTCGCCGTGGTGCACAACGGCATCATCGAGAACGCCGAGGCGCTGCGGGCCCAGCTGACCGCCGAGGGCGTCAAGTTCGTCACCGACACCGACACCGAGGCGCTCGCGCACATGGTCGCCGCCGAGCTCGCCGCCAACGAGGACCTAGACCTTGAGGCGGCGGTGATCGCCATCCTGCACCGCGTCGAGGGCACCTACGGCCTCGTCTTCCTGGACACGAAGAACCCCGACCAGCTCGTCGTCGCCCGCAACGGCTCCCCGATCGTCCTCGGCCTGGGCGAGAGCGAGATGTTCGTCGCCTCCGACGTCGCCGCGCTCGTCCGCTACACCCGCCAGGTCATCTACCTGGAGGACGGCGAGGTCGCGACGCTCAAGGCGACCGACTACCACACGACGTCGCTCAGCGGCTCGGCCGGCGGCGGCGACAGCCACCGGGTGCCCACGACGGTCGACGCCGACGCCGACGACTACGAGCTCGGCGCCTACAGCGACTACATGCGCAAGGAGATCCACGAGCAGCCGGACGCCATCCGCCGCGCGGTCATGGGCCGCTGCGACGAGCGGTTCGCCACCGCGAAGCTCGGCGGCGTCAACCTGGACGCCCGCCAGCTGCGCAACATCAAGCGGGTCAAGTTCCTCGGCTGCGGCTCCGCCTACTACGCGGGGCAGATGGGCGCGAACCTCATCGAGGAACTCGCCCGGATTCCGGCCGACGCCGAGCCGGCCAGCGAGTTCCGGTACCGGAGCCCGGTCGTGGACCCGGACACGCTGTACGTCGCCGTCTCGCAGTCCGGCGAGACAAGCGACACGCTCATGGCGGTGCAGGAGCTGAAGCGCAAGGGCGGCCAGGTCATGGGGGCGGTCAACGTCGTGGGCAGCGCCATCGGGCGCGAGTGCGGCCACGGCATCTTCCTGCACGCCGGCCCGGAGGTCGCCGTCGCCTCGACCAAGGCACTGACCAACATGTCGGTCAACTTCGCCCTCCTCGCGCTGCTCCTCGGCCGGGTCAGGGACCTGTCCGCCGCCAACGGCGCCCGCATCGTCAACGGCCTGCGGGGCCTCCCGTCCCAGGCGAGCGCGATCCTCAGCAGCGAAGAAGAGATCGCCGCCATAGCCCACCGGTACGCCGGGGCCAGCCACATGTTCTTCATCGGCCGGGTGCGCGGCTGGCCGGTGGCCCGGGAGGGCGCGCAGAAGCTCAAGGAGATCTCCTACGTGCACGCCGAGGCCTACCAGGCCGGCGAGCTCAAGCACGGGCCGCTCGCCCTCATCCAGCCCGACATGCCCAGCGTGGTGATCATCCCGTCCGACGACCTGATCGCCAAGAACATCTCCACGATCGAGCAGATCAAGGCCCGCAGCGGCCCGGTCATCGCGCTGACGAGCGCCGACATCCCCGAGGGCCTGGCCGACGCGACGATCCGGGTGCCCCGGGCCGAGCCGGAGCTCGAGCCGATCCTGTTCAATATCCCGCTGCAGATCCTCGCCTACCACGCCGCCGCGAAGCTGGGCCGCGACATCGACAAGCCCCGCAACCTGGCCAAGAGCGTCACCGTGGAATAGCGGGAAAAACGCGGCGCCCGCACCCGTTCTGGCGGAAATCCAGTCAGTCATTGCTGGAAAATCCGGTCAGTCAGAACGGGTGCGCGGCTCCGCGCCTTCAGGACATCGTGCCCGCGGCGACCGGGGAGACGTCGGCGGGGATTCCGAGGGCCGCGAGCATTGCCTCGGTGACCAGCGCCGGGAGGGTCTGCTCGCACCAGACGACCTTGCCGGTCGCGGTGCGCCGCGCGCCCCAGCGGGTGGCCATCTGGGACACGACGTGCAGGCCGCGGCCGTTCTCCGCGTCCTTGTCGACCTGCAGCACGCGGGGCAGCGCGGGGGAGGAGTCGTGCACTTCGCAGACGAGGCTGTCGGGCTCGAGGATCAGCCGCAGCAGCACCTCGCCGTTGTTGGCGTACTTGATCGCGTTGGTGACGAGTTCGGAGACGAGCAGCTCGCTGGCGTCGATCAGGTCCTCGAGGCCCCAGCGCTTGAGCGGGTCGCGGATCAGCATGCGGGCATGACGGACGGCGGATAGCTCGGACTCGAGCTCGAAGGCGATCCGGTGGTCCTCCGGGATGCGCCGCAGCTTGGCGATGAGCACCGCGATGTCGTCGCGCTTGGCGTCGGCGTACACGCCGTCCAGGGAGAGCTTGCACAGGTCCTCGAGGTCCCGCTCCGGCGCGCCCTCGCCGAACGCGTCCCGCAGCCGGTCGAGGCCCTCGGAGATGTCCCGGTCGCGCGACTCGACCAGGCCGTCGGTGTAGAGCACGAACAGCGAGCCGTCCTCCACCCCGATGACCTGCGTCTCCACCACGCCGTTGCCGACGCCGAGCGGCGGCGACGGGGTGACCTCAAGGTACTCGTTGCGGCCGTCGGGATGCACCAGCAGCGGCGGCAGGTGCCCGGCGACGGCCAGCTCGATCTCGCCGGTGACGCCGTCGTAGACCGCGTAGGCGCAGGTGGCGAAGTGCGGTTCGCGCTCGCCGATGGTCTGCATGAGCTCGTCGAGCTGCTGCAGCGACTCCGCGGGCGGCAGCTCGAGCATGGCCAGGGTCTGGATGGCGGTCCGCAGCCGCCCCATGGTGACCGCGGCGCGTACCCCGTGCCCGGCGACGTCGCCCACGACCAGCGCGACCCGCGCGCCAGGCAGCCGGATGGACTCGTACCAGTCCCCGCCGACCTCGACCAGCTCGCTGCCCGGCAGGTAGCGGTGCTTGACCTCGACCGAGGACGGGTAGGTCAGCCCGGTCGGCAGCATGGCCCGCTGCAGGGTCAGCGCGGTGGCGTGCTCCCGGTTGTACCGGGTGGCATGGTTGAAGAACACCCCGGAGCGCGCGGCGAACTCCATGCCCATGTCCATGTCGTAACGGTCGAACCGGCGGGTACCCGCCTCGCGGAAGCAGCAGAACAGGCCGAGCACGGTGCCCTTGGAGACCGCCGGGAGCACCAGCATGGACACCTCGGACAGCAGCCCGCTGACCGGATTGCGCCGCCAGGACTTGGCCAGCTTCTTGGCCGAGTCCGCGGTCACGTTGTGCTCGAGGACCGGCAGGCCCGTCTCGATGGCCCGGGTGTAGGGGGAGTCGGGCGGGAAGCGGAGCACCTCGCCGACCGGGAACGCGGAGTTCCAGGCCGAGTTTTCCTCGTCGTGCCGCAGGTGCAGGCGGCGCAGCGGCACGTTCGCGGCGGTGCCGTGGGCGGGCACCTCCATGTCGCCGATGAGCGATTCGAGGACGAGCACCTCGGCCGCGGTACAGAACGCGGGCACCAGCTGCGCCGTCATCTTCTTCGCGAGGTCGCTGAAGTCGAGGGTGTCCTCCTCGACCGGACTCGCGTCCCGCAGCAGGATGTCGCGCATCAGGGCGGGGTCGACGAACCGCTCGGCCGACGGGATCGGGATCTGCATGATCACGAAGGCGGCCACGTCGCTCGTGCCGGTCTGCATCGGCTTGGCGGTGACCACGGCGTCGGCGCTCAGGCCGCCGGCCAGGGCGATGTTCAGGACGGCGTTGCCCTCACGCTCGGAGTTCACCGCCTCGAGCAGCATGGCGATGGCGAGTCCGGTGGCCTTGTCCGAGGGGTTGGCCGTGATGTCGCCGAGGTGAACTCCGAGAAGATCGTCCGTCGAGCGGGCGAGGATCTTGGGCGCTGTCCGGTCGTGCTGGACAATCCGGCCGCCCCGGTCGATTCCGAGAATAAGGGTCCGCACCGACGTGTTCGGTTCCACGATAGCCGGCGGTGCCTTTCGGCTGCCCTTCTTGCCGGATGTCACGGGCGACTCCTGAAATGTTGGTGCGCGGCTCGCTCTCGCTCATTATGGGCCAACCAGCGGCGGAACTGAGAGCGCTTCCGATTCTTCCCCTTAGTCCTGTATGTACCAAGATGCCACAGATTGCTGGTAACGGCAGTCGCTTCTCGGGGCCCGCGGCGTCAGCTTAGCCTTAAATTTCACCAGAAAGTTACTGGGAGAGAGTGGTGTTACTGGCTGAGGCGCTCGCGACGATGCCCTGGCTGGTGACGGCGACGGACTTGACGACGAGCCCGGCGGGCAGCGTCGGGATATCGATGTTGAACGCCTGGCCGGACCCGCCCAGCAGCGAGGCCAGGCCGCCGGCGGCGTTGAGCTTGACGGCGATCTGATTCGGGCTGACCAGCTTGACCGTCCCGGTGAAGCTGCCCACCACCGGGACGCTGGCCTTGATCGCGTCCGGCCCGTCGGCCGGGTCCGCGCTGATCGTGACGGTGCCGTTGGGCACGCCGAGCAGCCCGGCCACCGATGCGAACGGCAGGACCGCCTGGCCGTTGATCTGGTTGACGGTGGCGCCGTTGAACGAGGAGTTGAGGTGCACGCCGGTCGCTACGGCGGTGAAGTCGAACTTGAGCTTGCCGCTGTCCGCCGTGGCGTTGCTCGCGCTGATGTCGACCGTCTTGAGGTCGTGCGCGGCAACCTGGGTGAGGAACGGCCAGCCCTTGATGGTGACTGACGGCTTGGTGTTCAGCCCGGACGACTGGATCTGCGTCGCGATCCGGTTCTGCGCGTACCCCCGGGCGACCTGGTCCCCGACGCCGAGGATGACGATGATCACGACGAGGACGATCGCCAGCGCGATCAGCGGGCGCCTGCGCCGGCGGCGGCGCGCCCGGCCGGACCGGCGCCCGGTCTCGGGGCCGTAGCCGGCCTGGTCGTAGCCCCCCTGGGCGTAGCTCGCCTGGCCGTAGCCCGCCTGGCCCGCGTTGTTCGCGGCCGGCTGCGTCGGCCATCCGCTCTGCGGGCCCGGCTGGTACTCGCTCACGAGCCCTCCTCGCTGACGCTCGTCGGCCGCGTTCGCGGGCGCACTGTGCTTGCCGGCTCGCTCGCAAGCTCGCTCACGAGCCCTCCTCGCTGACGCTCGTCGGCCGCGTTCGCGGGCGCACTGTGCTTGCCGGTTCGCTCGCAAGCTCGCTCACGGTGGGCTCCCTCCGCTGGCTCCCGGAGTCCGGAGTGACTCCTACAGTAGGCCGCGTTCTCCCCCGGGTCCGGCTTATCCGGGTTGATACGCGCTTATCCGGGTTGATACGCGCTTATCCGGGTTGATACGCGGCCCTGCACGGTATACCCCGGCCCCGGGCCGGGCGGTCCCGCAGCATTGCGGGGTGCCGCGGCTGCCGACATTACTGGCTCGGCGTGGCGCTGGCTACTAACTGAACCTGGTTACTTGCTGAACGTGGCGTTGGAGGCGGCGGCGGTGACCGTGAGGCCCTGGGAATTGAGAGTCAGGCCGGTGATCCGGAGGCTCGCCGGCACCTCCTTCGGCAGGCTGAAGGAGAACGAGCCGAACGAGCTGAGCAGCGAGCCGACCGCCCCGCCGCTGTTCAGCACCTTGATGCTGATCGTCTGCGGCCCGGTCTGGGTGATCTGCGCTTCCTCGGAGTCCGAGAAGATGCCGCCGAGGTTCGCGCTGATCTTCAGCTTGTCCGTCCCGGCCTGCGTCACGGTGATCCCCGAGCCGTCGCCAAGGCCGCCCGCGGCCGCGAGCGCGCCAAAGGAGATGAACGCCGTCGCGGTGACGTGGTCGACCCGGGCGCTGGCGCTGCTGGAGAACCCGCTGATGTGCATGCCGGTGATCGTCGCGTTGACGGTGGAAATCGTCACCGGCCCGGCCGGGACGTTACTGGCCGAGATAACGACTTTCTTGAAGTCCTTGGCCGCGAGCTGGGTGAGGAACGGGAAGCCCTCGATGTCGACCGACGGCCTGACCGGCAGCCCGTTAGCGGCGAACTGGCTGGCGAAGTCGTTCTCGGTGACCGCGCAGGCGACCCGGTCGCCGATCACGAGCAGGATCAGCAGCACGATAACTGTGAACAGCGTCATGACCGAGCGCCGGTACCGGCGCCGCCACGGGCGGTGGTACCGCGGCGGCTGTGCCTGCGGCGGCTGTTGTGGTGCCTGCGGCGGCTGGGGCGACCAGTACTGGGTCGGCTGGTCCTGCGGCTGTGCTGGTGCCTGCGCCGGCTGAGATTGCGCCTGCGCTGGCTGTGTTTGTGCCTGCGGCGGCTGTGTTTGTGCCTGCGGCGGCTGGGGCGACCAGTACTGGGCCGGCTGCTCCTGCGGTGCCCGGAGCCGGTCCCGCTCGTCCGGCCGGGACCCGGGCGGCGGAGTCAGGGGCGGCGGGGGCGGCGGAGGAGGCGGTGCCTGCCAGCGCGGAACCTGCTGGGTCGGCTGCTCCTGCCCCGGCGCAGGAGGCTGCGCCGGCTGGGTGGGATCAGTGCTCATGGTGGGACCCCCGGGTCTGCGCCGCCGAATTACGATATTCATGTCTATCGACGTTGAAGAAGCTGTCGACGTAGTTATAGTTCACCAGATGCCGGATATCACCGCCTAGCCCTAGACTCTAGAGCTGACGTTGCTTACGGCTGGCAGGGTGGGGTCCGGTAGTCAGTGGATAACCCGACGCTAACAGGCATGCGGCGAAAACATGAGCTGTTGACGGGGCGGATTATGCGGGAGGAATTCGGCCGTGGGGAATCAAGTGGCGCCTAGTCCGCATGCCGCACCTTCGCTGCTGGTGCGAACGGTGCGCAGCACCCACCGGCTGGACAGCGGGCAGGTGTACCGCATCGGGCGGGACGAGAAGGCGGACATTCCACTCAACGACGCGCGGGTGTCGTGGGAGCACGCGGTGCTCCGCACGGAGGGCCCGGTGTGGGTGCTGGAGGACCGGGGCAGCCGCAACGGCACGTTCGTCAGCGCCGCCGAGCGGATCGGCCGGCTGGAGATCAACGCCCCCTACGTGGTGCACTTCGGGCACCCGGAGGACGGTCCGGTGCTGCGCTTCGAGCTGGCGGCCGACCCGTTCCAGGACTTCGCGCGCAAGGACGGTCCCGCCCCGGGCGACACCACGTTCCTGCCCGGCGTGATCCGCGATCCCACCTCCCGGGTGCGGATCCAGTCGAAGGTCATGAAGATCGGCCGGCGTCCCGACAACGACATAGTCGTGCACGACCTCGGGGTGTCCAAGCAGCACGCGGAGCTGCGGCTGTCGCCGACCGGCCGGTACCAGATCATCGACCTGGGCAGCCACAACGGCACGTTCGTGAACGGCTCCCGGATCAACGAAGCCGAGCTGGCCGAGAACGACATCATCGCGATCGGCCACGCGACCTTCCGGCTGACCAGCGGCGAGCTGATCGAGTACGTCGACGACGGCCGCGCCACGTTCGAGGCGCACGACCTGCGGGTCGTGGTCGGCGACGGCGGCAAGCAGAAGGTGCTGCTCGACGGCATCACCTTCCCGCTCGAGGAACGCTCCATGATGGCGGTCATCGGCCCGGCCGGCGCGGGCAAGTCCACGCTGCTCAACGCGCTGACCGGCAAGCGGCCGGCCAACAGCGGCAGCGTCTTCTACGACTTCCGTGACCTGTACGACAACTACGACGAGCTCCGGCACCGCATCGGCCTGGTCCCGCAGGAGTCGGTCACCCACGATCAGCTGACCGCGCGGACCGCGCTCGGCTATGCCGCCGAACTGCGCTTCCCGCCGGACACCGGGTCGCAGGAGCGCGGCCAGCGGGTGGGCGAGGTGCTCGACGAGCTGTCGATGTCACCGCACGCCAATACCCGGATCGACCGGCTGTCCGGCGGCCAGAAGAAGCGGGTCAACATCGGTCTTGAGCTGCTGACCCGGCCGTCGCTGCTGTTCCTGGACGAGCCGACCTCCCCGCTCGACCCGCACCTCAAGCGGGACATGTTCGAGCAGATGCGGAAGATGGCCGACAAGGACGCCGAGAAGGGCCAGTCGGTCGTGGTGATCACCCACGACGTCGAGTCGAAGCTGATCGACCAGTGCGACCGGCTCATCGTGCTGCAGCCCGGCGGCAAGATGGCGTACTTCGGGCCGCCGGCCGAGGGGCTGCGCTACTTCGGCCGCAGCGACTGGGCCGATGTCTTCCAGGCGTTCGCCGACGAACCCGACCGCGACTGGTCGGGACAGTACCGGGCCTCGCCCGAGTTCGCGAAGTACGTGGCGACCCCGATCTCCGTCAGCGCCCGGCGGACCGAGCGGCGGCCGGATGACACCCCGCGGCCCAAGCAGCGCAGCGGTCTGAGCCAGGTGTTCACGATGGCCCGCCGGTACAGCCGGGTCATGTCGGCCGACCGCGTCTTCCTGGCCACCACCGTGCTGATGCCGATCCTGCTCGGCCTCCTGGTGCTGGCCACCCCGGACAAGCTCGGCCTGGTCAACGGGGTCGGGGACCAGGCGGGCACCAACATCAACGCCATCCAGGTGGTGATGATCCTGGTGATGTCCGCGGTCCTGTCCGGAACCGCCTTGTCGATTCGTGAGTTCATCAAGGAACGCGATATCTACGAGCGAGAACGGATGGCCGGGCTGTCGGCCAGCGCTTACCTGTTCTCGAAGGTCATCGTGCTCACCATCATCAGCGTGGTGCAGACGGCGCTGGTGGTCCTGGTCGGCATCACCACCCTCAAGCTGCCGGCCAAGGGAGTGGTGATACCAGGGACGGCGCTGATCGAGATCTTCGTCGCGCTCGCGGTGCTGTCCGTGACGTCGATGCTGATCGGTCTGGCCATCTCCACCCTGGTGACCAAGGGCGATCAGACCATGCCGATCCTGGTCGGCGTCACCATGGTGCAGGTCGCGCTGTCGGGCGGCCTGTTCCCGGTGAGCGGCGCGCTGAATGCCATCTCGATGATCGCTCCGGCGCGCTGGGGCCTGAGCGCGATCGCTTCGACCATCAACCTGAACGCGCTGCAGAAGACCGAGACCCTGGCTGGTCCCGGAGGGGCGCCCCCGACCCAGGATCCCGATCTGCTGTGGACGCCGAACGCGGCCCACTGGCTGACCGCCGTGGGCGTCATGATCCTCATCGGCATCGTCTGGCTGATCATCGCCCGCATCCGGCTCTCGACGATCGGCCCGCGCAAGCGGAAGTACGCGGGCGCTCCCGCCGGACCGACGCCGCCCTACGGGACCGGGACCTAGGCGTCCGGCGGTTCCAGGCCCGCTAGCCTTGACCCCGTGGTTACCGCCGACGGCACCGCCGCGTCCCTGACCCTGACCCGCGCGATGCTCAGCCGTTTCCCGCTGATCGACGGGCACAACGACCTGCCGTGGGAGATCCGGCAGAAGTTCGCCCTCGACCCGGTGGCGGCCGGGCTGGCCGGGCGGGCCGACGGCCTGCACACCGACCTGCCGCGGCTGGCCGAGGGCGGGGTCGGCGGCCAGTTCTGGTCGGTCTACGTCCCGGCCAGCCTGGCGGGCGACGCCGCCGTGACGGCGGTCTTCGAGCAGGTCGACCTGGTGCACCGGATGATCGCCGCTTACCCGGACCGCTTGCGGCTCGCCGTCCGCGCCGACGACGTGGACGCGGCGTTCGCGTCGGGCCAGATCGCCTCGCTGCTCGGCGCGGAGGGCGGGCACTGCATCAACAGCTCGCTCGGGGTGCTCCGCTGCCTGCACGCCCTGGGCGTCCGCTACCTGACGCTGACGCATAACGACAACGTCGGCTGGGCCGACTCGGCCACCGACGAGCCGGACTGCGGCGGCCTGTCCGGCTTCGGCCGCGAGGTCGTGGCCGAGATGCAGCGCCTCGGCATGCTCGTCGACCTGTCCCACGTGGCGGTCTCCACCATGAACGACGCCCTGGAGGCGGCCCGGGCCCCGGTGATCTTCTCGCACTCCTGCGCCCGGGCCCTGACGGACAGCCCGCGCAACGTCCCCGACGACGTGCTCGGGCGGCTGGCGGCCAACGGCGGCGTGTGCATGGTCGCGTTCGTCCCGTTCTTCGTCTCCCAGGACTGCACCGACTGGCTCACCGGACTGAAGGAGTTCGCCGCCGGACGCGGTCTCGACCCCGACAACCTGGCCGACGTCTTCGGGCTGCTCCCGGAATGGGAGCGGGTCACGCCGCGCCCGGCCGCCACCTTGTCCCAGGTAGCCGACCACATCGACCACGTCCGCGAGGCCGCGGGCGTCGCCTGCGTCGGCATCGGGAGCGACTTCGACGGCACCCCGGCCCTGCCGCTCGGCCTGCACGACGTGAGCCGCTACCCGGCGCTGTTCGCCGAGCTGCGCGAGCGCCGCTGGTCCGAGGCGGACCTGCGGGCGCTGGCCGGCGGCAACATCCTGCGCGTCATGCGCGACGCCGAGTCCTACGCCCGCGCGGGGTTCCGGTCACCTCGGTAGACTCGCTCGCGATGAACTCGGCAGATGCTTTTGAGGCGGCTGCGCCGGCGCGCGGCTCGGTGTTCCGGTACGCGGGCTTTGCCACCGATGCGGATCGGGGGCTGCTGACCTGCCGGTACTCGCTCGACGGGCGGGAATTCGCGGAACTTGTGACGCTCGCGCCCGGGCCGGGCTGGGACACCCCGGCGGCGCAGGCCGCGGCGCGGATCGTCTACCTGCTCGCTGGCGTCTCCTACTACAAGACGGCCGCGCCGCCGGTCATCGACCTGGGCGGCACGGCGCTGACCGGGACGGAGCTGGCCTTCCTGCGCGAGTTCTACCTGTCTGGGCTGGCCGAGTACGCCTACCGCAACGGCTTTGACCTGAGCGACCTGCGCATCGAGTCCCCCTCGGCCGCCGCCGAACCCGGTGGCCGGGACACCGGGCCGCGGGCCGCCGGATTGCCGCCGCGGTCGCTGCGGGAGGGACCGCGGCCGCTCATCCCGTTCGGGGGCGGCATCGACTCGATCGTGACGGTGGAGGGCGTGCGCGACCGGACGAGCGACGTCGCGCTGTTCGTCGTGAGCCGTCCGGGGGACCTGTTCGCCGCGATCGAGAGGCCGGCCGCCGTCAGCGGACTGCCGGTGCTCCGGGCCGAGCGGGAGATCGACCCGCAGCTGCTCCGGTCCCGCGAGCTCGGGTTCCTGAACGGGCACGTGCCGGTGACCGGGATCATCTCCGCGATCGCGGTACTCGCCGCCGTGCTGGACGGCCGGGACGCGGTCGTCATGTCCAACGAATGGTCCGCCTCGGTGCCGACGCTGGAGCACAACGGCCGGCCGGTCAACCACCAGTGGTCCAAGTCGGCCGCCTTCGAGGCCAGCTTCCGTGAGCTGCTCCAGGCGGACCCGGCCGGACTGCCGGACTATTTCTCCGAGCTCCGCGACCGGACCGAGCTGTGGGTGGCCGAGCGGTTCGCCGGGCTCACCCAGTACCACCGCACCTTCCGCAGCTGCAACCGGGCGTTCCACATCGACGCCAGCAAAAGGCTTGACCACTGGTGCGGGCACTGCGACAAGTGCTGCTTCATCGACCTGATCCTGGCCCCGTTCCTGCCGGCCGAGCAGCTCCGCGCGGTCTTCGCGGCGGACGGCGGGGGAGCCGAGCCGCTGGACCAGCCGCAGCTGCGGCCGAGGTTCGAGACGCTGCTCGGCTCGGGCACCAAGCCGTTCGAGTGCGTCGGCGAGGTCAACGAGTGCCGTGCCGCCGTGGTCCTCGCCGCGCAGCGGCCGGACCGCGCGGGCACCGGGCTTCTCGCTGACCTCGCGGCCGAGGTCACCGGGCGGCCGGACGCGCCGGCCGGGGCGGACATCGAGGCCATGAGGCACCCGGTCGGCCGGAGCTTCGTGCCCGCGGAGTACTCCTTCGAGGAAGCATGACGCGTTCGCGACTGGGCTGGACGGACCTGCGGCGGGCCGGGCGCGACGGTGCGCGGGTCGGCCTCTGGGGCCTGGGCCTGGAAGGTAACGCGGCGCTGCGCAAGCTGCGGGCGATGGACGTGGAGCCGGTCCTCGTCGATGACGCCCCCGGGGCGGACGGCGTGCTGAAGACCGCCGACGGCGGCCTCGACGCCCTCCTGCGGTGCGAGATCGTCATCAAGACCCCGGGCATCAGCCCCTACGGCCCGGTGGCGGACCGGCTGCGCGGGGCCGGGGTCACGCTCGTCGGCGGCCTGGGCCTGTGGGCGAACGAGGCGGACCTCACCAGGACCGTCTACGTCACCGGGACTAAGGGCAAGTCCACCACGTCCGCGATCCTCGGCCACCTGCTGCGCGGCCTCGGCCGCAGCGTGCTGGTCGGCGGCAACTTCGGCGCCGCCCCCTACGACCCCGAGCAGGCGGGGGGTTACGACTACTGGGTGATCGAGGTGTCCAGCTACACGGCGACCGACCTGGCGGTGACCCCGCCGGTCACCGCCGTGACGGCACTGCACCCCGACCACCTGCCCTGGCACGGCGGCGTCGAGCGCTACTACCGCGACAAGCTGTCGGCGACCGCCCAGCCGGGCGCGGACCTCACGATCGCCAACGGGGACAGCACGCTGCTCCGTGAGCGGACCGGTCTGCTGGCACCGCGCGTCGCGTGGGTGAGCGAGAGCGACGAGCCCGGCGCGACCTGGATGGACCACCTGGGCCTGCCCGGGCGGCATAACCGCCGCAACGCGCTGATCGCCCGCGCCGTCCTGCGCGGCCTCGCCACCGCCGCCGGGGACGGCGACCTGGTCCGCGCCGCCGGCGACGACGGGCAGCTGGCGGCGGCGGCCAGCGGCTTCACCCCGCTGCCCAGCCGCCTCACCCCGGTCGGCACGGTCGACGGCGTCGCGTTCATCGACGACTCCCTGTCCACCAACGTGCTGCCGACCCTCGCCGCCCTTGACTCCTTCCCCGGCCGGCGGGTCGCGCTGATCGTCGGCGGGCAGGACCGCGGCATCGACTACCTCCCGCTCGCGGAAGGCGTCAAGCTGCGGGGGGAACCGACCATCGTGGCGACCCTGCCCGACAGCGGCGCCCGGATCAGCGCGGCCTTCGCGGCGGCCGCGGCCCCCGCGGACGGGGGTTTGGCCGCCGTCGTTGACTGCCAGGACCTGGACGAGGCGGTGGCCCGGGCCTTCGCCTGGGCCCGGCCCGACGGCGTCGTCCTGCTGTCGCCGGCCGCCCCGAGCTTCGGCCGCTTCCGCGACTACCGCGACCGGGCCGAGCACTTCACCCAGGCCATGCGCGGCTGCGCCGCCGGACTTCCCGCCTCCTAGCGGCGCCCGGGCCCTTGATCAGGGCAGCTCGAGCGCGTCGAACATGTGGCGTTCCCACAGGTGCATGGAGGCCTCTTCCGGATAGGAGAGGACATCCGGCTGCAGGTCGTAGATGCGCGTCGCCCGGTGGTCCGTGCCGTACGCCGCCCAGCCGGGGGTCCCGCAGGCCGCGAAGCTGAGCCAGTCGCGGCGCATCAGGTCGCCGAGGGCCGTGAACGCGGCCGGCGGCGGCTCGGGGCCGGTCAGCATCGCGCCCGGGCCCGTGTCGTAGGCGCCGAAGACGAGCGGCACGTCGAGCGCGTGGCAGGCGCCGAGCGGGCCGGCCGGTGCCTGCGCGGTCAGCTCGTAGAGGTACGTGGTGCCGCCGGACATGGCGTGTGCCTGCGCCAGGTGCAGTGTGGGCATGCGGAAGAGCCAGTCGGAGAAGGCGACCTCGAACAGCCCGCTCGCGTCCAGGCCTGAGTAGGCCTTGCGGTAGCCCTCCGGGCCGCCGGGCGCGGGGGCGAAGTAGTCGAGCATCGCGGTCACCTCGTCGTCGGTGATCTGCCCGAGGCGGCCCGACAGGGCGAGGAACAGCCGGTATTCGTCCCGGTTGTGGCCGGTGAGCAGTTCCACGTCACGCGCCGCGCCGGACACCAGCGCCCGCCACGGCGCCCGGGTGAGCACCTCGCCGTCGACGACCGGAGAGAACGGGGTGTCGGTGATCCGCACCGGCCCCCAGTTCAGGTGCTCCTTCATGTGCGCGGTGACGTCCGTCTGGGCCGCGACCAGCCGCATCGGGTCGGCGGCGCTCAGTGCCTCCCGTGTCGCGGGGAGTCCGGCGACCGCCGCGACCGCCTCGGTGACGGCCGACGCGAGCCCGGCCGAGAAGAACGTGCCGGGCACGGACTGGGCGATGGCCCGGTTAAACAGGCCCTTCGCGCTGTCCATGGCCAGCAGGGCCGCGATCACGCCGGCGCCGGCCGACTCGCCGAAGACGGTGACGTTGGCCGGATCGCCGCCGAAGCGCTCGATGTTCTCCCTGACCCACCGCAGCGCGGCCACCGCGTCGAGCAGCCCCCGGTTGGCCGGGACGCCGTCTATCTGGGCGAAGCCCTCGGTGCCGAGCCGGTAGTTGCAGGACACGAAGACCGCCCCGGCGCTCGCGAACGGCGTGCCGTCGTAGTCGGGACCGCCCGAGCCGAACAGGTACGCGCCGCCGTGGATCCACACCATCACCGGCAGCGTCCTGGCCGCGGCGTCCGGGGTCCAGACGTTGAGGGTCAGCCATTCGCCCGTCGTGTCCGGCGGCGGCTCCGGGGCCCCGGACTGACGGGGCGGCGGCAGCTGCGGGCACGGCGGGCCGAACGCGGCCGCGTCGCGTACCCCGTCCCACGCCGCGGGCGGCTCCGGCGCCAGGAACCGCAGCGGGCCGACGGGCGGCTGGGCGAACGGGATGCCGCGGAACACGGCGTTGCCCTGCTCGATTCGCCCCCTGACCCGGCCGACGGTGGTGACAACCTCAGGTTCAGCTGGGCCCATGGCGGGCGACCTCCCGCTACATCAGTGGAGCGATAAGGGGCAACGTTATCGACTGTAGGTCATTTATCGGGATCGGGCACCACCGCCGGGATCTTGCGCGGCGCCGCCTGCTCGCCCGTGGCCCCGGCCCGCTGGAAGGCGAGCGGGTGACCCGCCCCGCCCCGGGGGCGCGTCCCGGTAGGGTGCAGCTGGAGGAGGACCAGAGAAACGTGAAGTCACCCCGAGCGGTCGACGATCTGCCCTTCGCGGCGCGGCTGCAGCCGTTTCCCGACGTTCCCGGCTCGGCCGGCGGGCTCGCGGTCGACGGCGACTACGACCGGACGCTGTTCGGCGGGTCCGTGTTCGCCGACGCCGACGCCGCCGGAGCGCGGTTCACCGAGTGCGCGTTCACCGCCGGCGCCGCCTTCGACGGCGGGCGCCTGCGCCGGGCCCGGCTGTCGGACGTGTGGTTCGGCGAGACCCGGCTGGTGGCCGTGGACATGGCCGAGTCCTCGCTGACCGATGCCTGGTTCAGCGGCTGCGTGTTCGCCGGGGTGCAGGCGTTCTCCTGCGTGGGGCGGCGGGTCTTGCTGCGCGGCTGCAAGCTGGACTCGGTGAACTTCCGCAACGCCCGGCTGACGGACGTGGTCTTCGAGGACTGCGTGCTGCGCGACGTGGACTTCGGCACGGCCAAGCTGCTGCGCGTGCGGTTCCCCGGAAGCCAGCTGACCAGCGTGGACTTCACCCGGGCGAGCTGCGCCAACGTCGACCTGCGGGGCGCGCGGCTCGGCACCGCCGATGCCCCCGGCATCAAGGCGGGCTACGACAGCCTGGCCGGCGTCCGGATCGACACGCTGCAGCTGATGACCCTCGCGCCGCTGCTCGCCAGCCAGCTGGGCATCACGGTCGCGGACTAGTGCGCCCGCGGTGCTGAGTCCCGGCCCGGCCGCTAGCCCGCGGCGAGCCGCTGCAGTGCGCCCCGCACGACCTCGGGATCGGTCGTCTGCCAGAACGGCGGCAGCGAGGCCCGCAGGTACTCGCCGTACCGCTTGGTGACAAGCCGGGAGTCGAGCACGGCGACGACGCCCCGGTCGTCCATGGTCCGCAGCAGCCGTCCGGCCCCCTGGGCGAGCAGCAGGGCGGCGTGGTTGGCCGACACCTCCATGAACCCCGACCCGCCGCGCGCGTCCGCCGCCCGGGTGCGCGCCGAGGCGAGCGGGTCGTCGGGCCGCGGGAACGGGATCCGGTCGATGACCACCAGGCGCAGCGAGGGCCCCGGCACATCGACCCCCTGCCACAGGGACAGCGTCCCGAACAGGCAGGTGGGCTCGTCCGCGGCGAACTCCTTCACCAGCTGCATGGTGGAGTCGTCGCCCTGGCAGAGCACCGGGTACGGCAGCGACTCCCGCATCGCGGCGGCCGCCGCCTTGGCTCCCCGCATGGACGAGAACAGCCCGAGCGTGCGCCCGCCGGCCGCCTTGATCAGCTCCCAGAGCTCCTGCAGGTACTCCGGCGGCAGCCCGTCCCGGGTCGGCGGCGGCAGGTGCTTGGCGACGTACAGGATGCCGCTGCGCCCGTGTGCGAACGGCGAGCCCACGTCCATCCCCGCCCACTCGTTCCCGATGGCCGAGACGTCGAGGCCCCACTGCCGGGCCAGCGGGGCGAACGACCCGCCGAGGGTCAGCGTGGCCGAGGTGAGCACGACGGTCTTGTCGGCGAACAGGTGCTCGGCGAGGACGTCGCCCACCTCGAGCGGCGCGACGTGCAGGGACGCGGGCCGCGCGTTGTCCGACCAGTCCTCCGGCCGCGACAGCCAGACGACCGACTCGCGCTCGGCGATCGGCTGGTCGTAGGCGGTGATCATCCGGTCGGCCACCACCCCCAGCTCTTCCAGGCTGACCAGCGCGGTCTGCGCGGCGGTGACCTCCGCCGGGTCGGTGCCTTCGCTTTTGTCGGCCGCGATCCTCCGCACCTGGGCCGCGCAGGCCGTGGCGGCGTCGCGCAGCGCCGCCAGGGTGGCCCCGAGGCCCTGGTCGAGGTGGTCCATCCGCCCCGCGGGCATGGTGGCCAGCAGCGGCGTCAGCGCGTTGCCCGCCTCGGACAGCCGCGCTATCTCGGCCTCGTCGGCCAGCTTGCCCGTCCGCCGCACCGCGAAGTCGATGGCGTAGGTCGACAGCTCGCCGGTGGCCACGGAGGTGACCCGGTCGACCAGCTCGTGCGCCTCATCGACGATGACGACGCGGTGCTCGGGCAGGATGCCGCCCTCGCCGAGCGCGTCGATGGCGAGCAGCGCGTGGTTGGTCACCACGACGTCGGCCGCCGCGGCCATCTGCCGGGCGCGCTCGGAGTAGCACTGGACGCCGAACGGGCAGCGGCCGGGCCCCAGGCACTCGCGGGCCGTCACGGCGACCTGCCGCCAGGCCTGGTCGGGCACCCCGGGCACGATCTCGTCCCGGTCGCCCGAGGTGGTGGAGGCGGCCCACTGGTGCAGTCGCTTGACGTGGGCGCCGAGCTGGCTGCCGGGCGCGTCGAACAGCGAGTCCTGCTCGTCCTCGGGCCCGTTGCGCAGCTTGTTCAGGCACAGGTAGTTGTTGCGCCCCTTGAGGATCGCGAATTCCGGTGTCCGCCCCAGGGATTCGCGCAGCGCGTCGGCCAGCCGGGGCAGGTCCCGGTCGACGAGCTGGCGCTGCAGCGCGATGGTGGCCGTGGAGACGACGACGGGCCCGCGCTTGTCCGCCGCCAGCTGCATGGCCGGCACCAGGTAGGCCAGCGACTTGCCCGTCCCCGTCCCGGCCTGCACCGCGAGGTGCGTCCTGTCGGTCACCGCGTCCCAGACGGCCTGGGCCATGACGGTCTGCCCGGACCGCTCCGTTCCGCCGATAGCGCTCACGGCGGTGGCGAGAAGCGCCTGGACAGGGGAGTCTGGATCGGCCGAGCCGGTATCGGGGGAGCCCTGGCCGGGGGAGCTGGTCTCGGGGGAGCCCGTGGTCGGTGGTACTGCCTCGGAAGTGCTGGCCACGAACCGAGACGCTACCGTATACCAGTGTCAATTTACGCCCTGGATGATGATGAGCCGCAGATCGACGAAACGGCCTATGTGGCCCCCGATGCCGTTGTTATCGGACGGGTCACGATTGGCCCCGAGGCGTCCGTGTGGCCCGGCGCCGTGCTACGCGGCGACCACGGCTACATCACGGTCGGCGCGCGGACCTCGGTCCAGGACGGCACGATCGTGCACTGCACCGCCGAGTACCCGACGGTCATCGGCGACGACTGCGTGGTCGGCCACAACACCCACCTGGAGGGCTGCGTCGTCGAGGCGGGCTGCCTGATCGGCTCGGGCAGCGTCACCCTGAACCGCGCGGTGATCGGCGCGGGCTCGATCGTCGCGGCCGGCGCCGTGGTCTCCGAGGGCTTCATCGTCCCGCCCGGCTCCCTGGTCGCCGGAGTGCCCGCCACGGTCAAGCGCTCCGGCATCGACAACAGCCGGATCGAGTACTCCGTCCAGACCTACATCGAGACGGCCCGCCACCACCGGGCCGGCCTGCGCCGGATCCGTTAGACGATTCTCAGCTCCTCGGCGCGCGGCTGGCCGGCGACGAGCAGGCGCTCGAGCGCCGCCAGCTCGCCCGGGTTCAGCTCCGCGATCCGCCGCAGCAGCCGCACGATCACCCGGTCGGCGAGCTCGTCGTAGTCGACGACGGCGGGGAAGGCGACGGGGACCGCGGCCCCGTCCGTGCCCTGCTCCTGCCCGGTGTCGGCGCCCCGCCGCCCGGCGGGCTGCCCCGCCAGTGCGATCCGGTAGGTCCGCTTGCCGCGCACCTCCCGGCTGATCAGGCCGTCGCGCTGCATGCCCGACAGCAGCTGCGCGAAGGCCACGCTTGACCCTGGATAGCCGACCGCCTCCGCCAGCCTGGTACTGGCCATCCCCGCGCCGTCGGCCACCTCGGCCACGAGCGAAAGATGAGCGATGATCCGGTCCCTGGTACCGACGGCCCGCCGCCTGACGGCCGTTCGTCGCGTATCGGCGCGCGCGCTTCTCGATACTGCGGCTGTTTCCCCCACCCGAGCTCTCCCTACCGAGGCCTGACGGCACCCACCTGCCGCCTAGATGATAGTAAGGCCTGACCTGCCGTTATATAAGCGGGAATGAAGCTCTCGCAGAATGAGAGGGCACCACGGGATAAAGGGGACGAGCCGGGAAAGTTATCGTTCCGAGCTTGTGAGGCGGCACCCTGCGGGTAGGAGATCCGCAGGCAGGAACGCCGCGGACGTGCCTGCCCCGCCGGGCGGCCTGGGCGCGGTGACAATAAGCAGCCGGGGTCGACCTGCGCGCCCGGTGCGCGACCGATGGCGGAACCGCCAATCATGTCGGGTGCGCACGGGGCTCGCCGGGCGACGAGCGACCGACAGAAGGGCGTCGTGGACGTCGACATCAGCCTCGACTACGGGCTCACGCTGCTGGCGGCGCTGCTGATCGGCACTGGTTTCGTGCTGCAGCAGCAGTCAGCCCAGCGCGAACCCACGTCGAGCTTTCTGTCGCTGCGGCTGATCAGGGACCTGCTGCACCAGCGTCGCTGGCTGGCGGGCATCGGCTGCATGATCGGCGGCCAGATCCTGGCCGCCTGGTCGATCGGCAACCTGTCCCTCGCGTTCGTGGAGCCGCTGCTCACCACGAACCTCGTGTTCGCCCTCCTCCTGTCCGTGCCGATCGCCAAGGCCTCGCTGCGGTTCTCGGAGATCTTCGGCTCGGTAGTGCTCTGCACGGGCGTGGCGCTGCTGTCGGCGTCGCGGTCGGCGAAGCCGATCGGCCTGTCGTTCGGGTCCGTCTCGCACTGGCCGGCCGCCGCGGTGATCGCGGGGATCGCGGCGATCGCCGTGCACCAGGGACGCCTGCATCCCGGCCGGCTGCGGGCGATGCTGACCGGGACGGGCGCGGGTCTGGTGTTCGGCATCCAGGACGCGCTGACCCGGCAGACCCTGGAGATCCTGGAGTCGAACGGCGTCAGCGCGATGTTCACCACGTGGGCGCCGTACGCGCTCGTCGGCGCGGGCGCGACCGGCATCTGGCTGATGCAGAGCGCCTTCAACTCCGGCCCCCTCCCGCTCTCGCTGCCGGCCATCTCGGCCGGGGAGCCCCTGGTCGGGATCCTGCTCGGCGTGCTCGTCTTCGGGGACCGGATCCAGATCAGCCCGGGGGAGCTGGCCCTGCAGGCCGGGGGGATCGTCGCGCTCGTGGTCGGCGTGATCATGGTCGGCCGCGCCCCGGCGCTTTCCCAGCTGCGCACCTGGCCCCCGCCCGGCCTGCCGCACATCCCCGGCGGCCTGCCGCACATCCCCGGCGGTCTGCCGGCGCTGCCCGGTCGCCCCGGACGGGCGGGCCGGTCCTCGGCCGAGGACCGCGACCCGGAGACCGGAGCGCACGAATACGGGCTCGCCGAGCAGGGGTACCACGGCAACGGCGCCGACGCCGGACACCCGAACGGCCGTACGCCGACCGGGAACCGGCCGACCGGCTCCGGGGCGGCCGACACCGTGCAGGCCGACACCGTGCAGGCCGACACCGTGTCGGCTGACACCGTGCAGGCCGACGCCCGCTCGGCCGACCAGCCCGCCGACCGCCCTAACCCCTTAACTCAGCATCCCGTGGCGCAAGCCCCGGCGCGGCGGCACTAGTCGCGCTTGGACCCGAGCCCCCAGATGGCGGCGCTGAATACCGTGATGCAGAACAGCAGGAACGTCACGATGTGGACCCCGCTGCAGTACTCGCAGACGTCCCCGATCTGGTAGAGCTCGGCATAGATCAGGTACATCACGAAGCCCATGCCCACGACGATGGACACCAGGCGCAGCACGTGCACCTCGCGCCGCTGGATGCGCCAGGCCCACGGGGAGAAGAGCGGGACCGCGGCGACGTAGAACGC
>Ga0302314_10006549_pt1 | contig 21079 bp, 20 predicted proteins | sample III_Palsa_N2_3_FD_200533 | JGI IMG/M metagenome (GOLD analysis project Ga0302314, IMG submission 200533) | Peat permafrost microbial communities from Stordalen Mire near Abisko, Sweden - III_Palsa_N2_3 | ecosystem: Environmental > Terrestrial > Soil > Palsa > Peat permafrost | place: Sweden... | reverse complement strand
GTACTGCAGATATTCGATTTCAAATTTGGCGGCGATGGGCACGACTCGCTCCGGGGTAGTTGGTTTTTTTTGGTCTTGCGAGGGTGCCGCGACCCATCCAGTGGGGTCAGGTCCCTGATGTAGACCGCGCTTGATAACAGGGCCGCATGTTGCGGTGCAAGGTACGATGCAGCATGCGCGGCCGTACGGCAGGCTGCGTCACAGCGGGTAAGATGCCCACTTTGCAAGGCTTGCGGATGACATGAGCGAAGACCAAACGGGCCGAAAGCCGGCCCCCGCAAACCCGCCCGAAGTGAACCGTCGCGAGCTCGAAGCAGGTCTCGAGACCGATCTCGAGGGCCGCCTGACCTACAGCGGCTACCTGCGGCTGGATTTGCTGCTGGCCGCGCAACAGCCGCTCAGCCAGCCGCCGCAGCACGACGAGATGTTGTTCGTCGTGCAGCACCAGGTCAGCGAGTTGTGGATGAAGCTGATGATCCACGAGCTGGGTGCGGCGCTGGATTTCCTACGCCGCGACCAGGCCTGGCAGACGCGCAAGGTGATCGCCCGCTGCAAGGCCGTGCTGCGCCAGCTGACCGAACAATGGGCGGTGCTGGAGACGCTGACGCCGTCGGAGTATCTCGAGTTCCGCGAGGTGCTCGGACCGTCCTCGGGATTCCAGTCGCTGCAATACCGCATCATGGAGTTTCTGCTGGGCAACAAGAACGCCGGCATGCTCAAGGTGTTCGCGCACGATCCGGCGGGGCAGGCGAGTCTGCGCACCGTGCTCGAGGCGCCGAGCCTGTACGACGAATTCCTGCGCTATCTCGCGCGCTACGGCCATGCCATTCCGCCGCAGCACCTGCAGCGCGACTGGTCCGAGCCGCATGCCGTCGATCACGCGCTGCTGCCGGTATTCGAACGTATCTACGAGGACACCGACCGTTACTGGCGCGAATACGCCTTGTGCGAGGACCTGGTCGATCTGGAGACGCAGTTCCAGCTGTGGCGCTTCCGGCACATGCGCACGGTGCAACGGATCATCGGTTTCCGCCGCGGCACCGGCGGCTCGTCGGGCGTGTCGTTCCTGAAAAAGGCGCTGGAGCTGGAGTTCTTCCCGGAGCTGTTCGAGGTGCGCACCACCATCCACCCACGCGGCCACGGCCACCCCGCCGGCGGTCCTGTGCGCTGACGATGGGAGCTCGATGAACTCAAAATACATGATCGGCGATCCGATCTCGGAGGCTGTTGAGAAGGGTCTCCGACGAATCCGTTTCCGACGCCAGGTCTTATTCTGCCTGTTTGCGGGATGGCTTCCGTTGATGGCCATCGCCTCATGTGTACTGTCGTCCGAAGACGCCATGAAATATCTCGCGCTGATCTATATGGGAGCGTTCTTGATAGCTGGTCTGGCAGCCGGCTTTAGCATTTGCCCTCGCTGCAAGCATCTTTTCTTTATTTCGTGGTGGTCGAATGCTTTTGCGAAGCGGTGCATGAATTGTGGGTTGCCACTTTCCGGCGTGCCTTCGGATGATTAGTGGCGGCTGGGGAGACAATGTGTGGTTGTACAAGAGGAAAAGAAAAATATGACGACCAGCGCCACGGCCATGCCGGACACCGCTCCCGACTTCCCCCAGCTGCTCGGCCATCCGCGCCCGCTGTGGATGCTGTTCATGACCGAGTTCTGGGAGCGCTTTGCGTTCTACGGCGTGAGCTGGGCACTGGCCCTGTACATCGTGGCGCACTTCTACCACGGCGATCCCGCCGGCCAGGCCTGGGCCAGCGCGATCTATGGCGCGTATACCGCGCTGATCTATGCCTCCGGCATCTTTGGCGGCTATGTGGCGGACAAGTTGATCGGCTACCAGCGCTCGATCCTGCTCGGCGCGCTGGTCATGGCAGCGGGCCTGTTCGTGGTGATGCTGCCGCAGCGCGAGACGTTCCTGCTGGGCTTGGCGATGGTGATCGTCGGCAACGGGCTGTTCAAGCCGAACATCTCCACGATGGTCGGCCAGCTGTACGGACGCGACGATCCGCGCCGCGATCGCGGGTTCACTCTGTTCTACATGGGCATCAACGCCGGCGCGTTCGTGTCGCCGGTACTGACCGGCTGGATGGCCGGCTATTTCACCGACACGCCGATGCAGCAGAACTACCGTGTGGTGTTCGCCGCCGCCGGAGTCGGCATGCTGCTGTGCCTGCTCTGGTTCTGGTTCGGCCGACGCAGCTTGAAGGGCGTGGGACGTCCTGCGCCGGAGGCGGCCAGCCTGCGGCGTGTCGTATGGGTGGTGGTCGGCATGATTGTCGCGGTGCCGCTGGTCTATGCCCTGCTGACCTTCGTCAATGCATGGCTACCGTGGGTGCTCGGCGCGCTGTTCATCGGCGTGGCCGCGATGTTGCTGGTCGAAGCGTTCGCAAACGATCGTGCACAGGGTGGTCGGCTGCAGAACGGCAAGGTGCAGACGGAGCGTGTGGTGGCGATGCTGATCATCTTCGCCTTCAACATGCTGTTCTGGATGTGCTACTTCCAGTTCGGCACCTCGTTCAATTTTCTGGCGGAAAACCTGGTGGACCGGCAGATGTTTGGCGGCTGGGTGTTTCCCACCGGCTGGTTCCAGTCGGTGACCCCGTTGGCGATCATCGTGCTGGCGCCGCCGGTGTCGTTGATCTGGGGCTGGCTGGCCACGCGCAACCGCGAGCCGTCGATTCCGCGCAAGTTCGGTCTCGGCCTGATCTTCAACGGGCTCGGTTTCGCGGTGTTGATGTATGCGTTGGCGCGCCTGCTGGGTAGCCATGGGCTGATCCCGTTCTGGCCGCTGGCCATGTGTTACGTGCTGCAGACGGTGGGCGAGCTGTGCCTTTCGCCGATCGGCCTGTCGATGGTAACCAAGCTGGCGCCGCCGCGATTGGTCGGCCTGGCGATGGGCGGCTGGTTTCTGTCGCTGGCGGTGGGCGGCAATCTATCCGGCCTGCTGGCCGGCCATATCAGCGGCGCCAGCGGCATGACCGCGGCTTCGGCGCTCGGCGGCTTCACTTTCAGCTTCTGGCTGCTGGCCGGCTCCGGCGCGTTGTTGCTGCTGGTCTCGCCGCTGATCAACCGCCTGATGCATGGGGTGCGCTAGTCGCGGCGACTGAAATGACGGGCGGCGTGCGTCCGCCCGCGTTTCAGTCGGTTCGATCCTGCAGCTTGTCGAGGATGCGCTTGAGCCAGATGCGCTCCTCGGCATCGAGCTTGGCCAGCACCTCGCGCTCGCGTGCCCGTGCCATCGGAGCCACCTCATCGTGCACCTTCCAGCCGGCCTCGCTCAGGGCCAGCACCGAGCGCCGCTTGTCGCCGTCGTGCATGTCGCGGGTGACCCGGCCGGCCTCGACCAGCCGCGCCAGTGCACGGCTTACAGCGACCTTGTCCATCGCGGTGCGCTCCGCCACCTCGCGCGCGGACAAGCCCTCGAAACGCGCCAGCACGGCCATCACGCGCCATTCGGTGACGCTGAGGTCGTAGCGTTTCTGGTAGTCGTCGGCGATTGCCTGGCTCACCTTGTTGGAGAGGATCGACAGCCGATAGGGCAGGAAATGCTCCAGTTCGATCGGGGCGTGCTCCGGCGGAGCCAGGTCGGGCTTGATGGCGTGCACTGCTGCATCGCTCCTTGCAAATGGTTTCATATGAAACTATAAAGGCTTCCAGGCAATCGTTCGGGTCCGGCGGATCGCGGCTGGTCCAGCCCCGGACGATAACTCAGCAGAGCACGGGAGATCATCATGAACACGGTCGGCATGAACAAGATCGCCGGGAATGCCCAGTTAAACCACGGCATGCAGGTCACCACGTTCGAGAACCCGATGGGCATCGACGGCTTCGAGTTCGTCGAGTTCGCCGCGCCGGCCGGCCGCGGCCACGAGCTGCACGAACTGTTCAAGCGGATGGGCTTCAGCGCGGTGCTCAAGCACCGGTCGCGGCCGATCACCGTGTATCGGCAGAACGAAGTGAACTTCCTGATCAATGAAGATCCCGATGCGTTCGCTGCCGATTTCGCCGTGTGCCTGCGGCTTCGCGATCCGCTTCCAGAAACCTGCCGATGAGGTGTTGGCGACCGTGCTCGGCAACGGTGGCGAGCGGATCGACAACAAAGAGGCCAGCAAGGCGGTGGCGGCGCCGGTGGTGAAGGGCATCGGCGACTGCATGCTGTACCTGATCGACCGCTACGGCAGCGCCGGCAGCATCTACGGCGACGACTATGTCGCCATCGCCGGTGTCGAGCCGAACCCGAAAGGCTTCGGGCTCACCTTCATCGACCATCTCACGCACAACCTCTACTTCGGCAACATGCAGAAGTGGTCGGACTACTACGAGCGGCTGTTCAATTTCCGCGAGATCCGCTACTTCGACATCAAGGGCGCAAAGACCGGGCTCGTCTCCAAGGCGATGACGGCGCCGGATGGCATCGTGCGCATTCCGCTCAACGAGTCGAGCGACCCGAAGTCGCAGATCAACGAATACCTCGACGCCTACCACGGCGAGGGCATCCAGCACATCGCCTGCTTCACCGACGATATCTACACCACGGTGGAAGCGATGCGCGCCCAGGGTGTGGAATTCCTCGATACGCCGGATAGCTATTTCGACGTGATCGACTTGCGCGTGCCGAACCACGGCGAGGATGTGGCGCGGCTGGCGAAGAACAAGATCCTGATCGATGCCGATCAGGAAACCCATCAGCGCAAGCTATTGCAGATCTTCACCCAGAACGCGATCGGCCCGATCTTCTTCGAGATCATCCAGCGCAAGGGCAACGAAGGTTTCGGCGAAGGCAACTTCCAGGCGCTGTTCGAAAGCATCGAACGCGACCAGATGAAGCGCGGCGTGCTGTGATGAAATCGGCCTGGCCATTCCACGAGGCGACCAGGTCGATAACCATGCAGCGGATCGACTCAGTGATGGAAGCCGCCATTCCGAAGGGTGGCCAGTATCGTTGCGCCGAAAATCAGGAAGGCCAGCACGAAAAGGGCGACGCCAACCAGGAACAATACGCCCTGGATAACAAAATAGGTTTTCAGTTTGGCCAACGACTCGCGCAGCGCAAACTCGTCACCACTGGCCTCGGCACGTTCGATCGCACTGCTCGCCTGCAGCAGCAGGACGCCGATCCAGATCGGCAGCCAGCCGATGATCGCGTAGATGATAGTCACGCACATCAGCGCGCCCTGGATGATCGAGACAATGCCGACCAGCTTCATCCAGCCCTTGCCGGATGCAAGCACCTGACTGATGGCGCTGATGTCATTGTTGCGGCCGAACGGAGCCGGCGTATTGAATGCATCGGACATGCTTTTCCCCTTACATGATGATCAATGTCGAATAGGTCGCTGGATCCCCAGACTCAGCAACGACAGAGTAATAGCATGAGGCCTCGGGTCGTGGGCAGAGGCGAAGGCCTACACGTAATGGAGCATTCGATGACGACTGAAGCGCCACAGGCTTACCAATCCGGCTTCGGCAACACCTTCGCCAGCGAGGCGATCAAGGGGGTGCTGCCGTCGGGGCAGAATTCGCCGCAGCAGGTCGCGCACGGCCTGTACGCGGAGCAGCTTTCCGGCACCGCCTTCACCGCGCCGCGGCATGCCAACCATCGCAGCTGGCTTTACCGCATCCGTCCGGCCGCGATGCACCGGCCATTCGAGCCGCTGCCGCACGCGAGTTTCCACAACCACTTCGACGAGGCGCCGGCCACGCCGAACCAGCTGCGCTGGGATCCGCTGCCGCTGCCGCAGCAGCCCACCGATTTCATCGACGGCCTGGTCACCATGGCCGGCAATGGCAGCGCGGCCGAGCAGGCCGGTTGCGGCATCCATGTCTATGCGGCCAACCGCTCGATGCAGGGTCGCTATTTCTACAGCGCCGATGGCGAGCTACTGATCGTGCCGCAGCTCGGCCGTCTGCGTGTTGCCACCGAGCTGGGCGTGCTGGAACTGGCGCCGCTGGAGATCGGCGTGGTGCCGCGCGGCGTACGTTTCCGCGTCGAGCTGCTGGATGCGCAGGCGCGCGGCTATCTGTGCGAGAACTTCGGCGCCTTGCTGCGGCTGCCCGAACTCGGTCCGATCGGCTCCAACGGCCTGGCCAATGCGCGCGACTTCCTCACGCCGCAAGCCGCCTACGAGGATCTCGAGGGCGATTTCGAGCTGGTCGCGAAATTCCAGGGCGGTTTATGGCGTGCGCCGATCGACCACTCGCCGCTGGACGTAGTCGGCTGGCATGGCAATTACGCGCCATACAAGTACGGCTTGCGCCGCTTCAACACGATCGGCTCGATCAGCTACGACCATCCGGACCCGTCGATCTTCACCGTGCTGACCTCGCCCAGCGATACGTTCGGCACGGCGAACCTCGATTTCGTGATCTTCCCGCCGCGCTGGCTGGTGGCCGAACATACCTTCCGGCCGCCGTGGTTCCACCGCAATGTGGCCAGCGAATTCATGGGCCTGATCGAAGGCGCCTACGATGCCAAGGAAGGCGGCTTCGTGCCGGGCGGCGCGAGCCTGCACAACTGCATGAGCGGGCATGGCCCCGACGCGGCCAGTTTCGAGAAGGCCAGCGTGGCGGATACCACCAAGCCGAACCATATCGTCGATACGATGGCCTTCATGTTCGAGACGCGCCGGGTGATCCGGCCGACGCGGCAGGCGCTGGAATCGCCGCAGTTGCAAGGCAATTACTACGACTGCTGGCAGGGTATCGCCAAGCATTTCAAGCCCTGAAATCAAAACACGCTTTAATGCGGTCCACATCCATCGATACGAAGGCGACACGATGAAACTCGGAAGTCTCAAGGAAGGCGGGCGTGACGGTACGCTGGTCGTGGTCAGCCGTGATCTCGCGCGTGCGGTGAAGGCGAGCGGCATCGCGCCGACGCTGCAGGCTGCGCTGGACGACTGGTCCAACACGGCGCCGCGATTGAACGCGCTGTCCGAGGCGCTGAATGCGGGCCACGTCGAGGGCGTCTTCGCACTGGACATGACCGCGCTGGCGGCGCCACTGCCGCGCGCCTACGAGTTCGTCGACGGCAGCGCCTATCTGCCGCACGTCGAGCGCGTGCGTCGTGCGCGCGGCGCCGAGGTGCCGGCAAGTTTCTACACCGATCCGCTGATGTACCAGGCGACCAGCGCCGGCTTCCTCGGCCCGCGCGATCCGGTGGTCGTCACCAGGGAGGATTACGGTATCGACCTGGAAGCCGAAGTGATCGTGGTGACCGACGACGTGCCGATGGCGGTGAGCGCGGAGCAGGCCTCGTCGCACATCCAGCTGATCGGCCTGATCAACGATGTCTCACTGCGCGGACTGATCCCGAACGAGCTGGCCAAGGGCTTTGGCTTCCTGCAGTCCAAGCCGCGCTCCGCGCTGTCGCCGGTGCTGGCGACGCCGGACGAACTCGGCGATGCCTGGCACGAGGACAAGCTGCATCTGCCGATGCGCACCTGGCTCAATGGCGCCTGGTTCGGCGCGGCCGAATGCGGCGTCGACATGCAATTCAGTTTCGCCGAGCTGGTGGCCCACGCGGCGAAGACGCGGCCGCTCACCGCGGGCACCATCGTCGGCTCCGGCACCATCGCGAACGCGGACACCGGCAAGGGCGCCTCATGCCTGGCTGAGCAGCGCACGGTGGAAACCCTGCGCGACGGCCAGCCGAGCACGCCCTTCCTGAAGTTCGGCGACAGCCTGCGCATCGACGTGACCGACGCCGCCGGTAACAGCCTGTTCGGCGCAATCGAGCAGCGGATTGCTGCTGCTCGCTAGGTCGAGAGTTTGAGCGGGAGCGCCATTCGGCAGGATGCAACTAGAGCAAGTTGTATAGGAGCACTGCGGTAGGAATTGCTATGGCAACGGCCACGAGTGAAGCCCGTATTCGGGCTCGCTGAAAGAGGTGGCCGGAGAGCCACAAAGAGCCGAGCAGGCAGAAAATGCCGATGGAAACCATTGCCATGGATTGCATATGCATGTTTCTGAGTTCGGCTTCAGTAACCGATAGAGCGGGATCGCCGAGTTGAGACAGCGCGCCATAGCAGGCGAGAAACCAGCCGAGCACCACCAGGAACAGGGCCAGGTTTGCGGCGCGATTCGTGCTCATCATGCGGATCTCACAAGACGGGCAGGGTCAATGAGCGGAGGCTTTCGGTCGCGCATCAGGTTCTGCTCGACGACAAGGTGAGCATAAAGTTATCGTGGGGCGTCTACATCACTCGCAAGGAATCCCCATGTCCAAGGTCACTCTCAAAGGCAATCCGGTCAATGTCGATGGCACGTTTCCCGTCGTCGGCGACAAGGCGCCAGGCTTCAAGCTGGTCGGCAAGGATCTGGCCGACGTATCGCTCGCCGACTTCACCGGTCAGCGCAAGGTGCTGAACATTTTTCCCAGCGTCGACACGCCGACCTGCGCCATGTCGGTGCGCCACTTCAACCAGTCCGCCAGCGAACTGAAGAACACGACGGTGCTGTGCATCTCGGCCGACCTGCCGTTCGCGCAAGCGCGCTTCTGCGGCGCGGAAGGCTTGAGCAATGTGGTGACGCTGTCGACCCTGCGCGGCCACGATTTCCTACAGCACTACGGTGTGGCGATCGCGTCCGGCCCGTTGGCCGGTCTCGCCGCACGCGCGGTGGTGGTGCTGGACGAGCACGACAAGGTGATCCACACCGAGCTGGTTGGCGAGATTGCCCACGAACCGAATTACGACGCGGCGCTGGCGGCGCTGAAGTAACCGAAACGGCAGCGAGTCGGGGGACCGTAGTCCGCGGCTCGCGCAGGATCACCATGGCTGCCGGCGCGCGCTAGATGCCCTGGCCACCGACGACGTGGCCGCCGCGCACGTGATAGCGGCCGTCGTCATAGATCACCGTGATCAGGGCGTAGCGCAGACCATGGGCGCCCTGCTGATCCGTCACGGGTCGTGTGCTTTCCGTCGTTGCCAGTCCGTGTAGGATCTCGCTGGCGCGCGCGTCGGGAACGATGTCCAACTGCCATGTTCGATCCGTCGTGCCATCCGGTTTGAACGCGATCAGGTAGTCGGCGAAGCTGGATCGTGGCCTGGCCAGGCTCTCCACCGGATTGACGCTGCTTTGGTGAAACCGATGCGCAACGAGCGGGGGCCCATGCAAGGGCGGTGCGCCGTCGATGGACTGCGGGCCGAGCTTGATGGACGCGTCGTTCTGGGCGACGAAGGAATCGACGTCCTGCTGTACCTGCGGCAGTTTTTTTGAGTCCAGCTTGTCGGAGATGCGCGCGATCAGTTCGCTGACGTAATCCTGCGCGGGCCGGGCATCGGGCGATGGCAGCGCCTGGTAATGGGCGTAGATTTGCGCCCAGTTCATGGCTTCCTGCGCATTGCCGGCGGCGAGTTCGACCTCGGCCATCTTCGCCATCGCGAGAATCTTGCCGTGGATGGCGGCGTTGCTCAGGTACACCAGCGCCTTGCCCGGGTCGCTGGGTACCGGCGAGGCCGCGGTCTTTCCGCTGAGCAGGGAGCCGACGATGTATTGCCACTGGGTATCGCCGGCGACAGCGCTGCGCTCGGCCGCGGCGAAAATCGCCTGGCGTTCGGCCGCTGGCGTATGTTCGTCCAACAGTCGGGACAGCGCGGCTGCCGTGGGTGCGCTCGATGCGTCGTCGGGTGCCATGGTCGCGGCCATACCGGTTATGGCAACGAAGCCAGACAGGAAAAAAGCGGACGCGCGAAGAAGGCGATTCATTCGATGCATCTCCAAGGTGGCGGCACCGTTGCTCAACGCGCCATGTTGCCCCGAGTTTACTGCAGACACGACACATACCCCGTCGAGCTGCCACCGCTCGGGATTCCCGATCGCCCGGCCATAAAAAAACCCGCGTCGATCGGCGCGGGTTTTTCGTGAGCGGAAGGGCGAGACTTATTTCGCCACGACCCGCACCATCTCCAGGCACTTGTTCGAGTAGCCCCATTCGTTGTCGTACCAGCTCACCAGCTTGACGAAGGTGCTGTCGAGCGCGATGCCGGCCTCGGCATCGAAGATCGAGGTGCGCGCGTCGCCGCGGAAATCGGTGGCGACGACCTTGTCCTCGGTGTAGCCGAGCACGCCTTTCAGCGCGCCTTCGCTCTGGGCCTTCATTTCGGTGCAGATCTCCTTGTAGGTGGCTTCCTTCTCGAGTTCCACGGTGAGGTCGACCACCGATACGTCGGAGGTCGGCACGCGGAACGACATGCCGGTGAGCTTCTTGTTGAGCTCGGGGATCACCACGCCGACTGCCTTGGCCGCGCCGGTGCTGGACGGGATGATGTTCTCGAGGATGCCGCGGCCACCGCGCCAGTCCTTGTTGCTCGGGCCGTCCACGGTCTTCTGCGTGGCGGTGGTGGCGTGTACGGTGGTCATCAGGCCGCGCTTGATGCCCCACTTGTCGTTGAGCACCTTCGCCAGCGGGGCGAGGCAGTTGGTGGTGCAGCTGGCGTTGGAAATGATTGCCTCGCCGTTGTACTTCTTGTCGTTCACGCCGAACACGAACATCGGCGTGTCGTCCTTCGACGGCGCGGACAGGATCACCTTCTTCGCGCCGGCGTCGAGATGCTTCTGCGCGGTGGCCTTGTCGAGGAACAGGCCGGTGGATTCGATCACCACCTCCGCGCCGACTGCGTCCCACTTGAGGTTGGCTGGATCGCGCTCTTGGCTGAGCCGGATGGTCTTGCCGTTCACCACCAGATGGCCGCCCTCGACCTTGATCTCGCCCTTGAAGTGGCCGTGCACGGAATCGTAGCGCAGCATGTAGGCAAGGTAGTCCGGTTCGAGCAGGTCGTTGATCGCGACGATCTCGATGTCGTTGCCGAAGTTCTGCACCGCTGCGCGCAGCACGTTGCGACCGATGCGGCCGAAGCCGTTGATGCCGACCTTGATGGTCATGAAGAGGCGTCCTCCGAGGGTGAGAGCGGCCACGAACAGGGCCGGTATACGATCCAGATTCTTGCGATTTTACAGGGAAACCATGGCGCCGCCCAACCGCACCGGCCGGGTCCGGAGTGTCACGGGCTTGTGGCAGACTTGCGCACTCGCCCGAGCCGGATGATCCCGATGCCTTCATTGCGCCGTTTAACCGTATCGCTGTTGGCCTGTCTTGCCGTCGCACCCGCCGTGCAGGCGTGGGGGCCGGCCGGGCACAGCATCGTCGCCGAGCTGGCGCAGCAGCACCTGAGCCCGGCGGCCGAACGCGAAGTGGAGCGCCTGCTGGCGCCCGAGCACACCAACTCGCTGGCCGACATTTCCAGCTGGCCCGACCAGATCCGCAACGATCCGACGCAGCAGACGCTGTGGAAGCAGACCAGCAAGCTGCACTACATCGATTTCGAGAGTGGCGACTGCAACTACGTGCCGCCGCGCGACTGCGCCAACGGGCAGTGCGTGGTCGATGCCTTGACCCACTACGTGGCCGTGCTGGGCGATCGCAGCCAACCGGATGCCGCGCGGCGCGAGGCGCTGAAATTCGTGGTGCATTTCGTCGGCGACGAGCACCAGCCGCTGCACGCGAATTACCAACAGGACAAGGGCGGCAACGAATACCAGGTGCACATCGACAGCGGCGTGCAGATCGACGGCAACGGCATGCAGCTGCACCGCGTGTGGGATTCGGGCCTGCTCAACACGCGCGGGCTGGACTGGAAGGCCTATGCGCAGACGCTGGATGCCGCGGGTCCGGTGAGCTTGCCGCCGGAGCGCGCGCCGCTGGACAACCCGTACGCGCAATGGGCCGAGGAATCGTGCGAGATCACGCACGCTATTTATCCGAAGGGCCACACCATCGACCGGGCCTATGTCGACGCCGAACGTCCGGTCGCCGAGCTGCGGCTGCGCGAAGCGGGCCGCCGGCTGGCGGAAGTGCTCAACGCAACACTGGGTCATTGAGCGCGAGGGCGATCTCTGCCTCCGCGCCTACGCCTTCCAGTCAGTGTGCCGCCGTAGCAGGGGTGCCGATGTTCTGCGCGAGGAAGTCGAGCATTTTCTGATACGCGACCAGCTTGTGTGCCTCAAGGAAGAAGCCATGCCCCTCATCCGGCTCAGTCAATGACTGATAGGAAATTTTCCGCTTGTCCAGCGCATGCGTGAATTCCCGAAAATTCTCGAAGGGCACCCGTGGGTCGGCCTCGCCGTGAATCAACAGGATATTTGCTTTGATTCGGTCGACGCCGCCCAGCGGTGAGCGATGCAGGAGATCGTCACGGTCCTCGCCGAGCACGCGTTTCAGATAGGCCATGCCTCTATATGATCGATGCGTATCGCTCTCGTCCAGTTGCACGCGCAGATCGTAAACACCGGCATAGCCGATCGCGCATTTGTACAAATCCGGCTCGCGTACCACGCCCTCCAGCGCGGCATAGCCGCCATAGCTGGCGCCGTAGATGCATAGGCGCTTGCTATCCGCGTACCCCTGCGAGACTGCCCATTGGGTCGCATCGGTGAGGTCGTCCTGCATCGACAAGCCCCATTGCCGGTAACCGCGTTGCTGGAATTTCGAACCATAGCCGCCGGAACCGCGATAATTCACTTGGAGCACGGCATAACCGCGACTGGCGAACAGTTGCACCTCCGAATCGTAACCCCATGCGTCCATGATGCCGTGCGGTCCGCCGTGCGGCAGTACGATCAACGGATAGGGCTTCGGCCCGGTCGGCAGGGTTAGAAAGCCATGCAGAGTCAGCCCATCGCGTGCGTTCAGCGTGATGGGCTGCATCGCAAGCATGTGCTTCGGGTTGATCCAGTGCTCTGCCCCAACCAGATATTTTGCGTTATGCGTGGCGAGGTCGAAATAATAATAGTCGCCCGGGTTGCGATCACTGGCGACGTGGACGATGGCCAACTTGCCGTCGCTCGTGAAGTGGGAGAAATACGCCAGCTGGCCCGGAAAATTCGCCGCGAGCCCGGCACTCAACATGGCTTCGTGGATGTTTTCGTCGAAATAATGCAGCACCGGTACGCCATCACGGCCGATCACCGCGTAGTAATCCTGTTTGTCGGGCGTGGACAGCAATTCACCGGGGTCGGCAAACGCCCCCTGGAAGAGGCGGGTGCGTTGCCGGGTCGCGACATCCATCAGCTCAATCGCATCGGGTCGGCCGGCATCCGAGACACGTGCATACAGTTTGGAATTGTCGCGATTGAATCCGATCGGTTCGATCACTACATGCGACTGCGCCGGGTCGTTGGCCAACTCCCACGTGGCATCATTCGACGCGCGCAGCCATAGCTTGTTCCCTAAAAAATCCGTACTCGCCGTAGCTGCACGCACCTGGCCGGCGTGATCGGCGACGAGTTGCGCGCCGCTCGCCGGGGCGCTGCCCAGCGACGACGTATGCCCGTTCATCACGTTAATCTTTTCGATATCGGTGGTGCTGCCGTTCGCGTCGCGGGTGAACGCATCGACGGAGATCAGCAACTGCGTCTCATTGAGTGGCTCTTCGCTGATAGGCGTAGCCGCCGCGAATGTCGATTTGCTCGCAGCGGCCATCGCGCTGGAGCGATAACCGAACAAGTCGATCTGATGCGAGCCATCGGCGTTGATCGCGAAAAGCTCGCCGGTAAGCGCCGGCGTGTCGAGACCGCCTTGCTTGAGCGCAAGGCTGGCGACCATCGTTGAACCAGAAGTAATGGGCTATCAGCGCATTATGCCCAGACGGGATAAAGTGCAGAATCTTGCCGCTGTGGCCATCCATGATCGCCAGTGTATTTTCGTGGGGCTTATCCGGCATTGGTACCAGGGCGGCGAGGTATTTGCCGCTTGGCGAAATCGATACCTGCGTGAAATCTGCCTGATGGATGAAGTCCGCCACCGTAGATAACGGCGACGGCGTTGTTGCGTCCGAATTCGTCCCTGGTGTGGCGGCCATGCCGGGCGGAGCCGCGCAGCCTATTAAGGCGATGGCCGCCAGTCGGGCCATGAACCATGGTTTCATCCGCGATTCCCCTGTATCGAACGCGATGCTGGACGCACGATACGTCGAGCGTTGGCAAAGTGTGTCATGCCGACGCGGCGCGCGTCCATGCGACTAAGGAACATTATTTCGTAAGCTTCCGGATGGTTTTTACGATGCTGCATTTCGGCTAGGCTTCCGGGATGACCAACGATACTCAGCTGCGCCGCACCAAGATCGTCGCCACCCTCGGCCCCGCCACCGATGCGCCAGGCATGCTCGAGAAAATCATCGCCGAAGGCGTCAACGTGGTTCGGTTGAACCTCTCGCACGGCCAGCCGGATGATCATCGCGCCCGTGCCGCGGCGGTACGCGACATCGCATTGAAGATCGGTTGCGAGGTCGGCATCCTGGCCGACCTGCAGGGGCCGAAGATCCGCATCGAGCGATTCGCCCACGGCCCGGTGGAACTGATCGTCGGCGATGCCTTCGTGCTCGACTGCAGTCCCGGCGCGCCGCTCGGCGACCAGACGCGGGTGGGCGTCAGCTACTACGGCCTGCCCGGCGATGTGCGTGCGGGCGACGTGCTGCTGCTGGACGATGGGCTGGTCGCGATGACCGTGCTCGAAGTGGTCGGTGCCGAAGTGCGCTGCAGCGTGCTGGTGGGTGGCCGTCTGTCCGACCGCAAGGGCCTCAACCGGCAGGGCGGTGGGTTGTCGGTGTCGGCGCTGTCCGATAAGGATCGCGCCGATATCCAGCTGGCGGCCGAGATCGGCGCGGACTTCCTCGCGGTGTCATTCGTGCGTTCCGCCGCCGACATGGACGAAGCTCGGCGACTGCTGCACGAGGCCGGTGGCAATGCCGCGCTGGTGGCGAAGATCGAACGCGCCGATGCGATTCCCGTGCTGGGCGAAATCATCGACGCATCCGATGTGGTGATGGTGGCGCGCGGCGATCTCGGCGTGGAAATCGGTGACGCCGAGTTGCCCGGCCTGCAGAAGAAGATCATCCGCGAATCCGTGCAGCGCAACCGGGCGGTGATCACTGCCACGCAGATGCTGCAGTCGATGGTGCGCTCACCGATTCCCACCCGCGCCGAAGTGCTCGACGTCGCCAATGCGGTGATCGACGGCACCGATGCGGTGATGCTGTCCGAGGAGTCCGCCGCCGGCGCGCATCCGGACAAAGCGGTCGCCGCGTTGTGCCGCATCTGTCTCGGCGCCGAACGCCAATTTGAGCCGAAGGAGGACTTGGCCAACGCCGGCCACCGGCTGGATCGCACCGACCAGGCGATCGCCCTGGCGGCGATGCTGCTGGCCAGCGAGCTCGGCGTGCGCGCGATCGTCGCGCTCACCGAGTCCGGCGCCACCGCGCAATGGCTGTCGCGCTACCGCAGCGCAGTACCGATCTATGCGCTGTCGCCGTTCGACGATGCGCGTCGTCGCATGCTGATCCTGCGCGATGTGCAGCCGGTGAAGTTCACCCATGTCGGCCTGACCGCCGCCTCGTCCTCGCGCGCCGCCGTGGCGCAGCTGTTCGCGCAGGGCAAGCTGAGCGAAGGCGATCGCGTCGTACTGACCCACGGCGACCAGATCGGTCGCGGCGGCGGCACCAATACGCTCAAGCTGCTTTCGGTGGGTGCCGAGGGCATGGTCGAGAGTCTCCGCGATTTGTGATTGAACGGTCGGATTTCCAGGGGAAGGATGATGAAAACGACGTTGTACACGGTGCTTTGCGTGGCCATTCGCCTGGGTGCCGTACTCATGGCCGTGAATGTGTTCGAACGAGTGCCGGATGTCTTCATCTATCCCGCCAGGGATGGGACTTACGCCATCAGCGCATTGCTGCTGGAGGGCGCAAGCGTCCTGGTGGCCCTGACCCTGTGGCTATGGCCCAACATCTTGGTGTGGTGGGCGATCGGACGAAACCGGCATGAAATCCTTGAAAGCCCGATAGGCGCGGATGACATCCAGCGCATCGCTTTCTCGGTCATGGGCGTATGGCTTTGCATCAGCGGCATCAGCGGTTTGCTGGGGCACGGAGCGTCGATCCTGATCGTCCTGCGTCGTTCGTCGTATGGCGAAGCGACTCAAGTGCCGACCTCTGAATGGCACTGGCTGGTGCAATATGCGTTGGTGGCTTTCGCAGGCGCCGTGCTGGCTCTTGGCTCGCGCGGCCTGGTCGGGCTGCTTCGTCGTTTGCGTGGTTATCCTTATGCAACCGATGTACAAAGGGTTCACGACGCCAGCATGACGCAAGATAATTAAACTGCGTCCAATCACCGCCAGGAGAACCCGCATGAGTCCGATCGCCCGCCACATCCGTCGTCCTCTGCTGCTGGCCTTGTGTCTTGCCGTCGTCATGCCGGCCGTGGGCCAAACCATGCGCAAGGTGTCGCCACAGAAAATCTCCGGCTACTGGATCTTGCTCAATACCAAGGTCGATGCCGACGTGCCCAACAGCGGCAACCTCTACAAGCCGGGTTGTGTCGCGGTGAGCTACACGATCGGTTCGGATGGCGTGCCGCAGGGCGCAAAGGTGGAGAAGGTGGTGCCGCAGAGCGATCTGGGCTCGGTCGGCACCAGCATCGTCTCGCATATGCGCTACGGCCCGTCGCTGACCAATCACAGCGAGGAGCCGGTGGCGACCTACTACGTCATTCCGTTCAACGCCCCGGATGATCCTGCCGGCCAGCAAAAGCTGATGGCGGCCTGCCAACTGCCCGGCTACGAGCAGAGCTGACCCCGCTGCGGCGGCCGGTCTTAGCAGCGTAAACCTGCCTTGACCCGATCTGGCTTATACTTGCCGGCTGAACCTGAGCCGCCGAGTCCTGGTGGCATCCATCATCCGTGCGGCTGCTGGCCGCCCCGTTCTGTGGAGTCATCATGAGCATCGAAGATCTCGAAAGCATCGCCCTTGCGATGGTCGCGCCTGGCAAGGGCATCATCGCCATCGACGAATCGACCAATACCATCAAGAAGCGTTTCGAAGCGGTCGGCATCGAGAACAACGAAGAGAATCGCCGCGCCTACCGCGAGCTGCTGCTCACCACGCCGGGCCTATCCGAGCACATTTCCGGCGCGATCCTGTACGACGAAACGCTGCGCCAATCCAGCCGCGACGGCGTGCCGTTCACCCAGCTGATGAAGAAGGCCGGCATCATCCCCGGCATCAAGGTCGACAAGGGCCCGGTGGCGCTGGCTGGCTTCCCCGGCGACGTGGTGACTGAAGGCCTCGACGGCCTGCGCGAACGCCTGCAGGAATACGCCAAGCTCGGCGCCCAGTTCGCCAAGTGGCGCGCCGTGATCAACATCAGCGAAGACAACCCCAGCTCCACTGCGATCGAAGCCAACTGCCATGCGCTGGCCCGCTACGCCGCGCTGTGCCAGGAAGCCGGCCTGGTGCCGATGGTCGAGCCCGAAGTGATCATGGACGGCGACCACACCATTGAAGTGAGCTACGAAGTGCACGAGGCCGTGCTGCGCAGCCTGTTCAACGCCTTGTACGAGCAGAACGTGATGCTGGAAGGCACCATCCTGAAATCCAGCATGGTGATCCCGGGCAAGGAATGCGACGAGCAGGTGGATGTCGAAGAAGTCGCCGAGGCCACCGTGCGCGTGCTGAAGACCACCGTGCCGGCGACGCTGCCAGGCATCGTGTTCCTCTCCGGCGGCCAGACCGACGAGCAGTCCACCGCGCACCTCAATGCGATGAACCGCATGGGCCCGCACCCGTGGCCGCTGTCATTCTCCTACGGTCGCGCCATGCAGCAAGCCGCGCTGCACCTGTGGGCGAAGGATATGAAGGCGAATTTCGTCGAAGCGCAGAAGATCGTGCATGCGCGCGCGCGCGACAACGGCCTGGCCGCACTCGGGCAGTGGAACGCCAAGTAATCGATCCGGGCTAACGCCGGACAAAAAAATGGGCGCCTCGCGGCGCCCATTTTTATTTCCATTGCAGCGATCGATGCAGCTGATCGCCCGATCAAGCCGATCAGAAGCGGTATTCCGCCGAGACTGTGGCCGCATCGGTGGTCAGATCCACGCCCTGCTTGCTGGCATGGTAGTAGTCGTAGGCCAGGCCCAGGCTGAAGTGGTCGTTGAAATCGTAGCCCGTGCCGGCGCCGGCGTAGTAATCGACCTTGTCCAGGTGATGGCGGTTGAAGTCCTGGTCGGAATAGCCGTCGCCCTTCCAGCCGTAGACGCCCGCACGGCCACTGAAGTACCAGCCCTTGTAGACGTTGATCTTGCCGTTCACACCGGCGGTCCAACCGCGCAGTGCCTGGCGTTCGCTGGTCTGGTTGACGTTCTGCGAGTTGAAGACATTCTTCAGGCGCAGGTTGCCCAGGTCGTTGTAGCCGACGTCGACGCCGAGGCCCAGATCCTGGCCGACCTTCCAGCGATAGCCGCCAGTGAGGCTATAAGCCGCCGGATGGTCGTTGTACGGGCCTTCGGCGATGTGGGTCTGGCCGGCATTCGCGCCGATGAACCAGTTGCCGCTGCCGACTGCCTGGTCAGGCTGGTAGTTGCCGTTGGCGGGCTGGGCATCCTGGGCGAACGCAGCTGGCACGAAGGCCAGGCTGGCAGAGGCGAGGGCGAGAGCGAGTAAAGTCTTTTTCATGGTACGAACTCCTGATTTTTTGTTTTTCTGCCATCCGCCTGGGGAGAGGCGTGGGGACGACGGCAGCTAGGTGCAGGTAGTGCACCGGCGTATTGGACCCCTTCCTACCTGAAGGGTTTCAGTACTCGGCGGTTGAGTATTAAGGATTGGTTAACCCGCTTAACGTATGCGGACCGGCCCAGCGATGCTTTCGGCACGACAGCGCCGTGGCGGATCGGCGACAATGGCGGCTTTATTTGCCCAGCCAACCCGATCCAACGACCTCCGGAGACCAGCCGCATGCCCACCCGCCGCGAACTAGCCAATGCCGTGCGCGCCCTCGCCATGGATGCCGTCGAGGCGGCAAAATCGGGTCACCCCGGCATGCCGATGGGCATGGCCGATATCGCCGAAGTGCTGTGGAACGACTTCCTCAGCCACAACCCGGGTAATCCGCATTGGGCCAACCGCGACCGCTTCGTGCTCTCCAACGGGCACGGTTCGATGCTGCAGTACGCCTTGCTGCACCTCACCGGGCATGACCTGCCCATGGCCGAGCTGAAGCGCTTCCGTCAGCTCCATTCGAAGACCGCCGGCCATCCAGAAGCCAGCGAAACCCCCGGCGTGGAAACCACCACCGGACCGCTGGGCCAGGGTCTGGCGAATGCGGTCGGCTTCGCACTGGCCGAGAAAACCCTGGCCACGCACTTCAACCGCGCCGGCCACGAAGTGATCGATCACCACACCTATGTGTTCCTCGGCGACGGTTGCCTGATGGAAGGCATTTCGCACGAAGTCGCCTCGCTGGCCGGCACCTGGAAACTGGGCAAGCTGGTCGCGGTGTACGACGACAACGGCATCTCGATCGACGGCGAAGTACACGGCTGGTTTACCGATGACACCCCGGCGCGTTTCGAGGCCTATGGCTGGAACGTGATCCGCGGCGTCGACGGCCACGATGCCGCGGCGATCAAGCAGGCGTTGAGTCAGGCCACGGCGCGCAGCGACAAGCCCACCCTGATCTGCGCCAAGACCGTGATCGGCTTCGGCGCGCCGCACAAGCAGGGCAAGGAAGAAAGCCATGGGGCGCCGTTGGGCAAGGACGAGGTCGCCGCCGCGCGCACGCAGCTCGGCTGGTCCTACGCGCCGTTCGAGATTCCGGCCGAGATCTACGCCGGCTGGGACGCCAAGCAGGCTGGCGCCGCGCGCGAGCAGGCCTGGAATGCGCGCTTCGACCGCTATGCCGCGGCCTATCCGGAACTGGCCGCGGAATTGCGGCGCCGCCTCACCGGCGAGCTGCCGACGGACTGGGCGGCGAAATCGCAGGCGTTCGTCGAGAAGATGCAGAACGACGCGCCAGATATCGCTTCGCGCAAGGCTTCGCAGATGACGCTGGACGCGTTCGGCCCGTTGTTGCCGGAACTGCTCGGTGGCTCGGCCGATCTGGCCGGCTCCAATCTGACCAAGTGGAAGGGCAGCATCGACATCAGCGAGGCGAACGGCAATTACGTGCATTACGGCGTGCGCGAGTTCGGCATGAGTGCGATCGCCAATGGCGTTGCCCTGCATGGCGGCTTTATCCCTTACGACGCCACTTTCCTGGTGTTCTCCGACTACGCGCGCAATGCGGTGCGCATGAGTGCACTGATCCCCGCGCACGCCATCCATGTCTACACGCACGATTCGATCGGCCTCGGCGAGGACGGCCCGACCCATCAGCCGGTCGAGCATCTGGCCACGCTGCGCTACATCCCGAACAATCAGGTATGGCGTCCCTGCGATGCGGCGGAGTCGGCGGCCTCGTGGAAGGCCGCGATCGAGCGCAAGGGAGCGCCGGCCTGCCTGATCTTCTCGCGGCAGAACCTGAAGCCACAGGCGCGCGATGCGCGGCAGCTCGCCGACATCACGCGCGGCGGGTACGTGCTGGCCGATCCCGCGGACACCAAGTTTCAGGCGATTCTGATCGCCACCGGTTCGGAGGTGGAGTTGGCGATGGAAGCAATGCGCACGTTGGCCCAGCAGGGTGTTGCGGTGCGCGTGGTGTCGATGCCGTGCACCGAGGCATTCGACGCCCAGCCGCTGGAGTACCGCGAAGGCGTGCTGCCCGGTTGGTGTCGTGCGCGTGTCGCGGTGGAAGCGGCTACCGCGGATTTCTGGCGCAAGTACGTCGGCCTGGACGGCGATGTGGTCGGCATGACCACATTTGGCGCCTCTGCGCCCGCGCCGCAGCTGTTCGAGCACTTCGGTTTCACCGTCACAAACGTGGTGGATGCGGTGAAGCGTACGATCGGCTGATCTCATGCGAGGGTCATTGAAATGAAAACGCCGCGGTTATCGCGGCGTTTTTCTTGGGATCTCGGAATCTGTTCAATGTTTTTAGCGAGCGGCATTGTGATCTCGGCGACCTGGCTCGCCTGCGGCGGGCTTTCGGACTGCTACCGCAGCCCGAGTCACTTCTCTTTGCTGGCCCAAAGAGAAGTAACCAAGAGAAATGGCCTGATGCAACTCGATGGAGTTACGAGCAGGCGAGGCTGCACTTTGTCTGTTGGGGCACTACTCAAAGAGGAGCTGCCGCCGCTATGCCGCGAGC
>Ga0302314_10006548_pt1 | contig 21079 bp, 10 predicted proteins | sample III_Palsa_N2_3_FD_200533 | JGI IMG/M metagenome (GOLD analysis project Ga0302314, IMG submission 200533) | Peat permafrost microbial communities from Stordalen Mire near Abisko, Sweden - III_Palsa_N2_3 | ecosystem: Environmental > Terrestrial > Soil > Palsa > Peat permafrost | place: Sweden... | reverse complement strand
TCTGCTGGTCGTGTTTTTCCTCTTCATTTCACAGAGACGGCCCGACTGGCGTTTCGGGCTGACGCCATCAACGCCCTGAACACACCAAACTTTGCCAATCCGAATTCTTCCTTGCCGAGCACCTCTGGAAAGAACGTTGAGGGTACGCTTGGCGCGACAACCGGCACTAATACGATCGGAACGAATGCGCGCAGAATTCAACTCTCTTTGAAACTTATCTACTAATGGCTCTTACACTACCCAGGAAAGGCGAAGACATGCGGCCCTATACGAGCAATACTGTAAGCCACGAAATCAAGAGCGGCAAATCGTTGAGCGGCGGCTCATTGCGCTGGGCAGTAATGTGCCTTGGCTTGGTTTCCTTGATGCGGGTTGGTTCGGCGCAGACGCCAAACTCGATCCAGATACCCTATGCAAGTACAGCGGCTGGAATCCCTACGGGCTCTACGCTGACCTACTGCGCTGGTGCCATTGGCGGCCATGATGCAGCTGCTCCTGGTGTGGGAGATAACTGCCTTCCGACACAAGCGACGTTTAGCTCTCCGCAAGCAGTTGTGGTTGATCCGCTAACGGGTAATATTTTTATCGCCGATGAGGGCAACGACGAGCTTCGCGTCATTTACAAAAGCGGTGCGGCGGAGCTGACGGCGATTGTCAATGGCTACAATAAGCTTTCGGTGGTTACTACCTCTTCTGTTATTCCGGGTTACATTTATAACCACTGTGGGGAGTTCTCTGCAACGGCGACTGCTATTTCGAGCAGTGGTGGAAGCTGTGGTGGTACAGCAGTACACCCGATCGGTATCGCGATTGATCCCGGTGGCAATCTTCTGGATTCAGAAGGTAGCTCGCGCATGCGCATGGCTTATGTAGGCGGTAGTCAGGGTGCGGCGTTGATCAATGCCACGACGGGTAAGATCGGGCCGGTGAAGTTGTCTATTGGGACTGAATATCCGATTATGTACTCCAGCTTGAATGCCTACTACGGCGACGGTGGACCAGCTATCCTTGCGCTCATGCACACGGCCAAGGGCATCGCGATGGATGCGAATGAAAACGTGTATATCGCTGACACAGGAAACAATGCGATTCGCATGATCAATGGCGCGACCGGCATTATCAACACGATTGCAGGGTCCTCTGCCGGTTCTCCGTGCCCGTTAGGGACTGTTACGGCTTTTGTTACAGCGGTAGCTGGTTACCAAGCGCCGCCGAGTGCGATTGGTACGGCTGGAGGATGTCCGGCAGGCTTTACAGGGGATGGCGGCGCGCCGCTTGCGGCTGAGCTTAGCGCTCCTACAGACGTGATATTGGATGCTTATGGGAATCTCTATATCGCCGACTTGGGCAATGCGCGGGTTCGGGCGATTTATCTAGGGACTCAGCCTCCGATTGGCTATACGACTTCGACAGCAACTCCGGGCAATATCTATACCGTTGTGGGTGGTGGAACGCTGACTGTGGGCGGCTCGGCTAAGCTGATCAAGATGAGCTCTGCCGGCGGGTTGGGCTTTGATGCGGCAGGGAACCTCTATATTGCTGACACGTCGGGCAATAAGATTTGGGAGGTCGATGCCACGACGCAAGTTGCGACGATCATCGCAGGTGGAGGAACGGCGAGCGCGATTGGCACTGCTTGTTCGAGCACCTTTGCGACTGGACCGACGAAGACCTATACGAATGGAGACGGTTGTCTTGGGCCGCTTGCTACGCTGACTGGACCAACTGGACGGATATCTTTTGATGCTGCTGGCAATCTCTATGTGGCCGATGCAGGTGCCAACCTGGTACGCAGGATCAGCAAAGCGGTCTTGCCTGCGCCTGCGACGGCTATTGGGTCTACGTCGCATGTAGCGCTCGCCTTTGCTCCACTTGCTGCGACAACTGTGGCCGGTGCAAACTTTGGGATTCAAGGGGCATCTACCGGAGACTTTAGCGATGCTGGTGGAAGTACCTGCGATACATCTGGACAAGTTCTTGCAGCCGGACAGATTTGTTATCTCAATACGAGCTTCACGCCTACGCTGCCAGGCTTGAGGCTCGGTGGGGCGGAGGTTGTTGCTTCAGGTGGTAAGGTCTTCGGAACGAACTATGTAAGTGGTACAGGAACCGGAGCTGCTATTGCACTGGACAGTGCAACGGCGACGAGTGTTGGAACAGGGCTTGCACCGCAGGGTGTTACGTCAGACCCTTCTGGTGCTGTGTACGTTGCGGATAAGACTTCTGGTAGCGTGCTGCGGTACTCCAGTGCCAGCGCGACTACGCCGACGAAGCTCATCACGGGACTGGTTTCTCCGACCCAGGTATTCGTCGATGGCGAAGGCAATGTGTATGTTGCGGACACGGGTAATAATCGGGTTGCGATCTATAGCGCCGTTACTGCTACCGTTTCTTATCTCACTGGCTATGCCTCACCGCAGGGCGTGGCTGTAGATGGTGAAGGTAATATCTATATTGCGGACACGGGGAACAATCGTGTGGTGCAGATTCCTCCGGATGGGACGGGTGCGGTTGTAACGAGCAGTGTTTCTGCTCCGACTCAACTTTCGCTGGATGGCAGCGGCAATTTGTACGTTGTGGATGCGGGCAATAGCCGCGTCGTTGAATTGCCCGGCGGAAGCGGTAGCCAGGTTGTTGTGCCTACTGGTACGTTCCTTCCAGCGGCGGTTGGTATCGATGCTGCGAACGATCTTTATGTACTCGATAAAACAGGTTCTCAGGTTGGGTTTATCTCCGCGCAGGGAGCGATTACGACGATCCTGCTCTCCGGCCTTAAGGCACCGGCGAGCTTGTCGGTGGATAGCACAGGGGATGTCTATGTTGCTGATAGCTCGGCGGGTGTGACCTACCTGAACCGGCAGCAGATTTTGAACAGCTTCTATCCTTTGAATGTAGGACAAAGCTCTACGTTCTCTTCTTTTGTGCTGACGAATATTGGCAGCTCGGCACTCAAGTTCACTGGCACTTCTGCCTTTAGTGGAACGGGGAGCACGCAGGATTTTCAGGTGACGCCGTCTACTGTGAGCGGCTGCTCTGGCGCGCAGATTTTATCGGGCGTGGGATGCAGTGTGTCCGCGGTATTCTCACCGGAGGCTCTTGGCAATTTCTCAGAGAAACTTACCTTCCCCTCCAACGCAGGCAATGCTTCTACTGTTAGCTCGACGCTGACAGGCTCAGGGGTCAACCTGGCGAACAGCAGTCTTACGATCAGCTCCGTGCCGAGTGCATCGAGTGCAATCAGTTACGGTTCGCCGATTACGCTTACCTTTATGCTCGCGCAGTCTGGTACGACCGCAGCGACGGGGCAGATTGAGGTGCAGGTCAACGGTATTCAACAAACGAAGTTGAATGTCGTGAATGGTATTGCAAGTTATACCTTCAATCCGCAGGCCGGTACATTTGTGATCGCCGGTCAATATACTGGCGACACTAATTATGTATCCAGCTATGCGACGCTCACGCTTACTGTTGTGCCTGCTACTACGACGACAACTCTTACCTACTCAGGGGCGTTGCTCAGCATCCAGGGAAGTCAGGTTCCAGCTTATGTGTTGACGGCAGCGGTGAAATCGACTGCGAGTGGTGTTACTGGTGTCGTTACTTTCTATAGCGCAGGATCAACCGTAATTGGGAGTGCGTCACTCAACGCCTCTGGTGTGGCTACCATTACGCTCCCGGTTCCTACGGCTGCGAGCACCAACAACGTCATTTACCCAAGCTTTACTGCGGAGTATCTTGGCGGTGCTAACTTCTCGACGTCCACTTCGCCTGCGGTTGTCGTCAAAGGTGACTTTGGGATGGAAGCGCTTGCGACTACGCTTGCTGAGCCGCAGGGTGCTGTGGCCAGTACAACCGTGAACGTTACTCCTTACCTGGGACTTACCGGCGTTGTTACTTTCACCTGCTCGAACTTGCCGCAGAACTCGCTATGCCGGTTTCTAACCTGCCCGACGGTTCCTGCGGCTGGGACGCCATGCCCGGTTCCGGCGAACACGAACCTAACCTTTAGTGGAAATCTGACGGACCCTGTGGGGCAGCTTACGCTTGAGGTTTACACAAACGTCACGCCAACACTGGCGAAGCTGAGCTCGCCGGATTTGGGTCAGCGTCTATCGGGCGTTGCTGAGGCTGGCTTCACGGTCTTTGGAGCCATGATGTTTGTGGCCTGGCGAAAGCGTCGTGAGTTGGTGAAGCGTAAACTCCTGCTCATGATGTTCGTGGTGGGCATGGCTTTTGCTAGCGGTGTTGGACTTACGGGTTGCGGCAGCGGTAGCAATTACTACAACTATCCAACGCTGACAACTCCCGTTGGTACGACGGTGTTTACTTTGACGGGCACAAGCGCTAATGGGTCTGTCGAGTCGATCCCGATCACGATGATTGTAGGAGCTGCGGATTAATTATTGAGGCCGGAGATAGCCGTGTAGTAGCTATCTCCGGCCTCAATAATGCGAAGCTTGCAAAGGAAATGGCTTAGGGCCGGGTTGCTGTTTCCAAAATATCTATGTAGTTCCATGAGAACGCCCGGCCATGTAGCCGGGCGGACATGTTTTCATAGTTTGTTGTATCGGTGGTGTTAGCGGGCTGGTAAGGGTGAGGCTCATGACACTGTCTCGCAGGATCGTAAAAAGATGACAGGAGCGACCTTGATAACACGACGTAGCGCGATTGAGTTGGGATTTGGGGCGGCAGCGGGAACATTAATGCGAAAGCCTTCGTTGTTCTTGGAAGGAGTCTTCGACAGTGTAGTTGCGGACGACGAGCAGGGGCGGATGCAGTGGTGGGAAGATGCTCGATTCGGACTTTTTCTGCACTGGGGGCTTTACTCGGTGGCGGCGGGGGAGTGGCAAGGGCGTCCGGCGAAAGGTGCGGAGCACTTCATGTTGTATGAGCGCATCCCCCTGAAGGAGTATGCGCTGTTTGCCAAGGGGTTGAATCTGAAGGACTATGATCCTGATCGATGGGTCGCCCTGGCTACACAGGCAGGCATGAAGTATCTCGTGATTACGGCGAAGCATCACGAGGGATTCGCGATGTATGACTCGCCGAGCAGCTCTTACAACATTGTGAAGCAGTCTCCTTATGGGAAAGATCCGATGAGGCCGCTTGCTGCTGCTTGCAAGAAGTATGGGATGAAGCTTTGCTTCTACTATTCGTTGGGGCGGGATTGGGAAGATCCTGATGTGCCAACGAACTGGCCGACGAAGGGTGGACGAAGCAATACGTGGGACTATCCGGACGAAGACTCGAAGGTCTTTTCGAAGTACTTTCAACGCAAGGTGATTCCGCAGGTTCGAGAGCTGCTGACGCAGTATGGACCGGTTGGGGTGATGTGGTTTGACACGCCGGAGTTGATCAGTCTGGACGAAAGTATTCAGTTGAAGGCGATGATTCGTGAACTGCAGCCGGCGTGCATTGTGGATGATCGTATCGGCAACAAGCAGGGAGACTTCATTACTGCGGAACAGCATCTAGATACGAAGACGCCTTTGGGGCCATGGGAGTCGTGCATCACGATGAGCAAGAACTGGGGCTATAACAAGTTCGATCATGCTTACAAGACACCTGAAGTATTGGTGCGCGACTTGATCGAGGTGGTGAGTGCGGGAGGGAATCTGCTGCTGGATACAGGCCCGACAGCGCAGGGTACGTTTACTGCGCCGGCGATTGCGAATCTTGAGGCGATCGGTAGGTGGATGGCTGTTAACAGCGATGGAATCTATGGGACAAAAGCATGGTTGGTTCATGGAGAAGGCGCGGGTGTGCCTGCCAGTGTTGCCAAGCCACAGCCAACGATAGATTCAAAAGCTGTGGGCATAGTGGGGAAGGATGCCACGAATGATGCGACAGCAAATACGACTGTGCCGGATATACGCTTCACTACGAAGGGCGATGCTATTTATGTGTTTGCCAGAAGCTGGCATGATCCGCAGGTCGTGGTGACTAGCTTTGCGAAACAGGGGCTTGTCGTTGAGGATATTGCGATGCTGGGTTCGAAGGTGGCACTGAAGTGGCGGCAGGATAAAGAAAAGCTTGTTATTGATATGCCGCATGTAACGACTGAAGAAGTACCCATCTATACGTTTCGGGTGCATACGAAGAAGGTTTGATCTTCGTATGCACCCGATTTTGTTGCGTGATGTTTGATAGTGCTTAGGGCCCTACGTTGGCTGCGACTGGTGTTGTTGTTGAAGCCCCGAGGCCTACGAAGATAGAGATGGAGTTGTTGCCTGCGTTGGCGGTCCAGATATTGCCGCTGGCGTCTATGGCGATGCCGACGGGGGAGTTTAGCGAGCCGAGCCCGGTGCTCGGAGTGACGGCGTTCGATCCTGAGAACTCGGAGATGGAACTTGTGTTTGCGAACCAGGCGTTGTTGTTGGCATCGTAGGCTACTGCGATGGGTAAGGTGAGACCACCGCCTGTGACCGGGCTTGCAGTGTTCACGCTTCCACTGGTTACGAGGGTGAAAGCGCCGGTTATAGTAGCTCCTGTTGTTGATCCTGCAAGAGCTATGTTTCCAGTGTTGCTGGTGGCGATGGAGGTAGCGCCAACGAGAATGCCATCGCTTGGGCAGCTCTGGAGTATGGCGGCGTTATTGAAGATGCAGATCTGGCCAGTTCCTGCGTTCGCTACGTTGACGTTTCCGGACTTGTCGATGGCGATGGAGGTTGGCAAGCTGAGAGAGCCTGAGCCGTTGATGGGGCTGGCGCCGCTGGGTGTGCCCGTGACGCCTAGTTCGGTGATGGAGTTGCCGCTGAAGTTTGCGACCCAGGCGTTGCCTGCTGAATCGTTCGCGACAGAGATAGGTGCGGAGATGCCACCACCACTGAAGGGCGAGCCTGCAACGGGAGAGCCGGTAAGTGAGTTGAGTTCTACGACGTTATTTCCTCCGGTGTTTGCGATCCAGACGAAGCCGCTACGGTCGATGGAGATGCCGCGGGGTGCGAGGATTCCACCAGCGCTATAGGTGGCTGTTGAGAAGGGGATTGCGTTGTACGGAGAAGAAGTCGTTTCGGTGGGCGTGATTGCTTTGACGACGGAGCTGCCGGCTTCATTGGTGATCCATGCGTTGCCATTGGCGTCGATCGCGATACCGTAGGAGCCAAGGAGTTCCGTCCCGGTGTAGTTGATCTGCAAAGTGAAGTCGTTGGGCTGCGTGGTGAGTGTGGGGTTGAATGGTGGCGAGGATGATGCGAGTGACCACAGGCCTGTGAGGGTGGAGCTGCCGGGATTTTTTGCGATTGCCAACCCAGCGCCGATGGTGTCTGTTGCGCTTGTTGCTGATAAGAGCGAGACGCAGGCCGCTGATGTGGCTCCTGAGGTGTTGACGCATGCAGCGAGGACGTCAGCCAGGGTGTCGATACGGGAGACAGGTAGGGTTAGTCCGGAGGGTGTCGCTGCAATGTTGCCGTTCGCGGAGCTCACCAGCTGGTTTGCCATCGCGAATGCATTGACGATGCCTGTTGCATAGCTGGAACCTGCTCCGATGTTTGTGTAGCTGCTCATGAAGGGAGACAGTGCATAGACGGCAGCTACGGTGGTCAGCTCGTTTACCGAGATGAAGGTTGATGCGGTTAGCGCACCGCAAGGGCCGAGTGCGGTCATGAGAGAAAGAGCAGCATTGTTGCCTGAGCCGGCATCTCCGCCTGTGGCGGTCATGTAAACCTCTGTGGCGGAGGTGCAGGAGTACGCGCCGGCGGGGATGGTGAAGCCGCCACCGCTATCGCTCAGCACGGTTGTGCCGGTGATCAAGGGTGTAGATGCTGATGCGATGCCTGTTGTGCCGACAGTGTAGATCTGGATGGTTGCTCCGGATACGGGCTGTTGGCCGCCGTGGACTACTCCCTTGTAGGGAGTTTGATTGGCGGTGATGGCAGCGCTGGTTGTTGTGGATGGTAATGTCCCGGTGCCGCAGCCACTCACCATAAAGGAGGCCAGTGCCGCTACGCTTGCGAGCTTGACCGCGCGCTTAGCAGGGCATTGGAAGATCGCAGATGATTTGATTTGCATAGTCGATTCCCCTTATGAAGTGCTTACTGCGCGGTGAAGGTTTGTGAGACTGAGGTCGCAGCGGTGAAGTTCCCGTTGCCCGGTTGCGATGCCGTGATGGTGACAGAGCCAGTGCCGGTAACGGCCATGGTCGAACTACCGTTGGCGATGCTCGCGTTGCCGCTGGTCACGGTGAAGACAACCGGTAGACCGCTGGAAGCAACTGCGATGAGAGGCACACTGGTCCCGTGTGTGAAGTTGGTGAGCGGAGCGAAGAGGATAGCTTGTGCGGCACCACCTGTTACGGTCAGCGAGCCGTTTACCGGAGTGAAGGTGTAGTTGGCTGCGGAGAGCGTGTTTATGCCGACGGTGATGGTGTAAGGACCGGCAGCTGATTTAGGAACGGCCGCTGTGGTGAGAGTCGGTGCGCCGGTTGTGGCGGTGGCCTGGGTGTCTCCGTTGACGAAGGTTCCTAGCGTGTAGGTGAATGTGGGGTTGGGCTGTCCGTAGTAGCGCGACGGGCTTCCTACTACTCCGATATTCAGATTGGCTTGCTGGACGACGATGGATTGTTGAACCGGCGCTGCCGCTGCGTAGGTGGTGTTGCCCGCCTGTGATGCTGTGATGGTTACGGTGCCGGCACCTGTGAAGCTCAGGGTGCTGCCGCTCAAACTGGTAGGACCGGTGATGGTGTAGCTGACTGCAAGGCCAGAGCTGGCGGTGGCACCAAGGGTAATCGAGCTTGCTCCGTAGGTGATTGGGGTTGTGGGAGCAGTGAAGGTGATGACGTTGCTTCCAGTGCCCTGAATGAAGGGTTTGATTTCGCGGATGAGGTTGTTGACGGGATCGGCGAAGTAGACGTTGCCAGAGCTGTCGCCGGAGATGTGGCCGATGGGAGCGGAGGAGGTGCTTGCTCCAATGGTGGCTGATGTTCCGACGCAGCCGTCACCGATGCTATCGACAGAGCCAGAGCAGGATGTCGCTGTGGAAGAGGAGCCGCCGCCAGCTACCACTGCTGCGGTTTGCGTGCTCGCTTTTACTTCCCAGATTTCGCTTGCTGCAGTATCGCCGATGAAGAGGTTGCCGTTGGAATCGAAGCCGAGACCGCTGGCCGAGAGGAGTTTTACGGAAGTGGCCGAACCTGAGCTGCTGGTGCCACCGCCTGCATAGGTATAGATGTCGCCGCAGGTTGCGAGAATGCCGGTGGTCGCTGTGCTGGCTGTGCTGTTGCAGCCGCTTGAAACGGTTGCGTAGTAGCCCGGTGGTGGTTGGGTTCCGAGGTAGACGACGCGGACTCGTCCGGTAGCCGTTCCGTAGTCTGCAATATAGAGGTTGCCGTTGGAGTCGAAGGTGAGATCGAATGGGCCGCTGAGGTTGGCCGAACGTGCGGCGCCACCGTCGCCTGCTTCTTCTGAGGTGCAGCTTGCCTTGGTGCCCGCGATGCATCCAGCGCCAGCTCCGCCGACTACTGTGGTGATGTAGCCGAGCTGGGTCGCATTGCCTGCTGCGTCTGTAGTTGCTCCGGAGATGTTGATTTCACGGATGACGTTGTTGCCTGAGTCGGCGACGTAGAGATTGCCGCTGGCGTCCAGAGCCATGCCTTTTGCGCCGTTCATCTTGGCTACATAAGCGAAGCCGCCGTCGCCGGAGTAACCGGTTGTTGTGGAGTTGTTGATGACGTACTGATCTCCTTTGAGGGGAGCTGCGCCGGCTGTTGGACTGTTGGAGGTAACGCCTCCGTCGGCTTCCATATAGGAGGTGGTCTGTGTCCCGGTTACAAACGTGAGACGCAGATACCCGGAGTTCTGAGTAAATACATTGCCGGATGCGTCGACAGCCATCGCGGAGGGTGTCATTGTGATGCCATAGGCCTGTCCGCCGCCACTGGCTACAGTATTGGGGCCGCCGCCGATGATGTTGTAGACGTTGCCCGCTGTGGGGCTGCTAAGTACGCCGCTTGCGTTGACACTGGCCACCAATGCTGGGCCAAGCGCAGTGTTGGTGCCGTTGTATAGAACACGCACTTCACCGATATAGCCTGGCCCCGGTTTGACAGCAGTTGGGCAGGCAGTGGTTGGTGTGGTGTAGGTTGCTGCATCACCGCCGGAACTGACGCAGGAAGTTACGGTGGGACTCGTGTTGGATGTGTAGTTGCCCTGATCAGCTATATAGAATTGGCCGAAGGTGTCGAACTGAGTTGACACGGGTTTTGAGAGAAGGATCTTAGCGATGGCACAGCCGTCCCCGGTATTCGCGCCCAACTGTGCCGTGACGGCAGCTGAACCGCGCAGGGTGATTGGCGTGGAGCAGGTGTTGGAGGTCGCCGTCGAGTTTGGCGTGAATCCGAACTGCCCGGCGTAGACGTTGATTGTCGGGGCGTTCTGTGCCGAAGCGGCAACTGTGGCTGCTAGAAGTACTCCGCCGGATGCTGTGGCTAAGAAAAAACGCCTGATCGCTGTTGCCGCCTGATGGTCACCGCTTCGCTGATCCATTGTGTGCCTTCCTGACATTGCTAGTTGATAGAGCCTGGACTGCATAAAATGCCTCAAAACGGATGGAAAGAGTGGCACATCCGACTTCGGCTGTACTGAGCATTCGAGAGGCGCGGTGTGGAACCTGCGAGGGTGTCGCCAGCCAACCCGTATCATGCCTTTCGTAGTTCCGATAGACCTATTTATTTGTTACTGTGTGCTTGAAATCATAATAATGGTCGAATTTGTATCAATCAATCATTATTTGTGATTATTTTCATCAAAAAGAGTGATTTATCGATGGAAGTATTGAACTAATCGGTGCGCGCGCAAGATGAGCCTTATCGCGTGACTTTCACTACGCGCTGTGGGCTGCGGGGATGTTTGCAATGGTGTCGGGGTTTACGGACCTGCGCGGCCCGTAGAAATAGCGAAGCCACGACCCGATACGGAGCGCGGCTTAGGGATGTTCGTGCGGGTGGATCAGGTTGTCGCAGGTGTGTCTGTCTATCTACAGGCGAGGGAGTTGCGAGAGAAGTTCGCTGGCTCCGTTCCATGCGATCTGAACGCCGATGCTGAGCACGATAAACGCCATGACCTGCTGGATGCCGTGGATAGTGGACTGGGAGACAGACCTCGCGAGCTTGGGAGCGTAGGCGTAGCAGAGGTAGACGAGGACGCTTAGAAGCACGATGGCTAGAAACAATCCGAGGTGGCTCAGGACGTTTGCTGTTATTGCCGTTCGCGCTTCATGAGCGCTGAGAGTGAGTGTGACTACGATCGTTCCCGGACCGGAGGTGATCGGGAACGTGAAAGGGTAAAACGCCTTTTGCTCAAGGCCTCGTGTCGCTGCATCGGAGAAGGCCTGTGCTTCGTCCTGCTTTAGCTGGGCGCTGGCTTGCGCGTTTCTTTGGTTGAGCATGGACCAGCCTATGGCTGCGATGACAAGTCCGCCTGAGACCTGAACGATTGGCAGAGAGATGCCGAAGAATCGCAGGATGGCGGAACCGAGAACCTCAACAATCAAGAGAAAGATGATGTTGTTGATGGCGATGCGGAGCGCGAGGCGGCGAAAGACTTCTGCGGGTGCTTCGCCGACCAAGCCAAGGAAGATGAGCGACGAGCCGAGCGGATTGATCAGCGGGAGGAGTGTGCTGAAGGCGAGCAGAAATGAAGTCCAGAGCAGCAAGTCGAGTTCTCCTGGCGAAGACGTTCGCGGATACAGAACGTTCCTCACAATCTTAGAGGAGTCGCTGGCGGGTGTGTGGCAGGCTTGTGTCGGAAAGAGAGAAGTGGTGCCGCAGCTTGGCGTCGCGGCATCACCTTCTTTTGCTATGGAGTAAGTTCGAGGGCGCTGGCGGCGCTCATCTGATGGATGGCTAGCCATGTCTGCTGGTAGGCGTTCAGGGCGTCGTTGGTGGAGGAGCGGGCGTCGCGGAGGGCGTCAAGATAATCGATGAGGGCCAGGCCTCCGTGCTCGAAGGCGAACTGCGCGATATTGAGGACGTCGCGGGATTCGTCGAGGTAGTGCTCGCCGAAACGGTCGGAGAGGCGCTTAGACTGGATGTAGCTGATCCATGCCTGATCGATGTCGGAGACTACCTGATTTTTTGCGGCGGTTGCGGTGAAGCGCGAGGAGTTGGCCTGGTAGCGAGCGGTTTCCTTGTTGCCCTGATTGCGGTCGAAGATGCGCAGGGGGATATTGACGGAGAAGCCGGCGGAGTTTTCGGTGCCGCTCCGGTCGAACTCGCCTTCGAGGGTGGGGTCGGTGGTGCCGTTGGCGATGGCGAGGCGGGCGTTGGCCTCGGCTGCGGCTACGCCGAAGCGTGCGGCTGCGTAGTCGGGGCGGTTGGCTAGGCCGGCCTGGATGAGGGCATCCTGGGTTTCGGTGATGTTGGGCGGGACGACGTCGCCGGCGATGTCGAAGTTGGGGCTTGGGGTGTCGACGCCGATGAGGGTTTGGAGCTGATCGCTGGACTGGCGGAGGGTGACGATGTCGTTGGACTCGTCGCTTTCAAAGCTGCCTAGTTGGAGGTCGAGGCGTTCGTAGTCGAGCTTGCCGAGGTCGCCGGCTTTGTAGCGATCATTGCTGATCTCGACTTCGTGGCGGAAGTCTTTGAGGCTTGCGGTAGAGAGCTCGAGGGCTTCTTTGGCTATCAGCATGTGGGTGAAGGCCTGCTTGACGGCGAGAGTCGTCTGGCGGATGGTGTCTTCGAGCTGGGCCTGGGTTTGCGAGGTGGTGGCGCGGGCGTCGTCAAGGCGCCAGCGACGTTTCTCACCGCGCTCGAAGAGGCGAGACATCTGCACGGTGTAGTTATACGGCGTGACGGCGTTTGCGCTTTCGGTGACGTCGGTGCCGTTGACGGTGAGGTAGGGGTTGGCGCGGACGCCTGCCTGAATCTCCTGCGCGCGGACGGAGCGGAGGTTCTGCTCGGCGGCGAGGAGGGTTGGGTTTTTGGCGCGGGCCATGTCGAGGATCTGCGCGAGCGTGTACGCGCCGGGGCGTGAGGTGGGCGGCTTGCGTGGATCGGGACCTGGGGTGGTGCCGGCTGCGTAGGCCTGTGCAGCGGTCTGGCCTGAGGCTGTGCTGGCAGAGTTGACTCCGCCGCTTTGTGCGAGCAGGGCAGGCGATTGGGTGAGCTGCAGGGAGAGCAGGCCAGCGAGCGCGAAGAGCGCGGTGTTCGATTTGCGCCGGGTAAACGGGAGGCGCGATGGGAAAATCGAGTTTGGCAGATGCATGGCCGATGTCCTCAATTCTCGAATTCGGTGTCGGGGCGCGGCAGTACATCGGTAGCGCGAGCGACCCAGACGTAAAGGGTGGGGAGTAGGAAGACGCTCATCATAAGAGCGCCGACGAGGCCGCCGACGATGACGATGGCGAAGGGACGTTGCGAGTCTGAACCGATGCCGTGCGAGAGCGCCGCGGGCAAGAGACCGAGCGTGGCGACGAGCATGGTCATCATGATGGGACGGAGACGAAGGACGGCGCCTTCGACAGCGGCTTCTTTGACGGGATGGCCGTTGACGCGCATCTGGTTGATGTATTCAAGCATGATGATGCCGGTTTGTACGGAGACGCCGAAGAGCGCGAGGAAGCCGACTCCGGACGAGACGCTGAAGTGGGTTCCTGTGATGAAGAGTGCGACGAGGCCGCCGACCGGAGCGATGGCGACGTTAGCGATGATGAGGGTGGCCCACTTGAAGGAGCCGAACATGCCGTAGAGGATCATGAAGATGAGCAGGATGGTGATGGGAAGTACGAGCATGAGGCGGTGTGAGCTGCGCTTCTGGCTTTCGTACTCTCCGGCCCAATCGAGGTGATAGCCCTGGGGTAGCGAGACCTGCTTGTTGACCTTTTCGATGGCTTCCTGCACGGTGCTGCCGAGGTCGCGATCACGCACGCTGTACTTGATGGCGACGTAACGGCTGCTGCCTTCGCGATAGATTTCTTCGGCACCGTCGTTGACTTCAACGTGGGTGAGTTGGCCGATGGAGACTCGCTCGCCGGAGGGTGAGAGAAGACGGATGTTGGAGATTTGCTCTGGTGTTGTGCGGTACTTGGGGTCGTAGCGCACCATGACGTCGTAACGAGCTTCTCCGTCGAGTACCTGAGTGACAGCGGCACCGCCGACTGTGCCCCCGACTGCACCTTCTATGGCTGCCTGGATATCGGCTACATTGATGCCGAAGCGAGCGGCGGCGGCGCGATCGACGACGTAGTTGAGGTTGGGTTGGCCGATGACGCGGAAGAGACCGAGATCGGCGACGCCTTTGATGTGGCTCATGACGGAGACGATTTGATCACCCTTCTGTTCGAGGGTTTTTAGATCGCTGCCGTAGAGCTTGACGGCGAGTTCGCCTTTAACGCCGCTGACTGCTTCTTCGACGTTGTCGGAGATAGGCTGCGAGAAGTTCCAGACGACGCCGGGGGTTTTCTCGAGTTCGCGGTTCATGGCGGCGATAAGCTCTTCCTTGTTTTCGCGGAAGATGGGACGCCACTTATCTTTGGGCTTGAGATCTACGAAGTATTCGGTGTTGAAGAAGCCGGTGGTGTCGGTGCCGTCGTCGGGGCGACCGATCTGGCTGACGACTTGCGTGACTTCAGGAAAACTAGAGAGCACGATGCGCGCGTGGTCCGCGACCTGACGGCTTTCGGTGGGGCCGGTGCTGGGAGCGAGCGAGCCGCGAACCCAGATGGCGCCTTCGTCAAGATGAGGAAGGAACTCGGAACCGATGGCTCCGCTGAAGGCGAGGAATGCGCCGAGAGCGAGCATGGCGGCGGCTACGCTGAGTGGAACGATCTTGTGATCCATGGCCCAGGTCGCATCTTTACGATAGCGATTGGTGAGCCAGTGCATGACGGGGTTTTCCCACTCGCTGGTGCCCTTGGGGAAGAGGAAGCTGGCGAGTACTGGCGCCAGGATCATGGAGAAGATGAGGGCTCCAAGGAGTGCGAAGGCGACTGTCCAAGCCATCGGCTTGAAGAGACGGCCTTCGACCGATTGCAAGGTGAAAATGGGCAGATAGGTTGTGATGATGATGGCGATTGCGTAGAAGACCGGGCGCTGGACTTCATGCGCGGCTTCGCGAATCTGCTGCATCGGAGTTTTGTCGGTCTGCCGTTTGTGGCTGAGATGGCGGACGATGTTTTCGACCATCACGACGGCACCGTCGACGACCATACCGAAGTCCAACGCGCCGAGTGAGAGCAGGTTGGCGGGGATGTGGCGAAGGTCGAGGCAGATGGACGCGAAAAGTAGAGCGAAGGGGATGGTGATGGCGACGATGAGTGCGCCGCGGAGGTTTCCGAGGAATAAGAAGAGAATGATCGCGACCAGCACGATGCCCTTGGTGAGGTTGTCAAGGACGGTGTGGGTGGTGAAGCGGAGGAGATCACTGCGGTCGAGGAAGGGAACGACCTTCACTCCCTTGGGGAGGATGTGTTCGTTGAGATCGTTGACCTTGGCGTGGATGCCGGCGAGCACTTCGTCTGAGTTGGCACCTTTTTGCAGGAGGACTACGCCTTCGACAACGTCGTTGTCGTCGATGAGTTTCCCGTCTTCACTGCGATAGGTTTTGCCGATCTGGCCGAGGCGAATCTTTGGGCCCTGCACGACGGTTGCTACGTCGCTAACGCGCAAGGCTGCGCCGTTCGAGGACTTGAGGACGGTCTGCTCGATGTCGTGGACGTTGGTGAAGAGACCGACTTCCTGGACGTTGATCTGCTGCTGGCCCTGCTCGATGAAGCTGCCGCCGGCACTGACGTTGTTGTTGGCGATTTGTTGCTGGACCTGCTGCAGCGTGAGGCCGTAGCTGATGAGCTTTTCAGGATCGACGACGACCTGGTACTCGCGGGTGAGACCGCCAAAGCTGGAGACGTCTACGACGCCAGGAACGCTGCGGAATGCTTTTTCGAGCTGCCAGTCTTCGATGCTCTTGAGCTGCATCGTGTCGATGGCAGGATTGCTGCTCTTGAGGCTGTACCAGTAGATCTGGCCGACGGGACTCCAGTCGGTGCCGATCTGTGGCTGTAGGCCGGTGGGTAGTGTGACCTGCGAAAGGCGTTCGAGGACTTTTTCGCGGTTCCAGTCGTTTTCGCTTTCGTCGTCGAAGATCATGGTGACGCTGGAGAGCCCGGCGAGGGTTGTCGAGCGCAGATGCGTCATGTGTGGGATGCCCGCCATGCCGATTTCAAGCGGGACGGTGACCTGCTGCTCGACTTCTTCAGCGGGGCGGCCGGGCCATTGGGTGATGACGTTGACGTAGTTGTTGGCGACGTCGGGATAAGCTTCGACGGGTAGATTGTGGAAGCTTATGGCTCCCCATCCGAACAGAAGGATTGCGATGATGAGGACGATGAAACGGTTGTCGAGTGCGAAGTCTACAAGCTTACGAATCATTCCTGATCCGCCGTGTTCTGCAGGTCGAGAGCGTTCATGACCAGCTGCTGGTCGGGAGCGATTCCCGACAGAACTTCGACCATGTTTCCATCGAGATTTCTGCCGGCCTTGATGAGTATGCGGCGGAAGTTGCCTGGCGTATTTGTAGGAGCAAACACGTAGGCACGATCGTGGAGGCGGAGGATGGACGTGGAGGGAACTACAGTAGCTGTTTCAGCATGCATTGCAGCGAATGTTGCGGTTGCGAACATGCCGATACGCAGAAGATTGCCTGGGTTGGGAACCTGGATTCTGACCTTCGCGGTACGAATGCTGGGGTCGAGTACGGAGCCGATATCGCTGATGGTTCCTGAGAAGGTCTTGCCGGGGAATGCGTTCAGGTGGATGTCAGCGTGCTGGCCGAGATGCACGGAGGCGAGATCGTTCTCATAGACATCGCAGACGACCCAGACGTGGGATAGGTCGGCGATGGTGAGGGAACCGGCTGCACCGGCGAAGGTGACGCCAGCTGCGCCGGCGGCGGTGACGTTTTGAGAGATGACGACGCCAGTTGCAGGGGCATAGATCTTGACGGTGTCGCTGGGGTGATTTTTATCGACGCCGAGGATTTTTAGTTGTTGTTCGGCTGCCGTGAGGTCGGCGCGTGCGTCGTCTTCTGCGTTCTGCGCGGCTTGCAGCTGGCTTTCGGGAATGGCTCCTTTGTCGAAGAGGAGCTTGTCGCGCTGCAAGGTCACCTGCGTGAGGTGTTCGTCATTGACGGCTTTCAAGTAGCCGTCAAAGGCTGTTGTGACGTCGGGGCTTTGAACCTCCATGACGAGCTGGCCCTTGTGGACGGTATCGCCGAGGCCGACGTGCAGAGCAACGACACGGCCGTTGGCGAGAGATAGCACCGGGAGTTCGCGAGAGACGTCAGGGCTGACGGAGCCGGTAACGTCGAGCGTGCTGACGACCTGCTGCGTTGCGGCGTGTGTCAGAGGGAAGCGCTCAGGAGCTTTGACCTGTACGGTGTCTTCTGCACCACTCTCGACCACCTGCGGTTGCGAGGGAGGAGCCTCTTTGGCGGGACTATTGTCGTCGTGCTTGCAGCCCGCGAGACCGCAGGAGAGCGCGAGAAGTCCAGCGATGAGCGACAAGGAGACCCTGGCACCCGGCGAACGAAAATGTCCTTGTTGACGTTGCAGCAATTCAGTCTTCATGTTCCTCGTCAGTGGTCCACTCTCTATCAAAAGAATCTCCGGGCTATCACACGCCGAAATTAAAGCGTAATCCAGAACATGTAAAGGATTCATAAAGACACCGCGTATCTTTGGATAGCGGACAGTATCGTTTGATAGAGTGCGCCACGGTGTTCTATGTCGTGGTGGATACTGAATCGTGGCCAAGTATTGCGATGCTAATTTATTCCTTTTTTAGAAGCCGTAGCTTTCGATTGATTGGTGGTCTGTGCGGAATTGCGCTTATCGCCTTTGCGGATCGAGAGCTGCACGATGGCATTCCGCTGGCCCTGCTCTATCTCTTGCCTATCTGTGTGATGAGCACGGTGTTGCGACGCTGGCAGATTCCTACGCTGGGGGTCATCTGCACCCTGGTTGCGGAGCTCTCCGATGCTTTTCCGTGGACGGTCTCGGAAGGAATCGCGCGCGATGTCTTGTACTTCTGCGCGTATACCGGAGCCGGGCTGTATGTTTCCGAGGTCCTGTCGCGTCGCAGGCAGGAAGAGGCCCATATCCACGCGATGCAAGCTGAGATGGAGACGCGTCGCGGAGTGGAAGAGCAGTTGCGGTTGCTGTTTGCAAACTCGTCCATTGCTATTATCTCGGCGGATGAGTTTGGGGCTGTACTGCAAGCGAATGAGGCAGCCGAGACTCTTTATTCCGGGGAGAAAGAACACGGGACTCAGGCTTTGAAAGGTGCGACGCTTAGGGTTTTCCTTCCTTCGCTGGCGCAGGTTCCTATTCGCAAGCAAGGATGGGAACATCTGAGGACGATGATGCAGTGCCAGGGCTTCCGGGCGAGTGGAGAACCTTTTCTAGCGGATGTTTGGTTTTCTACCTATATGACGTCGAGTGGTGGGCGCTTGACGGCGATGATTGTCGATTCCTCTTTTGAGATGAGGGACCGGGAGAACGCCAATCTGGAACAGGTGATGGTGGGATCGAGACTGGCTGTAGGGGCGCTGTCGCATGAGATTCGAAACATCTGTGCGGCGATCTCTGTAGTGCAGCAGAATTTGCTGTTAAGTGTCCCGGGCGACAAGCAGTTGATGGAGTTCGACGCCTTACGGCAACTGGTTGATGCTCTGGAGCGCATGGCTTCGGTTGAGCTTTCGCTGGTAAAGCGCCAGGCGGCGCGGTTGAAGCTGGAAAGCTTTCTGCGGGATCTCTACATTATTATTCAGGCTTCGTTGTCGGAGGCTGGGATTGCGCTTGACTGGCAGATCGACCCCGGGTTGCCGGATGTGTGGGCGGACCAGCCGAGTCTGCTACAGGTGTTCCTGAACCTGATGCGCAATGCTGAAAAAGCGTTTGGTTCTATGAGCGGTGCTCGGCTGTGTGTGAAGGCTTCGAGTACAGGGGGACTGGTGCAGATTACTGTTTCTGATAATGGTCCCGGTGTAAGTCACCCGGACGAACTGTTTCGCCCCTTTGCGGCACATCATGGTGCGTCGGGATTAGGGCTCTATCTTTCGCGGGCGATGATGCGTAGCTTTTATGGAGACTTACGACATCAGCCTGGTCTTGCGGGTGCAACGTTTCAGATCGAACTGGTTGCCGCGGAGGTGGAGGAGTGAAGTCGAAGGCCGTTACTGCGATCGAGATATTGCTGGTTGACGATCACACCCTTTTTCGCGAGAGCCTGCGAAGGCTGATCGATGGGGAAGCGGGGTTCCGGGTGTGTGGCGACTTTGCTTCAGGCGAGGAGGCCATGGCGGCGATTGCAAATGGGCTTTCGTTCGATGTGGCGCTGATTGATTACGAACTGGCGGGGTTCGGCCTGGCGGCGAAGAACGGACTCGATTTATTGCGAACGATCCGAGTGCAGCGGCCGGATGCGCGAGCTGTGATCGTAACGGCAGGGATGGAAATTGCCGATCTACATAAGGCTGTGAAAGACCTGAAAGCGGGAGTGTTTCTGAAGACGGAGCCAACCTCAGAGCTTATTCGGGCGATTGAGAGAACGGCGGCGGGAGAGCAGTCGATCTCTTCAGGGGCGATGATGGCGATGCTGTCGGAAGATCCGCCGCTTTCAAGTAGGCGCTCGCATGGTGCGAGCCAGTTGACTCAGCGGGAGTCTCTGGTTTTGCGTGGGATTTTAGAGGGGTTGGGCAATAAAGAGATAGGTGCTCGTTTGGATCTGACAGAAAGCTCAGTGAAGGCAGTGTTGCAGAAGCTTTTTGAGAAGACAGGCGTGAGGAGTCGATCCCAGCTCGTTCGGTATGCCATTGAAATGCAAATCGATTTGAGGTGAGTGGGCTGTTTGTTACCAGACGGCTACGGTGAGAATTCGCGGCGACCCTGCTATGCCATTGACGACGTCCGTGCTCAAGACCGCTTCAAAGTCGCGGTCGCGGAAGCCGGGGCCAACCCTGCGGCGGAGCTCTTCCAATTGCTGTGGGTCGACGAGGAATTCTCCGGCTGCGGCTGTACCGCTCATGCCGATTCCAGCGACGACAACTTCGAGTTCGCCAGTTGCTTCGTCGTGGACACGCGCGATGATGGCGTAGTCACGATTGACGACGGTGTATTGAATCTTGAGATCGAGTGCCCAATCCTTCTTCTGTGGGTTTTTATCGTCTGTGACCCAGTAGGATTCTTCATCGCTGCCTGCGAAATGGAAGCGTAGAGGAGCGATGGCTCGCATCGTCCACTGATTATCCAAGCCGCCGATGAGAACTGCCGGGCCTTGGCGCAGGTCGTCAAGGCTGGTCGCAACGTTGAGACGGAAGCGCGATTTGCGGTTTTGTGCGGCTATGAAGTTCGAGATGCGGATGGTCGCGAGGGCGTCAGAAAAAACTACGTTTTCGCCCAGGGACTCATGCTCGAGGAAGGTGGGTTTGGCAATATCCTTGCTGTTGCTGGCCAGTTCCGCACCGCTCCTGATGGTCGAGTTCTGTGGGGAATTGGCTAATCCTGTAGTTCTCCCGGCTCCGTTTGGTAGGCAGAAGATGATGGTTTGGTGGGTTGCCAGAATGGGTTGCCAGAACTCCTCAATGGCTGAGGGATGCATCCAGCGCCAGGAAAATGCTGCCGTGGCTGCAATCAGCAAAGCGGCGGCAACTGTGCCGAGAACAATCTTGATCCACCTGCGTGGCTTTCTGGCTGCTGGGGTGGCTGATAGGGAAGCCGTGTCCCCGGGCGGAGATAACGCTGGTTCCTGAAGTAGTGTGGCTGCGGATACTGGAGGACGTTCCGGGATGAGTTCTTTACGGGGGCGAAACTCAGGTTCGTAGCGGCCCGGGAGCAGCTCGATCCGCATTTCAGTCTCGTGGGCTTCTTCGTGGTAATACTGCGCGATGCGTTTGCGGATTTCTGCGATGGTGACGCGGACGATTGGGTCGGCGGCGGTGTCGTAGTCGGCTGGACGCTCAAAGACGCGAACGCCCAGTAGCCGCTCTTTGAGGAACTCGCCACGGCCTTCGAGGGTTTCTTCGACGATGAACCGGAAGAGAGCCGGATAACGACGGCTGTTCTTAAAATGGCTGGTTTCCAGCAGACGGTT
>Ga0302314_10006547_pt1 | contig 21079 bp, 17 predicted proteins | sample III_Palsa_N2_3_FD_200533 | JGI IMG/M metagenome (GOLD analysis project Ga0302314, IMG submission 200533) | Peat permafrost microbial communities from Stordalen Mire near Abisko, Sweden - III_Palsa_N2_3 | ecosystem: Environmental > Terrestrial > Soil > Palsa > Peat permafrost | place: Sweden... | reverse complement strand
CCGATCTCCGTTCAGGTCGGACTCGTTGCGGATCAGCAGGTATCCCGCCCAGATTTCGAAGGCGACGACCACCAGCAACCCGAGGACCAGGGCGAACGGACGCCAAGCGGTGGGCTGTTGGCGCATCTCGACCAGTCCGGAGCGAGTGGTGGCGAGGGCGAAGAGCAGGATGCCGATGCTGCTGACCACGCACCACCAGCCGAGGTTCACTCCCGGCACCAGTGCCGCCAGCGAGAGGGACAGCGCGTTCGAGAACACCAGCAGCGCGGCGGAGGCGCGCAGCCGGAACTCGGTCCGGGTCTCCGCCTGCCGGGCGCGTTCCGGGGAGACCGTGATGGCCACGAACAGCAGGCCGATCAGCGCACCGGCCGTGCTGGCCGATGCCGTGAAAAACTCGCGGTAGTCCTCAGGGATCACCAGTGCACGATAGCGGGGGCTGGTTCGTCGACCCCTGACTGAGGGGCCATCAGCTGAGGCCGTGTCGGTGGGCGTAGCCTATGGCGGCGGCGCGGTCGCGGGAGCCGGTCTTGGCGAAGATCCGGTTGATGTGGGTCTTGATGGTGTGGTTGCTCAGGAACAGCCGTCCGGCGATCTCCGGATTGGTCAGCCCCTGGGCGATCAGCCCCAGGATCTCGCCCTCGCGCTGGGTCAGCCCGTCCGGCAGCACCGGCTGCTCCGTGGCCGGCTGCTCCGTGGCTGTCGGAGTCGGGGGCGCCGGAGTCGGGGCCGGGCTCGTGGTCGCCGCCAGCAGTGTGGCCTGGACCCGGGGATCGAGCACCGCCAGGCCGCCGACCGCCGCGTGCAGCGCCCGGGCGATGTCCATGCGGTCCGCGTCCTTGGTCAGGTAGCTGCGCGCGCCCGCCCGCAGCGCCTCCAGGACCGAGGTGTCGTCGACATAGGTGGTCAGCACGACCACGGCCACCTCCGGATGCTCCACGGCCAGGCGGCGGGTCGCCCCGATGCCGTCCAGTACCGGCATGTGCAGGTCCAGCAGGATGGCGTCCGGACGGTGCTCGGCCACCAGCCGCAGGGCCTGCTGCCCGTCCCCGGCCGCGCCGACCACGTCGATGTCGGGCAGGCCGCCGAGCAGCAACACCAAGCCCTCGCGGACGCTGGTCTGGTCGTCGGCGATGACCACCCGCAGCGGTACGGGTTCAGGGGCGGTACTCATGTGGCCTCATCGTCTGCTCGGGTTGCGGTTGCTGACTGTCATTCAGTTCTGGATCTGGTGAGGAGCTCTGAAGGTCAAGGTGCCAGCGGCAGACGGGCAGTGACGGTCCATCGGCCATCGTGCGCACCCGCCGACAGCGTGCCGTGGATCAGCAGCAGCCGCTCGTGCATGCCGGTCAGTCCGTAGCCGCCGTTGACGCCACCGGGACCGGCGGGTCGTTCGGCCCGGCCCTCGACCAGGGGGTTGACGACGGTCAGTCCGACCTCGTCCGCGCCGTAGTCCAACCGGACCGAGACCGGCTGGCCCCCGGCGTGTTTGGCCGCGTTGATCAGCGCCTCCTGCGCGGTGCGCAGCAGCGCGACCGTGGCGTCCGGCGGCAGCGGGCGCGGCTCGCCGCCGTTGTCGAAACTGGCCGTGACGCCGTAGCGGCGGCCATGGATGTCGACCGCGCGGGCGAGCTCCTCGCCCAGCGGCAGGGTGTCGACCCGCAGCGCGTGCACCGCCCGTCGGGTCTCGACCAGACCGTCCGCGGCCATCCGCTGCGCCGTGTTCAGCACGTCCACCGCCTTGTCGATGTCCCCCTGGTCGACCAGTACCGCCTTGGCCGCCTGGATCTGGATTCCCAGCGCGCCGAGGGAGTGCGCCAGCACGTCATGGATCTCCCGGGCGATCCGGGTCCGCTCCACCAGCACGTCCGCCCGGCGCTGCTCCTCCTGCAACCGCTCGTACTGCGCCAGCAGCGTGGCCGACTGCTCGGCCTGGAGCCGGTAGGCCCCCCAGTTGCGGCCGACCAGCAGCGCCACGATCAGCAGCAGCGGCAGGCCCAGCAGGGTGCCGAAGCCCTGACCGAAGACCACCCCGCCGACCTCGATCGCCAGGATGCCGGACAGCAGCACCGACACACCCGCGAGCAGACTGGTGGCGTTGCCGGCCGCCAGCACTGCCACCACCGCGTACGCCACCAGGCTGTCGCTGCCGCCGGTGCTGGTGGCGAATCCGGTGGCCAGCGCGATCAGCCCGAGCACCAGCGGCAGACCCTGGGGTCGGTAGCGCGCGGCGGCCGGGCTCAGCTCCAGCAGTCCCCAGGCCACCAGCCCCAGGCCGAGCACGCAGAAGGCGGTGACGGTCGCCGCGACCGCGAGCGGTCCATGCGGTGGGTCGGCCAGCACCAGCAGTCCGACCACCAGGAATCCGGCGGCGCGGGTCAGCCAGACGATCTTGCTCAGCATGACCTCAGTATCGCGCGGCCGGGGGAGCCGGCTGCGCACGGGCCGTGCCCGCGCCGGGCGCGCGGTGCGCGAGCCCGGCGCGGAGGCGGAATCCCGCGCGGTCACCGTTGGTTCCGGCGGTAGTCCCGCGCGTCGCGACGGCGGTCGCGGTCGTGGTGGTCGTGGTGGTGCCGCCCGTTCCCCCGCCCGTCACGGCGCCCGTCGTACTGGCCGTCGTAGCGGCCGTCGTGCCGGTCGTCGTAACGGCTGTCGTAACGGGTGTCGTAACGGGTGTCGTCGTAGGACCGGGTGTCCCGCTCCCAGAGCGGGTTGACCCACTCCGCCCCGCCCCGGTCGTCCCGGCCACCGTTCCGACCGCTGTCCCGGCCACCGCTCCGGCCACCGCTCCGGCTCCCGGTCCCGGTCCAGTCCTGCTGGGGAAGGCTGCCGCGCTGCTGGAACGCACCGGACAGGAAAGTCCTCCCGTCCTTCTCCGGAGCGAACGGGATGCCGGCCGCCATCGCCCGGGGCATGATCACGGCGGCCTGCGCCAGCCGGTTCAGGCCCAGCGTGAACAACAGCGTCGAGGTCGAGCCGGCGACGTGAGCGTGCATGTCGGTGGCGAGCAGCATGACGACCACCCGCCAGCCGATCAGTGCCGCCCACAGCCACAGTCCGCGCAGCGGCAGCTTGGCCCAGAGCACGCCGTCGCGGGACTCCAGGCGGGTCATCGCCCCGAAGGCCAGGCCCACGGCGATGGAGCCGGCCGCGCCGATCACCAGGCAGACGATGTCCGCCGACTGGAGGTGCTGCTTGCCGCTGCCGTGCAGATCGGTGAAGCCGATGACGGTCAGGATCACCGGCAGCAGCACCACCCGCTTACCGCGTAGTAGTTGCCCGGCGAACTGCTGGTAGATGACGAATCCCACAATGCCGATGACGGCGAGGATTTCCAATCCGGACACGATGCTCTCCCCTGGCTGTGCGCTGCCTGCTGGCTGTGCCGGTCGTTGCCCGCTCCCGACAACCCAGACGCTACGGACCGGCCCGGTACCAGCGCGTCGGCTCCCGGGCCGATCAGCGGGTTGAGCTGCCGGGTGGAGAACCGGTCCGGTCTGGTACCGCGTGGTACCAGACCGCCCCCGCGGTCTCATGCCGTCAGCCAACCCGCGGGCCGATCCCGTGGCGTCCTGACCGGACGAGAGTTGTGGACATCAGCCAGGGACCGACCACAGGGAGCACGCCATGATGTCCGAACTCACTCAGGCAATGATCGTCAACGGTGCGGTGCTGGTCGCGGTGCTGCACAGCGACCTGGGCTCGGCCCGCAAGATCGGCCCGATGCGGATCCTGCGCCCGCTGCTGATGGCCGGTGCGATCGTCCCGCTGTTCATCGACAGCCCGGTCACCCGGGGCACCGGGCTCTCGCTCGAACTGGCCGGCATCGCCGCGGGCCTCCTCGCCGGACTGGCCGCGGTCGTGCTGACCCACGTGCACCGCAGTCCCAGCACCGGCAAGCCGGTCAGCCGGGCCACCACCCCGTACGCACTGCTCTGGATCGTGGTCATCGGCGCGAGGGCGGCCTTCTCCTACGGCTCCGAGCACTGGTTCTCCAGTCAGCTGGACCACTGGTGCGCCGTCCACCAGGTCACCGGCTCGGCCATCACCGACGGTCTGATCTTCATGGCCGTGGCCATGCTGCTCACCCGCACCCTCGGCCTGGCGCTGCGGGCCGCTCGCCTCGCCCCGGCTGCCCAGACCGCCCACCAGCCGCTCGCCTCCGCCCACCGCTGACCCCAGCCACGTAAGCCCAGCCACGTGAGCCCAGCCGTACCCCAGCCCCACCCCAGCCCCGGCCGTTCCCCGGTCCGGGGCTGGGGCGCGTCGGGTGCTTGGGGCAGGGGTGGCAGTGGGGGCGTGCGGGCGTGGTGTGCGCCCCCGATCGGGCGAGTGTTTGCGGTTTTCCCCTGCTGCTCGGCCGGGCGGGACGGCATGCTGGGAGGTATGGCCGACCAGAGTGACAACGTTCCGGTCTACCGGACGATTCGGATGACCGCGCCTGCCCCGGAGTGGGCGGCGCAGGCCGACGCGGAGGCCTGGCGGGCCCGGGAGGCGTACCCGGAGATCCTCGGCGGGCAGCGTGCGGTTTTCGGACCGGCCCGCGAACTCGACTCCGGCGGCTGGGAGTTGCAGCAGTACTTTGGCGCCGGCGCGCCGCAGGAGGTCCGCGACAGTCTGGCGTCGACCTTCCGGAGGAAGGCTGCGGAGGCATTGCAGGTGGACGACCGGGTGGCCCACAACGAGTGCACCGCCGCCGCCAGGCGGCTGGACCGGGAACCGCTGAACGAGATGACCGTCTGCGGTGCCCGGTACCGGGTGGTGCGGGCCGAGCAGTTCATCCGGCTCGGCCCCATCGGCCCGGAGCCGCCACGGCCCTCCGATCCGGATCCGGCCCCGGCCGGTGACGGCCGTCGGCTGCCGGACCCGACAGCGGGTTTCGTGGTGGACCCCTACACAGCCACCGGCATGTCCGAGGGCATCCTCAAGGCGGAACTGCTGCAACTGGTCCGGGGCGGGGCGGGCGGGCCGGACCAGCGAGCGCGGACCGACTCGCACCGGGCCCTGTGCAGCCATCCGGGCGGGGTACTGCTGCCGCCGGCCTTCGTGATGGCGGAGAAGATCCAGGGCCACTGGACGCCGTCGGTCGCCGCCTCGGCCAACCCGCAGGCGGCCCGGGACGTGCTGGCACTGGACCTGCGGGTGATGGCCCCGGTGATGCTGCGGCTGGGCCCGGACGACCGCGAGTGCTACGCCCGGGCGGCGAACCGCCTCGATGACGAGCGCGGCAACGAACTCCGGGTCGCCGGGCGGCACTTCCGGCTGGTGCGGATCGAGCGGCTGGTCCGGGTCGGCCCGGACGGCCCGGAGGGGCCGCGCCCGTCCGACTACGACCCGCACCAGCCGGCGCTGGCCCACCGCCGGTCGGCGCTGGCGCAGGGCATCGACGGCGAGGAGTTCGAGGACGCGGCCGAGGACGCGGTGGACGAGGACGAGGAGTTTGCGGAGGAGGACGAGGACACACCGTGCGAGCCCACCGCCCGGGCGTTGGAACTGATCGAACTGTTCGCGAAGGAGGAGGCCCGGCGAGAGGCGCGAGCCCAGGAGCGGGTTGAGCAACGGGGCGAGGCGCAGCGTGAATGAGCCTGGCAACGATTGGCTGATTGGCCCCAACTCTGCCTGTTTCAGGCGGAGTTGGGGGGAGTCGGCGGCTGGGTTGCGGGCAGGGTCGTCGGGGTCGTCGGGGTCACCCTCCGAGCGTCCGAGAGGCGTCTCAACGCAGCACAAAACACAGGTGTCGTAACGAATGTGACGTTACGTCAGCTGATGGGCCGCGCTGAACCTGACCATTGCGGAGCGCGCATCCGCCGCGTTGCCGCGGAACGGAAGCGTGTCGTCAGGTAGTTGACGTGGGGACCGGTTCGGGTCCGTCGTCGATCGCCGTGCTGGACCAGGGGGGATGGGTGCCAGAGGACCCGCTGTTGGGGTCGTCGCTGGTCATCGGCTTGGGCGGAAGCCGCCCTTCGTGGTCGTCATGTTGTCGATCATCGCGGACATCGCGGGCACCGGCAACCGTAATTCCGGGCCCGTGGACGGCCCCGTGGACGGGCCCGCGGACGGCCCTGCCGACGGTCCCGCGGGCGCGCACCAGTCGTCGCGGTAGGCGGCCCAGTCGGCGGCGGTGGCGGAGAAGTCGGCGTACAGTGCCACGCCGTAGCGTCGGCCGCTGCCCGGAACTCCGCCCGGTTCGGCGCTCGGCTCCGCGCTCAGGCCGAGCCGGACGCCGCGGATCGCCGCGGCCACCGTCTCCGCGTGGGCGTGGTGGCCCGAGCTGTCGGTATGGTAGGCCGGAAGCCCGATCAGCAGATCCACCTGCGGCGGGACCACCGCGCAGGCCAACTCGACCTGCTGGGCCACATATCCGGCGAACAGGCTGCGCAGTGGCAGCGCGGTGTCGTAGGCCATCACGTCCACCTGGTCCACCCGCCGGGCCACCTGCGCCAGATACCCCGACGACCACCACTTCGGGTGGCCGGTCAGCCGTCCCGCCAGTTCGCGCAGCGGCGGTAGCGGGTCCAGTTGCGGGACCGCCACCGACAGCACCCGACCCCGGGCCCGGGTCAGCGCGCCGATCCGGTCCAGCACGTCCAGGTAGCCGGGATCGCCGGAGTGCACCGGCTCCAGATCGAGGTTGATCCCGTCGAAGCCGAGCCCCAGCAGCTGTGCGGCGGAGTCCGCCAGTCGCGCCCGGACCTCGGTCCGGGACAGGTCGAGGCCGGTCGGGCCCTCGGAGTCGACCACGTCGCCCAGCCACGCCTGCACCCGAACTCCGGGCCGCCGCAGGGCGGTCAGCACCCAGCCCGCGCGCGGGTACAGCGCCGGGTCGAGGCTGCCGTCGTCCGCGGTGGGACCGACATGGGTGTAGAGGTCCCTGATCCCGCGACCGGTCCCGGCCCCGCCCAGCGCCCGCAGCAGTGCGTCGGCGTCGGCGTCGTCCTTGCCGCCGCCGACCCAGGCGTGTCCGAGCCAGACCGCGTCCCGGCCCTGGGTGCGCAGTCGCGGGTCCGCGAGTCCGGAGTCCAGCGCCCACAACTCCCCGGCGGGGAGCGCCAGCGCCGCGCCGGCGAGCAGCGGCAGCACGGCGCGTCGCCGGAGCCGCGCCGTGTTCCACAGTGACATGCCACTAACGATGCGGATCCGCGGTGAACGGTTCCGGCGGGCCGAGTTCGGTCGCGGCCTCGTCCAGCCAGGCGATCCAGTTTGTCTCCAGGCTGATCCCGGCCCGCAGCACCAGATGCTGCAAGCGGTCCGCCTCGGTCGTCCGGTCGGCGGTGAAGTCCCGCCGCTCGATGGTCAGGTACTCGTCCAGGGCCTGCTGGTGCAGGGCCCGGTGCCGGTGCAGTTCGGCGGCCAGGCCCTGCGGTCCGACCAGGGCGGCCGCCCGCAGTCGCAGCAGCAGCGCGTCCCGCAGCGGCTTCGGGTCCTCCGGCCGGGCCACCCAGGCGGCCAGCTCCGCCCGCCCGGCCGGGAGCACCTCGTACTCCTTGCGCTGTCCCTGGGAGGGGAGTTGTTGGGGCAGTTCGCGGATCAGCCCAGCCTGCTCAAGCCGCCCCAGCTCGCGGTAGATCTGCTGGTGGGTGGCCGACCAGAAGTACCGGATCGACTTGTCGAACCTGCGCGTCAGCTCCAGCCCGGAGGAGGGCTTTTCCAACAGGGCGGTGAGGATGGCGTGCGGCAGGGACATGGGTCCGATCCTAGGGCTGCCCCCGGGCACGCGGTCGGCGGCGTCACAGCGGGGCGTCAGAGCGTGGCGGCGAGCTCCGTGCCCTGCTTGATGGCGCGCTTGGCGTCCAGTTCGGCCGCCTCGTCCGCGCCGCCGATCAGGTGCGGCTTGACCCCGGCCGCCAGCAGCTGCTGGTACAGGTCGCGGCGCGGCTCCTGCCCGGTGCACAGGACGATGGTGTCGACCGGCAGCAGCCGCTCCTCCCCGTCGACGCTGAAGTGCAGCCCGGCGTCGTCGATCCGGTGGTAGCTCGCGCCCGCGACCATGGTGACGCCGCGCTGCTTCAGCTCGGTGCGGTGGATCCACCCGGTGGTCTTGCCGAGGCCCGCGCCGACCTTGCCGGCGCGGCGCTGGAGCAGGTGCAGCCGGCGCGGGGTCGGGCCCCGGCGCGGGGCGGTCAGCCCGCCCGGACCGGCGTACTCGGTGTCGATGCCCCACTGGGCGTAGAAGTCGTCGCCGTTGTGGGTGAGGTACTCGGCGACGTCGAAGCCAATGCCGCCCGCGCCGAGGATCGCCACCCGCTCGCCGACCGCCGCGCCGTCGCGCAGCACGTCCAGGTAGCCGAGCACGCTGGGGTGGTCCACTCCGTCCAGCTCGGGGACCCGCGGGGTGACTCCGGTGGCGACCACGACCTCGTCGAAGCCGGTCAGGTCGGCCACGCCGACGAGCGTGTTCAGTCGCAACCGCACGCCGTGCGCCTGGAGTTGGTGCCGGTAGTAGCGCAGGGTCTGGTCGAACTCCTGCTTGCCGGGCACCTTGCGGGCGACGTTGAGCTGCCCGCCGATCTCGGCGGCGGCGTCGAACAGGGTGACCGCGTGCCCGCGCTCGGCGGCGGAGACCGCGCAGGCCAGACCCGCCGGGCCGGCCCCGACCACGGCCACTCGCCTGCGCAGCACGGTGGGGGAGAGCACGAGTTCGGTCTCGTGGCAGGCGCGCGGGTTGACCAGGCAGGAGGTGATCCGGCCGCTGAAGGTGTGGTCCAGGCAGGCCTGGTTGCAGCCGATGCAGGTGTTGATCGCCTCCGGGCGACCCTCCAGCGCCTTGGCCACGAAGTACGGGTCGGCCAGGAAAGGGCGGGCCAGCGAGACCAGGTCGGCCGCGCCGCGTGCCAACAGCTCCTCGGCCACCTCGGGGGTGTTGATCCGGTTGCTGGTGACCAGCGGGATGGACACCGCCTGCTGGACCTTCTCGGTCACCCAGCCGAACGCCCCGCGCGGGACCGAGGTGGCGATGGTCGGTATCCGGGCCTCGTGCCAGCCGATGCCGGTGCTGATGATGGTGGCGCCGGCCGCCTCCACCTCGCGGGCCAGGGTGAGCACCTCGTCCAGGGTGGATCCGCCGGGCACCAGGTCCAGCATCGACAGCCGGTAGATCAGGATGAACCGCTCGCCCACCCGCTCCCGCACCCGGCGGACGATCTCCACCGGGAACCGGATCCGCTGGGCGTAGTCCCCGCCCCAGCGGTCGGTGCGGTGGTTGGTGGCGGCCGCGATGAACTCGTTGATCAGGTAGCCCTCGGAGCCCATGACCTCCACGCCGTCATAGCCCGCCTCCTGGGCCAGGGCGGCGGCGTGGGCGAAGTCCTCGATGGTCTGCTCGACCTGCTCGCCGGTCAGCTCGTGCGGGACGAAGGGGCTGATCGGGGCCTGTAGGGCGGTCGGGGCGACCAGGTCCTCGTGGTAGGCGTAGCGGCCGAAGTGCAGTAGTTGCACGGCGATCCGGCCGCCCTCGCGGTGCACCGCGTCGGTGATGGTCCGGTGCTCGGCGGCCTCGGCCGCGGTGGTCAGCTTCGCCCCGCCGGACCAGGGGCGGCCGGCCTCGTTCGGCGCGATCCCGCCGGTGACGATCAGCCCCACCCCGCCCCGGGCGCGCTCGGCGTAGAAGGCGGCCATCCGCTCGAACCCGTGCTCGGCCTCCTCCAGGCCCACGTGCATGGAGCCCATGACCACCCGGTTGGGCAGGGTGGTGAAACCCAGGTCCAGCGGGCGCAGCAGGTGGGGGTAGGCAGGCATCCGGGTCTCCTCGCAGGCCTCCGGCAGGGGTGTCGCCCCCACGGTAGGCCGCGCCGCCAGGTTATGCAACTAGTTGCATCGACTGTGAGCGCGGGCCCCGCGCGGACGGCGGGTGTCGCAGCCACCGGGCGAGGCCGGTCGCCCAGCGGTACCGCCGGTTGACAAAGGTGCCGAGGCTGCCCGACGAGGCTCCCTCGGCGATCAGCACGGAACGTACAGGGTGCTTGTCGTGCAAGCTCATTGACGCCCCATTGGTTCAACGGGGGCGTCAATGAGCTCTCGGCGGTGCGTCAGTTCTGCTTCACCAGCGCGGATTCGTGGTTGACCGGAGCAGAATGCTCGGGGGGAAGGGCAGTTGGGGTGGGTCGGCGGCTGCGGAGCAGGGTCGCGGCGACGGCCAGTGCGGTCAGGATGAGCCCGGTGCCGATGCCGAAGGCGAGGTGGAAGCCGCCGGTGAGGGCGGACGCCGGGCCCGCGCCGGCGGCGGACAGCGCGGCGGCGCGTGAGTTGGCCAGGGTCGAGAGCACCGCGACGCCCACGGCCGCGCCCACCTGCTGGGTGGTGTTGAACAGGCCCGAGGCGAGGCCGGCGTCGTCGGGGCGGGCCCCGGACATGCCCAGCCCGGTCAGTGCGGTGATCGCCAGTCCGAAGCCGCCGACGCAGAGCATGGTGGGCAGCAGCGAGGCCGCGTAGGCGGCGTGTCCGGCGGGGAGTCGGGTGAGCAGGGCGAGGCCGACCACCAGTACGGTCAGGCCGCTGAGCAGCGTACGGCGCTCGCCGAAGCGGGCGATGGCCCGGGCGGAGCCGAACAGCGAGACCACGGCGATGCTCAGCGCGGCCGGGAGCATGGCCAGGCCGGTCCGCGCGGCACTGTAGTGCAGCACGTTCTGCAGGTAGAGCGCGATCAGTACCTGGAACCCGAACAGTGCGGCCACCAGCAGCGCCTGGACCAGGTTCGCGCCGCTGACCTCGCGGGAGGCGAACATCCGCAGCGGCAGCAGCGGATGGGCGGCCCTGGCCTGCCGCAGGACGAAGCCGGCCAGCAGGGCGACGGCCAGGCCGCCAAAGCCCAGGGTGTGGGCCGAGGTCCAGCCGGAGCCACCGGCCGCGACGATGGTGTGGACGCCGAGCATGAGCCCCGAGGTGACCAGCAGCGCGCCGAGGAGGTCGACCCCCTCGCGCAGGCCCGGGCCGCGCTCCGGCGCCAGCACCCGGACGGCCGCCAGGGCGGCGGCCGCGCCGATCGGCAGGTTCACGAAGAAGATCCAGTGCCAGCTCAGGCTCTGGGTGAGGATCCCGCCCAGGAACTGGCCGAGCGACGCGCCGCCCGCGCCGACGAAGCTGAACGCGCCGAACGCCTTGGCCCGTTCGGCGGGCTCGGGGAAGAGCGTGGAGACCATGCCGAGGCTGACAGAGGAGACCATCGCTCCGCCGACGCCCTGCACGAACCTGGCCGCGATCAGTTCGGTCGGACTCCCGGCGAGCCCGCAGGCCATGGAGGCGGCGGTGAAGACCACCAGTCCGGCGACGAACATCCGCTTGCGGCCGATCAGGTCGCCGATCCGTCCGGCCAGGAGCAGTAGCCCGCCGAAGGCGATCATGTAGGCGTCCACGACCCAGGTCAGCTCGGGTGCGCTGAAGCCCAGGTCGCGGCGGATGGAGGGGAGTGCGACGGTGACGATCGAGCCGTCCAAGATGATCATCAGCATGCCTGCGCAGAGGACGGCCAGGGCGAGTCGGCGCGAGCGAGGGGTGTCGGACATGGATCTCTCCTGTTCCTGGGGCAGCAAGAAAGACCGTAGCAGATAGTTTTGTAATAGACGATCTGGTTCCTGACTACATCTCGCTACTTCTTGGCGGTCCGCATCCGGCGCACGGGCCGTTCGCTCTCGACCGGCTTGGCCAGCTCGCCCCCGACCAGCCGCTCCAGACCATGGAGGAACACCTCGCGCTCGGCCTCGGGCAGGGCGCCCAGCACCTCGGCGTGCACCCGGTCGACGATCTCCTGCCCCCGTCGCACCTGCTCCCGGCCGGTGGGCGTGACCAGGATGATCCGGGCGCGCCGGTCGGTGCTGGAAGGGTGCCGCTCGGCCAGCCCCCGGCGCTCCAGCTCGTCCACGGTGACGACCATGGTGGTCTTGTCCAGACCGGCGATCTCAGCCAGCTGGATCTGGGTCAGCTCCCCGTCCATGGCGTGCAGCAGCACGCAGTGCGCGCGGGGCGAGCCGTGGATCTCGGCCAGGGCCGCCGACAGCCGTGTGTTCATCACATGGGCGGCATGGACGAGCATGCCGGTGAAGTCCAGGACCGTCCGGTCCGGTGCGGGAGTACTCATGCCACGAGAATACGTCAACCAGTAGATTGTTTGTCAGCGGAACCACTTGTGGTCGCCCGCGGTGCGGTCGGGGCCGTTGTCGGCGGTCACCGATAGTCTTCGGTCGACCCCAGCCGACCTGCCGAGGACTGCCTCATGTCGTTCGCCGCGCCCGATGTCGCCCGCATGTTCACCGCAGGTGCGCGTTTCGCCCTCCCGCGCGGTCAGGTCGGTACGGTCAGCGTCACCGCCCCGGCCGAACTGCGACTGCCCAGCGGGCGGATCGTCGCCTGCGATCCGTTCACCGGCCTCGGCCCGTACGGGGGCGACCCGTTCACGGTCGCCGTCCCGCCCGGCCACTATCCGGTCACCGCCTCGGTCGTCGAGATCACCCCTGGCGACGAGCCCGGCTCCGAGTTCGGTTCCGATTTCGGGCCCGACTCCGACTCCGAGGCCGACCCGGAGCATCCGCAACTGCGGGTCGCCGCAGCGCGGTTGACCATCCTGGACGAGCCGGTGACGGCCTGGGAGCAGGCCGTCGTCCCGGAGCAGGACCTCGCCGCGCTGGGCGAGGACGAGTTCTACGGCTACGGCGTGGATGCCGGGACCGGCTGTTTCGTGGACGCCGAGGCGGTGGAGCCGCTGGGGGAGTTCGAGGGCGACAGTGAGACCCTGCAAGCCGCGTTCGAGGCCGTCGAGTGGGCGGCGACCGTGGTCACCCTGGCCGACCCGGCGAGCGGCCACAACCTGGTCGCCTTCTCCTCCGGCTGGGGCGACGGCTCCTATCCCACCTGGATCGGCCGCACCCGGACCGGTGAAGTCGCCTGCCTGGTAACTGAGTTCTTCGTGATACCGGACGACCGCGGTGGCCGGGTGTAGGCGGCCCCCGGCAACTCCCGCTTCCGTTCGCGGGTTCCGGGTGTGCGCCGTCTGTCCTAGACGGGTTCCCGGCGGAGGACGAGGCTCGACCAGCGCCGACCGGCTCCGGCGCACCGTGTCCCGTCTCCATCCGCTCGCACCACCCACTGGCAACGGAAGTGGAGTAATCATGCGTAAGAGCACAGCCTTCGGCCTGGCGGCCACCGCCGCTCTGGCCGGGCTGCTGAGCGCCGCACCCGGCGCCCAGGCCCAGGCCGTCCCGACCGGGGTCGTCCAGTCCTCCGTCGTCCACAGCGGTACCGCTCACGGCGCCGCGGTCAGCGCCGCGGCCGCCCGGCCCAGCGTGGTCCGCCCGCAGGACGACCCGCCCAACTGCGTCAACCCCGGCTTCGGTTACAGCGGCGGCCAGTACTACTACACCGTCTCCTGTGGGGTGATCGCGCCGACCGTCTGGTGGGCCAACGTCTCCTGCTCGAACGGCTACACCTACTCGACCGGGGTGAACGACTCCTTCGAGAACGCCCAGGTCTACTGCCCGGTGGGGACCACGCCCATTGAGGGCTGGGTCAACTGGGAGTAGTGACTGGGAGTAGTGGACTGGGAGTTAGCCGGCTGGGAGCAGCCGCCGACGGCCGCCACGGAGCCCACAGCCTCCGTGGCGGCCCGAGCCGCGCGGGAGCTCTGGTAGCGCGGGGCCTCGGAGGCGGCGTGCCACTCGGCCTTCGGCGGCCGATCATCTGCGCGACACCCGCACGTCATCCACTGCCGCGAAGGTTCCGGAGGCATCTGGTCCACCTAGCTGACCAGGACACCTCAGAGAGGTTCCCCCGCTGTGATGACGTTTCGTAGGACGACCGGAAGAGCGTTCCTCGCGCTCTCGGTCGCACTCACTGGACTTGCCCTGAGCGTGCCGTCGCCCGCCGCGGCCAGCGCCGGCTTCGCCGCCGGGGACCTGGTGGTCTACCGCGTCGGCGACGGCAGTTCAGCGCTTTCCGGCTCGGCGGCCGCCGTCTACCTGGACGAGTACAGCCCGACCGGGACGCTGGTGGAGTCGGTGCCGATGCCCACCGCGGCCTCCGGGTCGGTCAACCCGTTCACCGACAGTGGCACCGCCGCCTCCGACGGCGAGTTGACCCTCTCGCCCGACGGGCAGTACCTCGCGGCCGCTGCCTACGACGCCGTCCCCGGCACCGCCGACATCTCCTCGACCGACGCCGTCACCGTGGCCCGGGTCGACGCCTCGGCCGACGTCGACACCTCCACCGTGCTGCCCTCGTTCGCCGCGGGCAACAACGTGCGCTCCGCGGTCACCAGCAACGGAACCGACTTCTGGGTGGCCGGCGCGGCCTCGGGCGTAGCCCACACCACACTCGGCGCGAGCACCGCGACGGCACTCAACACCAGTGACACCAACCTGCGCCAGGTCAGCATCCAGAACGGCCAGCTCTACGCCTCCTCGGACAAGAACTCGCTGACCGTCGCCACGGTCGGCACCGGGCTCCCGACCACCGCCGGACAGACCGTCAGCAACCTTCCCGGTAACCCGGACTCGGGCGGCGACCCCTACAGCTACGTGCTGTTCGACCTCTCCGGCGGCAGCACCCCGGACACCCTCTACGTGGCCGACTCGACCGCCGGAAAGGTCGACAAGTACACCTGGTCCAGCTCCAAGTGGAGCTCGGCCGGCTCGGCCAAGGTCGCGGCGGTCACCGGCCTGACCGGCACCCTGGTCGGCGGGGTCCCCACCCTGTACGCGACCGGCAGCGGCTCGTCCGGCACCTCCGGCACGCTGTCCAAGGTGGTCGACAACGCCGCCGCCGGGGCCAGCATGTCCGCGACCGTGACCACGCTGGCCACCGCCGCCTCGAAGGAGGCGTTCCGCGGCGTCGCCTTCGCGCCCGGCACCAGCGTCGTCACCGGCCTGCAGCCGCCGCCCACCATCAGCTCCGGCACCGCCAACCTGCCCGGCGCCGACGGCAACCCGGGGAACCCGACCGCCGACGTCACCGTGGGCGACGCGGCCTCCGGCGCGAGCGCCGTCACCGTGACCGCCACCTCCTCGGACAGCTCGGTGGTGCCGAACAGCGGCCTTTCGGTCACCGGCACCGGCGCGAACCGCACGCTGACGGTCACCCCGACCGGCGTCGGCTACGCCACCATCACCCTCACCGCGACCGTCACCGGCGGCGGCAGCGCCAGCACCACCGTCGACTACGCGGCCTCGGGCGCGATCTCCGACCCGGGCACGGTCAGCTACTACTCCGGCGCGGGCAACGGCTCCACCATCATCGACGTCGGCGGCGGCTACATGCTGGTCGGCGACGACGAGTCCAACGTGCTGCGGCTCTACCAGGAGGGGGTCTCCGGCCCGCCGGTCAAGACCTTCGACTTCACCAGCCTGCTGCCGTACGGCAGCACCGAGATCGACATCGAGGCCGCAGCCCGGGCCGGGAACCGGATCTACTGGACCGGCTCGATGAGCAACAGCAGCAGTGGCAACCTCGAACCCGCCCGCAGCACCCTGTTCGCCACCGACATCACCGGCTCCGGCGCGAGCACCACGCTCAGCTACGTCGGCAGCTACACCGGCCTGCGCCAGGACCTGATCAGCTGGGACCAGGACAACGGCAGCGGCCTGGGCGCCAACGCCCTCGGCTTCGCCGCCTCGGCGGCCTCCGGCGTGGACGCCCACGAGGCCGACGCGTTCAACGTGGAGGGCCTGGAGTTCGCCCCGGGCAGCACCACCACCGCGTACCTGGCCTTCCGCGCCCCGCTGGAGCCGACCGGCGTCCGCAACCAGGCGCTGCTCGTGCCGATCACCAACATCGCCACGCTGGTCACCGGCGGCAACCCGGGCAGCACCACGGCCACCTTCGGTGCGCCGATCCAGTTCAACCTGGGCGGTCTGGGCTACCGCGAGATCCGCAAGAACGCCGACAACCAGTACCTGATCATCGCCGGTTCCGCCGACGAGACCGACGATTTTGCCCTGTACTCCTGGGACGGTGTCGCCACCGACGCGCCGGTGCTGACCCACACCACGCTTCCGGCCGGCGGGGCCGACGGCTCCTGGGAGTCGATCATGAGTGTGCCGGACCCGCTGGTCTCCGGCAGCTCGGTCACGGTGATGCAGGACAACGGCGACACCGTCTGGTACGGCGACGGGCTGACCTCGAAGACCGGGATCCTGCAAGACTTCCAGAAGGACCTGGGCGAGAGCCTCAGCTACAGCTCCTGACCCGACCGCCTGACCCGAACCACTTGACCGAACCTCTTGAACGGCCGGGGCCGGACCGCACACCAGCGGCCCGGCCCTCGGCCGTTCCTCGGCGGTGAAGGAGACCAGCTTCGTGGTGCGGCTCCAAACTCCGGGTCTGTCTCCTGAGCCAATGGCGTGCGCGTCAGCCGAGGCCGGGCGGCCCGGGCGGGAAGCGTCGGGGGCGGAGCGGGTGCGGGGTGCGGCGCGGACGGGCGACCATGACCGGGGTGTGGTCCCGCTCGTCCTGCTGGCGGCGTCGGTCGGCCACACAGAACAGGCAGGCGCCATCGGCGGTGGGATCGGTCGGGGCGCCGGGATGCCGCTCGCAGCCGGAGGTGTTCCGGGGGCGGGCCAGCTCGCGGGCGACGATGAAGGCCTGGTGCGTGGTGTCCGCGAAGTGCGCGAAGTCGGCGTCCTCCGAGCGCAGCGACAACTCGAACGCCTGCTCGTTGACCTGCCGCAGCAGCAGGCTCAACTGCTCGAAGCTGTAGGGGGGATCCGGCACCGGGAAGCCGAGCGAACTGGTTCGGGCGATCGGCGGGATGTTCGCCGGGTTGGTCCCCACCCGGCGGGCCTCGTTGCACAGCAGGCAGCGGGTCCAGCCCTGCGGGGCCTCCGGGTCGACCGCGCCGTTCGGGTGCCGCTCGCACCCGGTGTAGGTGCGGGCCGGGGCCAGATTGCGGGCGATGTTGAACAGCAGGTACACCGCGTCGCTGGTCGCGTCGAACTCGGCCGGGTGCGAATCGCCGTACAGGCCGGTGACGGCCGTGTTGACGGCCGCCAGTTTGGTACGGAACTCCGCGAGCAGGTAGGGCCGCCCCACCGGCACGGCATAGCCGTCCCCGCGCTTGTCACCACGTCGTTTCTCACTCACCCGCCCAGCATCGCACGCGGGTGTGACAGCCGGTCCGAGGCGATCGCTCTCGACGCGACGGAACCGGGGTTCCCGGGCTGGAGGACAGCTCGGGGACCCCGGTTCGCGGGTGGGTGGCCGTGGGGCTCAGGCCAGGGTGGCGAGGGCCTCGTTGAAGGTGGTGGACGGGCGCATGATCGCCGTCGCCTTGGCGGTGTTCGGCTGGTAGTAGCCGCCGATCTCGACGGGCGAGCCCTGGACCGCGATCAGCTCGGCGACGATGGCCTGCTCCTGCTCGGCCAGCGTCTTGGCCAGGGCCGCGAACGCGGCGGCCAGCTCGGCGTCCTCGGTCTGCGCGGCCAGCTCCTGCGCCCAGTACAGCGCGAGGTAGAAGTGGCTGCCCCGGTTGTCGATGGTGCCCAGCTTGCGGCCCGGCGAACGGTCCTCGTTCAGGAACGAGCCGGTGGCCCGGTCCAGGGTGTCGGCGAGGATCTGCGCCCGCGCGTTGCCGGTGGTCTGCGCCAGGTGCTCGAAGCTCACCGCGAGCGCCAGGAACTCGCCCAGGCTGTCCCAGCGCAGGTAGTTCTCCTTGAGCAACTGCTGCACGTGCTTGGGCGCGGAGCCGCCCGCGCCGGTCTCGAACAGACCGCCGCCGTTGATCAGCGGGACCACCGACAGCATCTTGGCGCTGGTGCCCAGCTCCAGGATCGGGAACAGGTCGGTCAGGTAGTCGCGCAGCACGTTGCCGGTGACCGAGATGGTGTCCTCGCCCCGGCGGATCCGCTCCAGCGAGAACGCGGTGGCCTGCTCCGGGGTGAGGATCCGGATGTCCAGGCCCTCGGTGTCGTGCTCCGGCAGGTAGGCGTTGATCTTGGCGATCAGCTGCGCGTCGTGGGCGCGGCCCTCGTCCAGCCAGAACACCGCCGGGGTGCCGGTGGCCCGGGCCCGGTTGACGGCCAGCTTGACCCAGTCGCGGATCGGCACGTCCTTGGTCTGGCACATCCGGAACACGTCGCCGGTGGCCACCGGCTGCTCCAGGACGACCGCGCCCGAGCCGTCGACCACTCGGACCGTGCCGTCGGCGGGGATCTCGAAGGTCTTGTCGTGGCTGCCGTACTCCTCGGCGGCCTGCGCCATCAGCCCGACGTTGGGCACCGAGCCCATGGTCGCCGGGTCGAACGCGCCGTGCGCGCGGCAGTCGTCGATGACGACCTGGTACACCCCGGCGTAGCTGCTGTCCGGGATGACCGCGAGGGTGTCGCCCTCGTTGCCGTCCGGGCCCCACATGTGGCCGGAGGTGCGGATCATGGCCGGCATCGAGGCGTCCACGATCACGTCGCTGGGGACGTGCAGGTTGGTGATGCCCCGGTCGGAGTCGACCATGGCCAGCGCCGGGCCCTGGGCCAGCTCGGCGTCGAAGGCCGCCTTGATCTCCTCGCCCTGCGGCAGCGACTCCAGGCCCTTGAAGATCGCGCCGAGGCCGTCGTTCGGGCTCAGCCCGGCGCCCGCGAGCACCGCGCCGTAGCGGGCGAAGGTGTCCGGGAAGAAGGCGCGCACCACATGGCCGAAGATGATCGGGTCGGAGACCTTCATCATGGTGGCCTTGAGGTGCACCGAGAACAGCACGCCCTCGGCCTTGGCGCGGGCGACCTGAGCGGTGAAGAACTCACGTAGCGCGGCCACGTGCATCACCGAGGCGTCCACGACCTCGCCCGCCAGCACCGGCACCGAGGCGCGCAGCACGGTGGTGCTGCCGTCCGCGGCCACCAGCTCGATCCGCAGCACGCCGTCCTCGGCGACCACGGCGGACCGCTCGGTGGAGCGGAAGTCCTCGGCCGTCATGTGCGCGACGTTGGTCTTCGACTCGGGGGTCCACGCACCCATGCGGTGCGGGTGGGCCTTGGCGTAGTTCTTGACCGACGCGGGGGCGCGCCGGTCGGAGTTGCCCTCGCGCAGGACCGGGTTGACGGCGCTGCCCTTGATCTTGTCGTAGCGCGCGCGGACGTCCCGGTCCTCGTCGGTCTTCGGGTCGTCGGGGTAGTCCGGCAGCGCGTAGCCCTGCCCCTGGAGCTCCGCGACCGCCGCCTTGAGCTGCGGGATCGATGCCGAGATGTTCGGCAGCTTGATGATGTTGGCCCCGGGAGTCTTCGCCAGTTCGCCCAGCTCGGCCAGCGCGTCGTGGATGCGCTGCCCCTCCTCCAGCCGCTCCGGGAAGCTGGCGATGATCCGCCCGGCCAGGGAGATGTCGCGAGTCTCCACACTGACGCCCGCCGTCGAGGCATACGCCTGGATCACGGGCAGGAACGAATGCGTTGCCAGGGCCGGAGCCTCGTCAGTGTGCGTATAGATGATGGTCGAGTCAGTCACCGGTACTCCGCTTCACGTCTACAACGTCTCGACATCAAGATATCTCCTGATCGCCCCGTTCGGATACCGACCCCCGCGGCGATTCGCCACGGGTGCCCCGGCCGGGACCGACCGGGGCCCGCCGGGTCAGTGCGTGGCGGGGGCGCGTTCGGTCGCGAAGCCGTCGAGGAAGGTGGACAGGAGCTCCTCGGCGAAGCGGCCGACCGGGCGCTCGGGGGTCGGCCGGTACCAGCGGGCGGAGAGGAAGACCGCGTCCCGCAGCAGCCGGTGGAACAGCCGGGCGTCCAGGTCGGAGCGGAACTCGCCGGCGCTGACGCCGCCCTCGATGGCCGACGCCCAGCCCTCGTGGATCTCGGCCGCCGCCTGCTCGATCCGGGCATGGCCGGGCAGGGTCAGCAGGAAGGCCGTCTCGTTCTGGTAGATCCGGGTCGCGTTGGGATGGTCCTCGGCGGTCTCCAGCGACAGCACGACCAATCGCGCCAGCCGCTCCCGGGCGGAGCCCGCGGACGGCCGGTGGTAGCGCGCGCACAGGTCGTCCAGGTAGCTCTGCACGATCTCCTGGACCATCGAGTCCTTGGAGTCGAAGTGGTGGTACAGGCTGCCGGAGAGGATTCCGGCCTCGTCGGCGATCTCGCGCACGGTGGTGGCGGCGACGCCGCTCCGGGCGAACAGCGCGGCGGCCTGTTGCAGGATCGTCTCGCGCCGGGTCCTGGTCGTGCCCACCGTCACCCTTCGTCCCCCTCGCTCGGGCCCCGTTCGCCGGTCGGCCGCCCCGGTCGACGCGTTGGCGGTCGGAGCCGTTGACGCCGCTTGGGACAGACCCTAGTGTGCCTAGCGTACCAACCAAGCTAGCGCTTGGTTGAAATCAGGGCAACGACCGTGATCGAGGGGGCGGGCCGTGGCGGACAGGCGGATGACGGAGGACCAGGTCGTCGCCGAGCTGCGCTCCGGGATGACCATCGGCATCGGCGGCTGGGGGTCGCGCCGCAAACCAATGTCGCTGGTCCGGGCGATCCTGCGGTCCGACCTCACCGGCCTGACCGTGGTCAGCTACGGCGGCCCGGACGTCGGCCTGCTGTGCGCGGCCGGAAAGGTCGCCCGACTGGTCTACGGCTTCGTCTCGCTGGACTCGATCCCGCTGGAGCCGCACTTCCGGGCCGCCCGCGAGGCCGGGGCGGTGCGGGCGACCGAATGGGACGAGGGAATGCTCCAGGCCGGTCTGTACGCGGCGGCCCAACGGCTGCCGTTCCTGCCGATCCGGGCCGGACTCGGCTCCGACGTGACCCGGTTCGACCCCGAGCTGCGCACCGTCGCCTCCCCGTACTCGGACGGCGAGGAGCTTATTGCCGTCCCAGCGCTACGACTTGACGCCGCGTTAGTCCACCTGAACCGGGCCGACGCCACCGGCAACGCACAATTCCTCGGCCCCGACCTGTACTTCGACGACCTGTACTGCGCCGCCGCCGAGCGCGCCTATGTCTCCTGCGAGCGGGTCGTGCCCACCGGGACGCTGGCCGCCGGGGCCGACCTGACCCGGCTGCGGATTCACCGCTGGATGGTGTCCGGCGTGGTCGAGGCCCCCAACGGCGCGCACTTCACCTCCTGCGTCCCCGACTACGGCCGGGACGAGGAGTTCCAGCGCGCCTATGTCACCGCCGCCAGGGAACCGGACGCC
>Ga0302314_10006546_pt1 | contig 21082 bp, 22 predicted proteins | sample III_Palsa_N2_3_FD_200533 | JGI IMG/M metagenome (GOLD analysis project Ga0302314, IMG submission 200533) | Peat permafrost microbial communities from Stordalen Mire near Abisko, Sweden - III_Palsa_N2_3 | ecosystem: Environmental > Terrestrial > Soil > Palsa > Peat permafrost | place: Sweden... | reverse complement strand
GGATCGAGACCTCGAAATTCGGCAAATACGTCCGGGACACGCACGAACCGGATTACCCGACGCTGCTCCAGATCTGCGCCGCACTCGACGTCACGCCGAACGATCTCCTGCTGGCGAGCGACGCAAACACCGAGCCCACCGAACGCCAGCGACTGCTGTCCTTGATCACTGGGACCTGCGCGACGATGCCCGACGCTGAACTCCGCGTCGTCGCTAAGATGGTTGCCGCCGCGGGACCGTCCGGCAAGGATTCGTAGGCGGCCAGCGTCCGTCGATGCACATCCGCCAACGCCGCGCCACCCGGGAAATTTCCCAACTACCTCCGATCCAGCCGCAGCCGCACGTTGTGGGCGAACGGCCGACCCGGAACCCGCGATAGCTGCCTCGCGCACTCGCCGGTGAAGGGGCCCGGCCGCGACGTGCGGGGGCCTGAATTATGCGTTGCAAGCTTTCGGTCGCCACGATGGCGGCCGGTTTTCTCGCCGACGAATCCTTTGCCGACGCGGCGAGGGTCGAATGACCGACCCAATGGAGCGGATCCGACGCGATTACGTCGCCGAGGAGGGAATCGTCGCCGCGATGCTTGGCGAGGTCCTCCAGATCAAGCGCGCCGACGGCTCGATGGTGGCCTTCAAGACGGGCAAGGCGGCCGCGAGCGTCGCAGTCGGGCATGACGTCTGCGTCGTCGCCATCCGCGGCCAGGACAAGGCCGTCGTGGTGCTCGATCGCTCGACCGGGCTTCGCCATCGGAGCCAGATCCTCCGGGGCAATACCGGGGCAGGCTTCCAGAAGTTCGGCAAGGCTGCGGCGTGGTTCAATTTCGTGATGATGATGATCCCGCTGGTCGGCCAGTTGGCCTCGATCGCGGGACTGTTCGGTGCGCTCGTCGGCGCCTTGGTCACCGGATCTCGAAAAGGCGAGCCGCCAGTTTCGGTTATGACGATGATCGTCGGTGTCGCGATCTACCTCCTTGGCTCCGGAATGCTGTACCTCCACTGGATTTGGGACGGCTCTGCCATCCCCGGACTTCTGATCATGGTCGCGGGTGCCGCGATCTTCTGCTTCCTGTCGCGCCGCGCCGGAACCGCGTTCGTCCAGGCCATGGAGCGTTTCCTGGACGAGCACCAACGACCGTCCGTCGGCGCATCCGCTTGAGCGTTCGGTCCCCCATGGTCTCGGCCGTCGGTTTCCGCACGAACGAATCCTTCGATCTCCGCCCAGAAGGCGACCGGCACGGCGTTCGTCGTCCTTCGGGAAGTCGAGTCTCGATCCGCCGCGCCGGTCTCACCCTGGCTTTGACTTTCCTGGCGACATTGGGCATGCGCCAGGCCGTCGCGGCCCCCTTCGAATATCCCGACGCGGTCGCCAGCTATCTCCGGTTCTCGCCCGATTTCGATTACGACGCGGCGGCCGATGACTTCCTGCGCTGCGAGCGTCCGGCGGTCTGGCGCGCGGCCAGCGCCGATGAATTCAAGCTGACTGCTGCCCGGGCCGACGCGATCAAGGCGATGCACGTCGCCGCCGGGCGCGCCGAGGCGGACGGCACTTTCACCCTGGTCTCGTCGGCGAACTTCGGCGACTACGATCCCAAAGGGCAGCGCTTCTCCTTCCGGCCGTTCAGCGTCGCGACGTTCTACAGCGTCGTCGCGCCCGCATCCTGCGGCTCCGGTTTCCTTCCCCCGAAGATCGACCTCTTCTTTGAGAATCCCGAATTCGTCGACGGCCTGCCGATGGAACCCGACGCCGCCAAGGCCTTCTTGGAGCGCCGGAAGTCCGATCGCTCCGTCCGTGTCACCCTGACCGTCAGCGTGACGGGCTTACGCGGCGACGGCCAACTCGACGGGAAGATCGTCAGGGCGGAAGTCGTCGATCCTCTCCAGCAGACGGCCGGAGCGCTTGCCTCGTTCGGGCAATGACTGCCGAGGTCCTCTCTCCAATCAAGGAAACGAACATGACTTTCCGCTTGCCCTCGATCGCGTTGGCACTTGCTCTGGGCTTCGCGACGGCGGTGTCCGCCCGCGCTGAGGGAAACGCTCCAGATATCCTCGGCGTCTCGATCGGCACCAAGTTCTCCGACGCCCTGACCCGCATCAAGTCGACCAATCCGGCGTTCGTCGAGACGTTGGCGAGCAATCCGGATTTCGGCCACCTGAACGGCAAGGAATTCGATTGGAGCGATCTGCTGCTCGACCGGACGAAGACGACCTGGGGTCTGAAGGAGCGGGTGAAGATCTTCGTCGGCGGCGTGGGTGCCGACGAGTACGTGACCAACATCGGACGCGACGTCACCTTCGATGACGCGGATTCGGCTCGGCCAACCGTGACGGACACGGTGCGGGCCCTGACCGCGAAATACGGGACCAACCTGACCGCTCGCGCCAGCTCACCGGCGGGCATCACCGAATGGTATATTTTCGATCTCGCCGGGAAGCTGATGGGCCCCGGTAATCAGCCAGGCTGCGGCACGGACCAGTTCGCGCGTTTCGACGTCCCTGAATTCAACGGGAAATGCGGTCTTTCGGTCGTCTGGTGGGTCGAACCGGCTGTCAACAATCCCGGCCTGGTGCGCAAAATCAGCGTCTCGATCAAGGACGACCAGATGTTCTTCAAGTCCATGAACGAACGCAAGGCCGCGGTCGCGGCCGAGCAGCGGGCACAAACCCAGGCCGCTAAAGGCGCTGGCGTGCCGAAGCTTTGATCTCGATCTCCTCGATCGACATGAGCGAGCACGCGGCCGACTGCGCGTGTATCTCCGACACGCAGCGCGCGCTGGGTCGAGATCCCGGTTCGGACGGCGCTGACGCCGAAGCATGATCAGGCCATGAAGGATAGCTGGATCGACCTCGCGCCGAACTCCTGAGCGATCGGCCGCTGGTCGACGTTCCGCTCATGGCTTTCATCGCCGCGATGACGGTCGAGGCATGGACGTCCCGCCTGCATTGGGCCCGACGACACGCCCATGCTCGGTAAGGCCGAGGACGTCAACGGGTCGAGAACGGGCCGGTCTACCAAAGCTCACGCGGCCTCGGATGAATTTCGTCAGCATGACTGGAGCGCATTGTAGCTTGGTGTGCGGCCGCTAAAATTGGCTTATCAGCTTCATTTGCTCAACAGGGGCGACCGGCGTTCAACGCGCGGGATCGTCGTCCCACAATCGGAGGAAGCAAATGCCCAACGGTACCGTCAAGTGGTTCAACTCGGCCAAGGGCTTCGGATTCATTCAGCCGGACAATGGCGGCACGGACATTTTCGTTCACATCAGCGCCGTCGAGCGCGCGGGTATGAACGGCTTGAACGAGGGGCAGAACGTCTCGTACGAGGAAGAGCGCGATCCCAAGAAGGGCAAGACGTCGGCGGTCAATCTCAAGGCTCTCTGACACTGCGACGGCAGCATGTGCAGCGAGGCGGCCGATCCGCCCGGACACGCATGCTGTCGTTGATCGGAGGCCAACCCGGGTCAGAATTCCGGCGCGGGCGAGCCCTATCCCGGCCACTTTCGTCTCACGGCGGCCTTCAACGTTCCTTCGCACAGCTCGGCGAGAACGACGTCTCGCGGCGGTTCGACGGTATCGTGGATCCTGCCGCTCACATGGCCAAGAAGCGATCCGCCAACGGCTGGTTTCCTTGAGATCGCGCCAGCGTCACGACCGTGTTTCCGCTCGCATCCGAAAGAGCCGGATCGGCGCCCACCGCCAGGAGCATGTCGATGATTTCCGTCCGGCCGAACAACGCCGCCGTCATGAGCGCCGTCTGTCCGGCAAAGTTTCGTGCGTTCACGTCCGCCCCTGCATCGATGAGCGACCTTGCGATCACACTGTAGCCCTTGAACGCGACGCCCATCAGGGCGGTGTTTCCGCGATCGCGGTCGCCCGCATCGACCCGCGCGCCGTACGACAGCAGCAGGGCCGCTGTCGATTCCTGGCCGTTGTAGCTCGCCAGGATCAGCGCCGTGTAGCCTTTCTGATCGGTTGCTTCGATGTCCGCACCCGCCTGAATCAGCGCCGGAAGCACGTCGTCCCGGCCCATACGGGCGGCGGCGAACAGCAGTTCCTGCAAGCGTTCCGGCGTCGGGAGCTCGGGTAGTTCGACTTCGTCGGTTCCGGCTGTCATCAGGAGATGGGTCCCATTGGTGCAAGCGAAGCGGCTCATCATCGAACGCGGTCGGTTTGCGGAGGTTCACATTCTCGACGGCAAAACCGGTCGCCGGGATCCGGGGAGAGGCGCCTTTCGCGATCGGGCATCGCGCGAGTTTATTCGACGTGAACTAGAACTTGATGGGACAAACGCGCCGCACCCATTGGCCGCGCCTGAGGGTCAGCTGAGCACGACGACCCCGATGTGCGAACGGCTCGGCCTTCGCGTTCGGCAAGGCGGCGCTCGGTCCCTGAGCGCCGGAGCTATGCCGCCGAGGCGAGCTGGCGCAAGGCCTGTTCGAAAACGTCGGCGGGCTGGCCACCGGAGATCAGGTATTTGCCATCGAGAATGATGGCGGGGACCGAGGTGATGCCAACGCTTTGCCACTCGCGCTCGGCGGCACGAACCTCGTCGGCATAGCGGCCTGTCGTGAGCACTTCCCGCGCGGCAGTGCCGTCAAGCCCGGCCTGTTCGGCGACATCGACCAGCACGTCATGGTCGCTTGGGTTCCGACCCTCCGAGAAATAGGCCTGGAGCAGCGCGCGCTTCAGCGCCCGCTGACCGGTGCCGAGCCCGGCCCAATAGAGCAGGCGATGCGCGTCGAAGGTGTTGTAGATCCGGCGCTGGTCGTCGGTGTCGATCACGACGCCAGCTGCCTCGCCGCGCTCGCGCAGCGTTTCGCGGCCCTCAGCCGCTTGCTCCGGCGTCCTGCCGTACTTCTGGGCGATATGCTCGACGATGTTCTGTCCCTCCGGCCCCATAGTTGGATTGAGCTCGAACGGGTGGAACTTGATGTCGACCCGGACCAATTCACCCAGCCGGTCGATTGCCTGGCTGAGGCCACCCAAGCCGACGAAGCACCAGGGGCAGGAAACATCCGAGACGAAATCAACGGTGATGTGCTTGGCCATGCTCGGTTCCGACATTATAGAGGCAACGACCCATATGTCTGGTCGCGCCACGTTCGATGCAAGGACCCGCTCCGCGGCCGACTGACCTGCGATGCGGGGTCGGCCTCGAACGGTGCCGCGCTGGAGACTGAGGCGCAGTTGGAGCCGCCCGTCGTCACAATAGAAACGACAACGGCACCAGCCTAGTCGGCGCCACGCTGTAACCCAGCCCGGCTAACCCGGCGGCGGCGGATCCAACCGCCGCCAGCAGCGACTAGATCATCCATGGTCCAAGCCGTCTCAGCGGACCAGACCAGCCGCCTTAAGCTCCCGTTCGGCGGCGGCCACGCTCGCACTGAGCGCCCCGTCGGCAAACGGCGAGACCAAACCTGCGTCACGAACGAGTTCGATGAAGGGCGCCGATCCGCCGCTGGCGCAGAGCTTGGCGTAGGTATCGAACGTGCCGACCTGATCGGTCTGGGACTTCGTCCAAAGCTGCATGGCGACGCACTGGGCCAGCGCGTAGTCGATGAAATAAAACGGCACCATGTAGACGTGCAGGATCCACTGCCATGAGCCGCCTTTCGCCGGATACGCCAAGTCACCATAGTCGCGCCACGGCATATAGCGTCGCTCCAGGTCACGCCACATCGTATGGCGCTCGGCGGCTGTCGCCGTCGGGCGCTCGTAAACCATGTGCTGGAAATGGTCGATCGCGGCGCACATGACGAAGGTGTTGAGCGCATAAGTCATATGTAGACGCCGATACCGATCGGCGACATCGCCGAATAGCCGATCAAGTTCGGGATAGGCTAGGAACTCCAACGCCATGGAGTGGATCTCGCAGGCCTCAGCGGTCGGCCAGAGGTATTCGATGATCGGCTTGTTCCGGCTCTGCCACATCTGGAAGGCGTGGCCGATCTCGTGGGTCAGCACCGTGGCATCACCGTGGGTGCCCGTGAAGTTCGCGAAGACGAACGGGACGCCCGGCGTCGGCAGCACCGTGCAGAAACCGCCACGCGCCTTGGTCTCACGGGTCTCAAGGTCCAGAAAGCCGCCATCGGCCATCATGTCGCCGAAGGCGCCGAGCCGTTCGTCCAGAGCGGCGAACATCCCGCGTGCGGCCGTCAGCAGCTCGGCGGCATCCCCGATCGGCGCCGGATTGCCTTCCGGGTCGACGATGGGCTCGTCCCAGGCCATGAGGCGGTCCCAACCGAACTGTTCTCGCCGCTGCTCATAGATGCGCGCCAAGAGAGGGACGACCTCGGTCAGGATCTGCTCGCGATATCTGGCGACGTCCTGCGGGCCGTAGTCGGTGCGCCGCATGCGCTTGTAGGCCAACCCAACGAAATTCTCGTAGCCGAGCTTGGTCGCCATGCCGTGACGCAGGGCCATCAGGTCGTCGAAGATCCGGTCCAGCTCGGCGCCGTTCCGCTCGAAGAACTCCCAGCGCAGGCGTGCCGCATCGTGCCGCATCGCGCGGTCAGGGTGCTGCAGGTATGGCGCGAGGCCAGAGAGGTTGACGGTCTTGCCGTCGATCTCGATTTTCGCCGACCCGGTCAGCGCCGTGTAGCTATCGACCAGCGCGGCCTCGCACACGACATCGTCGGCGATCGCTGGATCGAACGCCGTGACGTCCGTCTCCCAAAGCCGGACAGCGTGATCCCCGACTAGGCCCGTCAAGCCCAACCTGTCTTCATCGGCGAGCAAGCGCCGCTTCAGCTTCACGTCATGGCCCTGGGCGGCTGCCTTCATGGCATCGCCATGGGCGCGATTCGCCTTAGCCGCCTCGTCGCTGGTGTCCTGATGGAATCGGATTTCTGTCAGCGCCAGCCAAGTCTCCAGATCCCGCTTTGCCGAATCCCAGTCAGCCAAGGCCAGTTGCCTCGCCTCGGGCGTTCCGACGCCGAGGCGCTCGTTGATCGCGGCGTATCGCTCTGCCAGGGTTTGTTCGGACGGGCGTGGGCACTCGATATCGGAGAAGCGCAGCATGCGGACGGTTCCTAGGTTCTCAATCTATGGTTAGATTGCGCCGCTGAGGTTGTCGCCGTCCATCCGTATCTGTCAGGCGCCAATGGTCGAAGATCGATACGCCGGTCGATCCTTAGCGGCCGGAATCGCCCCAAGCATGACGTTCAACCAGGACTCGTCGTGTGTCGAAAGCGGTCCATTTCGGTCGATCAAATGAAAAATGTCGGCTAGGCTAACGGCATGACCGAATCCCCTCCGCTCATCGTCAATGTCGAAGACGTCGCCGAGATCGACCATCAGGAGGGCGATCACTGGGGCGGCACCTATAGGCCGCTCACCCCGGCGCTCGCCGCGCTCACCGGGCGGCTCGGCGTCAATCTCACCCGGGTTCCGCCGCAGCGCTCGGCCTGCCCGTTTCACAGCCATCGCCGCGAAGACGAAGTGTTCTACGTGCTGGCTGGTCGCGGCATCTTCCGTTACGGGGAGACGCTGCGCGAGATACGCCCAGGCGACTGCATCTCGTGCCCGGCTGGCACCGGAATTGCCCATCAGATCGCAAACCCGTTCGACGAGGATCTTATCTATCTCGCAATCGGCGGCAACGATCCCGACGAGATCGGGGTCTATCCGGATTCCGGCAAGGTTATGGTGCGCGCACTCCGGACAATCGGCTATCTCACGCCTGCCCCCTACATGGATGGCGAACCCGAGCGACCGAAGATCCTTGACCTGTTCGAAGCACGGAAATAACGCGCTCAGTCCCGAAGAGATGCTTTCGTAGGCGGCCGGAATCGACCCAGGAAAGCCATACACCAAGCTTGGCCATGATCTCAGAAGCGGACATCGGTGTTCCGTCCCTCAGCACTTGAAGCACACTGATGGTCTCTTCTCTGGATTGTTGCCGAGCGCTCACGCTAACGTGTCGCCTGTCACCGCTTCCTCCCTATCGCTGAGCTTCGGTACTCCTGATGGATAGCACGCCGCCAACAATCGAATTCTGCGGCGACGAGGAGTTGGGCTACGAGCGCAGCCGAACACGTTTCGTTCCTGGCGCGGGTCTTGCGCTTGATGACGCTTATCGGCTGGCTCATCTCCCGTTGGTAGCGCCAGACCATCCCAGGGTCATCTCGTCCCGCCCCGATGCGCCATACGCCATGGGTAGACACCCACGCGTCTATTCGCTCGCCATGCCGGTTTCCTCGTCTGCCCTGTTCCGATCGGCGGCCTTCCAGGAGCTGAATCAGGCGCTGTCGGCATCTCCGTTCTCTCGAAAAATTGCTTGGTGCGTGCTGGATCAACGCAAAGACAGACTGCATGCCACCGTCTGCGGTTCTCTGGCAGTCGGTCAGAAGACGCCGCCCGTGATCGGCGAATACGAGCGGCGCGAACTCAAGAGCCTCGGTCCAATCGAAGTAGAACTTCGGGGCCTTTTTTCGGGAAACGTGAACATTGGCCGATTGTATTTGCGTGTCTATCCGGAACGGCGAAGTGGCGCCAACGTCTTCAAGAAGGTTCAACGGGCGCTCGGCCGCCGGGAGACAGATCTTTACCTCGTCGGCATCTACAACCTGATGGATGATCTTGACGCGACTGAGGCCGCCGCACTGAGCGATCTTGTCGATCGCTGGTGGGATCGGACGCTGTTGCGGTTCGAGGTCGATGCTCTATGGTTGCTGGGTGCTATGGATGATCTCGTTCTAGACGGCGAGATCGCCGAGTCGGTGCCTCTGTCCCGTCGGTTTGGCGGCGGGTGACTGGAAGCGACCCGAGCACGCCATGACCATAGTGTTGCCGCGATCCCAGAAGCGGACATAGAACTCTGGCAATTACAAATCGGCAAAGTTAGGAGAGAGTGTCCTCGCTACTGCCATTAAAGCGCGGTAGAGAACAAAGCAACTCAGCTCTGCGTTTTGAAGGCAAGCATGTTCCCAATATGGTTAGAGAACCACCGCACGAAATATTTTCGGCTGCCTGTGTCCGTGATCGCTGTGCTGAGTTTGGACGGATGCATCCAGAGCGTTCCTGTCTCCGGTCTTTATAGCGCCGAGCATCCTGTGATGATCGGCGCTGTGAAAAAGACGACGGAAGACTATCTCTACATCGCGCCCGACGGCCGGATAACGGCCTATGTGGCCCGATACGAGGGGCCATATCGCCGGACATGCTTCAAGCTGGCCAGCGGCGGCGAAAAGAACGCCGCGCTACAGGGGCGGATCCTGACGCCAGGCGCGTCCCCCTCCGGTGAGCCCGCCTATGCCGTGAAGATTGCGACCGACAATTTCGGCGTCATCGAACGGCCTGGACCCAACGGTGTCGAGTGGTTCATCCACAATGACGACAGGAACGATACGATCAATTTGAAAGGGAAAGAGACGCTCGTAGACAGCTTGGACGGCAGTTACTCCATGACGGGTATCGCCTTGACGGCACCGACACTCGCCGAAATCCAGGCCAAGATGTGTCAGACGCCCGCCGCCCTGGCCGAACATTCATCGGATGCCGACTTGGCTGGCGTCGGACTGCAACCCAATACGGTCGACATCGTCCTCGAAGGCGACGGAGCGCCCTCGCTGGATCGGTTGGCGGCGGCGAAGGACCTCAAGACCCTTGCCACAAGGCTGCTGAAGCCCGCGGACGCGGCTTCGGCGCGAGTTGCGGTCGAATGGAGTGCAAACGCGCCGCCGTTGGATGCGGGCGCCTTGGCCAACGCCACATGGTCGATGCTCATTCTCGCCGTCGCGACGGCGCACCCAGACGTGCCGCCCGCCAAGGAAAGGGCGGCGATGTTGATGATGTACGCGTTTCTGATCGCCAAGGCCGATGGCGCGAAATGCGATGACACAACGGCGAACGGGGCCGAGCAATTGCTGTTCTTGACTGCCCCGACGCGAGCTCGACTCTCCGACTTTCCGGCAGAGGTCTTGGAACGCCTGATGGATAAAGCGATCGCGCTTGAGCTGGAGACGGCGCCACGACGGAGCGCCGATCCCTTATTGTGCCGGTTTGGAATCAGGGACTATGCGCGGGCGATCAAACAGCAGGAGGACCAGAGGGCAGAACATCCTGCTGCCCACAATCCAGTTCCTTCACCGGATTTCGCGCCGATCGAGGTTTGGCGACCGAGACAGGAGGCGGCTAGACAGAGCTTCCGGCAGTATCTCCATATCCTGTTCACACCGCAGCCCAAGACTTGAAGGGATGGAAGTTCGCAAACGTCCGCTTCCTCCTGTTCGCGCCCTGAAGCAGACTATCCGCATCCACCCGACTTGGCCACAGCCCCAGGTACACTCCTACCTGGAATAGCTCGCGCGGCTGGTAGCGCATAGCCTCAACGTTTACATCGCCGTGGCGGCCCGTTGCGTTGGTCGGTAATGGCGCGTCGACCAACCCCGCCCCCCTTGACCTCGTCGCTTCACCGGCGTCGCCATGATATGGATTTCCACTACCATCGGTGGCGGACTTCGTTGACGGGCGCCGCGCTGCCAATTACGCAGATCAGCACATTCATGGAGACGACGGAAATGACAGTCGGATCGGAAACGGCAATCGAGGCTTCCCAGGGAGCACTGGCATCGAATGCCTTGGAACTGACCGCGCGCATCGCAGCCGCGTACCTGTCGAACAATTTCGCTGCGATAAGCGACCTGCCGGGCATCATCCAGTCCGTCCACCGGGCATTGGTGGACGCCGAAGCTCCTGTCCCGGTGCCGGTGGCGCAGACGCTGGTTCCTGCCGTATCGATCAGGAAGTCAATCACGCCCGACTACATCGTCTGCCTTGAGGACGGGAAGCAGGTGAAAATGCTGAAGCGTCATCTCAGGTCGGCCTACAACCTGACGCCGGATCAATATCGCGCCCGTTGGGGGCTGCCGCCGGATTACCCGATGGTGGCGCCGAACTATGCCGCCGAGCGCAGTATGCACGCCAAGGCCATGGGACTTGGCCGCCAAGCCGCGCAGGCCGTCGACGAGACCGCTCTGGCCAAACGCCGTGGTCCAGGGCGCCCGAAGAAATCCGCATAGCGGCCGGTCCCATGGCGAGGTGGCTCGATGAAAGCCTCGACATGGCGAACCTCCAGGCCCGGAAGGATGCAACGGTCAGCCCGCGGGGTGGATATCGACGATGGACGAAAGGCATCGTGAGGACCTTCGTTGCCGCCACGGGCTTCGGCTTCATCGATGGCGCCGACGGCCGGAACTATCGGTTTCATCGTGCGGCCAATAGCGTGCCCACCAATCGAACTCCAGAAAGCCGTCTCATGAGAAACGCGCAACGCCGGTGGGATGTACCGAATATGACCTTCGCCCCGAGGCCCCGAACTGGACGGCAGCATTCTCGTTTGATCCGTATTTTCGCTCTGGCGTTCCCGATCGTCATCGGCGTCTCGGCAATTGCGCCCGGGCTCGGGACGGCGGCCGGAGCGAAACCCGTTGCGTCGGCGGCGGATATCGCACTGATCGCTTCGGCGGCGCTCGATGCGTCGTCGGAGATGGCGGCTTCCGAAAACAGCAAACAGAACCAGGCTTCACGGCTGACCGATCTAGCGGGAGCGTTGATCAAAGCCGGATACCCGGAGGCCGCGCGCGCCGCCGTCCTGGCGGCGGCCGCGCTCTTCGAACAGCCTAACAACGGGATTGGATCGCTTTGGCGCGGTTTGGTCGTGGATGATCTTGTTCGTCTGGGCGACTCCCGCTCGGCCCGGAAACTCGTCGACGTCCAACTTCCGCCGCTCGACAAAAGCATGGTCTTCGGAAAATTCGGGGTGGCATTGGCCGAGACCGGTGACATCGATGGTGCCAAATCGGCCTTCGCGGAAGTCCAGGGATTGCCGACGACGTCTTCCCCGACAGGCTCGGTCATCTCGAAAGGGGTGCTGGACATCGGATCCGCCCTGGTGGCGGTCAACGCGATCGATCCTGTCGAGCGTTTTTCCACCAGCCTACCGGATGGACTTCCGAAGGTGACGCTCCTTGCTCGCATCGCCGTCTCACTCTGCATGCCATCGGCGAAGGGTCCAAAGGACCTGGGCCGAGGCACCGATTTCGCGCGCCGGGCCGAGGAGTCGGCGCGAGCCGCTATTTCGGTGGCACCCAGGCCTTATGAGAAGAGCGGTCTCGCGGCCGCAGCTGGAGAGGCCGTAGCGGAATGCAAAGGGACAGCCGAAGCTAAGTCGTTTGTCACCAGCGCGGTCGCACCGGCTTCGCCAACCGACGCTCTTCTTGGCGTCGTCGACAGGCTCGTGGCCGATGGAAGCCCCAGGCCCGCGCGAACGCTCGTCCCAACGGATGACAAAATGGCCGCGGAGGATTGGCTCGGCGTGGCGAAGCGTTTGCGGACGTTAGGGGACGTGCCTTCGGCGATCGCCGCCGCCCGCACTGCATTCCGCATGGGTTCCGAAGAAGGCGTTCCCACGCCCGGCTCGACGAAATGGGATCGGCTCGCTTTCCTCAGCCAGGTTTTCGGTGTCCTGGTCCAGTTGGGCGCATACGACGAAGCCATCGCAGCCATGCCGCCATACGACTCGGGTAACCAACTCCAGTTCTATTCCCAGATTGTGACCGACGCGATCAAGAAGCAGGACCAAGCGGCCATCGAACGGCTGGTCCCGATATCGATCCGAGTTTTCACGTCGGCGGCTTCGTCCAAGGACGCACGTGGTGCCAATTTCCTGTTCGACCTATCGAGGACGCTCGCGTTGGCCGGATACCAAAAGGAAGCCAACGTCGTCGCCGACAGCTGGCACCACGCCGACACTCCGATCCCGGGCAGCCACAATCAAGGCCGAGCCATCGAGTTGCAGGCGATAACGGGAGACTTCGATGGCGCGATGGCAAGGGTGGGCGATCTGGGACCGATGACCGACAAGCCGGACCCGACCATGGCGCTTGTTGCCGCCGCGATGTCGTTCGACGGTCGGACGACAAAGCCAACACAGGAGGAGGCCGTCAACGCGCTGCAACGTGCGTCCGCGGCGATGCCCGCGCTGGTCCCCTCGGTGAGGGCCACGACGCTCAGCAGGATCGCGGACGACATGGCGAACATGGAAAAGCTCCCCGAGGCTGTTCGGGCCGAGTCTGACCTCGAAGTCGACCCCGACCATCTGCTCATGCGGGTTCGTGACCAAGCGATCGCCGCCATTTCCCGAGCTCAGGCCAAGTCCGGCGACCTGCGACGAGCCTTTGAGACCGCCCGCCGAATCACCCAACCGGCGGACCGGTTTTCGGCATTGGTCGGCATCGTGAAAGCCGCGACCGGATCGTGAGCAGGAAATGCCGTTTGTCGACAGTCCGACAGTTCTCGTGAGAGCCATCTGGTGCCTGATCCCGGAAGCGCCGTCGCCCGCTTGATCGCACGGGCTACCGCATTCATCGGGCCGCCCGCTTTTCGACGCCAGCTTGCCTGCGCCGATGCCACGGCACCTACATCTCCCATAACTTGACCCCACCGACGATCCCCGCCGTGTTCGCCGCCAGCTTCACGCGGCCTGGCAAATCCACGTCGACCTTCGGACCGTTGCCGCCGCTCAGGTGCAGGACGTCGTAGTGCAGCAAGGATACGAGGATCCGGGCCGTTTTGCGCACTCGGCGGTTCCACTCCTTGCGGCCCTTCCTGTGCAGCGCCGCGTCGCCGATGTACTCGTTGTAGGTCTTCCGTCCCTTGCCGATCGGATGCTGCGCCAGCTCCAGGTGCGGCATCAACTCGCCGTCGCGGAACAATGCGGTGCCGACGCCGGTGCCAAGCACCAGGACCAGTTCGATCCCCTTGCCATCGACGACTGCGAGACCTTGGATCTCGGCGTCGTTCAACAGACGGACCGGCTTGCCCAGGCGACCTCCCACGCTTTCCGCCAGCGGATAGTCGCGCCAGACATCGTTGCCGAAGTGCGGTGCCGTCAGCACGCGGCCGCCGCGGACGACGCCCGGGAAACCGACCGAGATGCGGTCCCACGCCGGAAGCGGCGCCACCAGCGCCGCGAGCGCATCCATCATGACCTTCGGGGGACAGGGATAAGGCGTCGGGACCCGCACCTTGTCCGCCAGCATCCTGCCCTTCGTATCCAGGACCGAGGCCTTGAGGCCGGTGCCACCGATGTCGATCGCCAAAGTCTTGGCGGTGGCGGCGGCGGCCGCGGTCATGCTCCGGCTCCGAGACGCGGCAGGACGAAGCGCTCGATCGCCGCCGCGAACCCGCTGTCCGCGTTCGAGGTCGTCTCGAAATGCGCCCGCGACTTGGTGTCGGCGGTCGCGTTGCCCACCCCCGTTGAAACCCGCGCACGGGACATCGATGCTCAAGGCGGCAGCGACGGACGAGAGGCCGCGCGGCGGTCGGCTGCTCACGAGCGCGAGGGGTATGCCGCGGGACCGGAGGAGAGCCGCTGCCGCCAGCACCTCGGGCGTCAACCGCTTGTCCTTGGTGACCAGCGTGCCATCGACGTCGGACACGACAAGCGCGATTCGGTTTGCGGGCGGCTTCATGCCAGGGTCACGATTTTTGGGTTGATCGAGATTATTGGCATAGGAAGCTCCATGACGATGTCTCAACCGGTCAACGGCAATAGCCCCCGATAGCTCCCCGGTGGCACGTTCGGACGATGACCGGTCGATAGGACGGGAGGACGGACGATCCCCGCCAATCAAGCTGTTCCTGGTCGCCCGGCGCCCGCCGAGCCTCGCTTCATAGAACCCGCCGCAAGTATGGAGCCGTGCGGCTGGTCGAGGATTCCGCCACGCGCTCCGGCGGGCCGCTGACGACGATGCGGCCGCCCTCGTCTCCCGCGCCGGGGCCGATGTCGATCACCCAGTCGCTGACCGCGGCCACGCTCATGTCATGCTCAACGGCAATCACGGTATTGCCAGCATCGACCAGCGCCTGCAACTGGGTCAGAAGACGTTCCACGTCCGTGGGATGGAGCCCTGTCGTCGGTTCATCGAGGACATAGAGCGCGCCGCCCTTCTGCGCGCGTTGAAGTTCGGTCGCGAGTTTGATCCTCTGTGCCTCTCCACCGGAGAACTCGGTCGCCGGTTGACCAAGGCGCAGGTAGTTCAGCCCGACCTCGCGCAGCACCTGCAGCGATCGGCAGATGTTGGGAACGTCCGCGAAAAACGCCCAGGCCGCCTCGACGGTCGGCCCGCGATCGGGTGGCTTGGTAGCTTTCCCATTAACGCAATTCCGCGCTCGTCGACGGATAGAGGATGTTTCGCGCACTGTCCTTGGGATCAAAGACCACCGTCGGATTGAACATGAACTTCATCCGGTGCGCGGAGAAGCCGGGCCGAGAGTCCGTCGCGGTGGGCACGTATTTCTGGGACCCCTCCACCAACTTGCCCGTTGCGTCCTTGAAGCGATAGGTGACCTTCGAGGTGGGCCCACCTCGCGTCGTTTGTTCCTCCTCCCGAACGATCGTCGCCGGGACCGCCTGCCCCCAGCGGAGGATCGCGCTATCCCTGAAATAGCGAACGATCCTGAAGGAGCACAGCAGCAAGGCTACAGACACGAAACCGAGGACGGCGAGAAGCGTCAGTTTCACGACGTCGAACGGTTCCGCTTTGCGAACCTCGTCCGCGATGTTCGGCCTCGAATTGGAGAGATCCGAGGGATCGTACATGATGGGGAGCCGTCGGCCAGGCGACGCCTTTTGGAAGTCCGTCGACGAGACCACGGCCTCGGCCCGAATCGCGGACGGCGCGGCCCCGGCCAAGCCCTTCGGCGTAAATGTGTAAACGACGTGGTATTGGTACGCTTTTCTCGAGATCGTGGTGTACGTCCGCTCCACGACACCGGCGACCTCCACCCCTCGGTCCTTGAGAACCTCGGCCTTGTGAAACACAGAATACCCGATGGCCGAGATCGGAAGAACCAGCGTTGCGAAGAGGCCCACGATCAGGACCACCGTTCCCTTGAAGGTGCCGCTCATGCCCACTTTGCGCGGCGTCGGCTTCGACAAATCGGCGGGCAGGCTCCAGTCGTCCATCGGTCCCCTGCGAACAAGTTGCTGATCGGTCCCTCATGCGCGACATTCCGCCCGCATCGAGTCGGATCATATCTACACGCATCCCGCGTGAGAACCGCCTTCCCATGGACGGGCTTCCAAAATTTATCGATCGTTGAGCCGTCGGCTTGTCGTAGCGCGGTTCACCAAGGAGAGGCGAAGTTGCTCGTATCGCTCGACCGCTTGTGGCGCCACCTCACCGACCGCACGGATAGAGCGTTCGCCACGCTCAAGGGGAACGGGCAGTACCGCTGGTACTTCCTCGGCAGCTTCATGCTTTCCATGGGCTTCTGGATACAGAACACCGCGCAAGCTTGGCTGGTGCTAGAGCTGACCCATTCCGCCTCGATGGTCGGCCTCCTGGTCCTCTACGCATTCGGTCCGCGCGCGGCTTTCGGCCTGTTCGGCGGAGTCGTCGTCGACCGGTACGACGAGCGACTCGTTCTGCTTTGGTCCCATGTTGGCCTGATGCTATGCGCGGCCGCTTTGGCGATCCTGGCAGCGTCCGGCGACATCGCCGTCGGGCACTTGTTCGCGATAGCGGCAATCAGGAGCCTCCTGCTGTGCGTGGAGGGCCCGGCCAGGACGAAGTTCGTCCGGTCGATGGTCGGCCGGGAGAACTTCACGAACGTCCTTGGGCTCGGTGCCTCCGGAGACCATTTCGCGCGGATCGTCGGTCCCGCCCTTGCGGGGCTCATGATTTCCGCGCTCGGCGCGACTCCATGCTTCATGGCCAACGCGGTCGGATTCCTCGCGATGATCCTCGCCGTCCTCCGCATCCGAAGGCAGCGTCCAACCGCGGGCGGCGATCACCGTCGTCGCCCTTCGCCCGTGGCCGCGCTCGTCGAGGGGCTGCGCTACGTGAGCGGAGTGCCGTATCTGTCCGCGCTCATGCTCGCGCTGTTCCTGATGACCTTCATCCCGATGAGCTTCGGGACGACACTGCCGATTTTTGCCGTCAAGACCTTGGGCCGCGACGCGACCGCGTACGGCACGCTGGTCTCCGGTCTCGCGTTCGGATCCCTCGTCGGCTCGCTTGGCGTGGCCTCCCGGCGACAGACGAACCTCGTATGGATCTTCCTGTGCGCGGCCGGACTCGGCGCCGCCCAACTGGCGCTGGTGTTTGAGCGCAGCCTGATTGTCTGCGTTCCGACGCTAGCCTTCGCTGGATTCTTTATGACCAGCTTCGTCGTAAGCATCAGCAGCATCCTATTGTCCGAAGCCGAGGATGGGTTCCAAGGCCGCGTCGGCAGCCTGTCGGGGTATGTCGTCCAAACGATCGGGCCGCTCGGCTCCTCGATCAGTGGATGGCTCAGCGATGTCGGCGGAACCGATCTGGCGTTCGGGGTCGGTGCCTGCTTCGCGATCGCGACCGCAGCAACGGGCGCCCTCGTCAAACGCGCGGTGAAACCGGCCCCGCAAACGTGACGGGTCCGTACTCGGCGACCGGCATCTCACCGTGCGAGCAAGAGAGGGTGATGCCGTTTGAACCCAACGTTTTCTTGAGGGTATAATGAGCGAAATTCAACGACCCGTCGTTGAGCGCACGGCCGCCGAACTGGGTGCCCGATACGTATTTCCCGATCTCGGAAAGCAAGCGGGCGACGCCGTCCTGTTCGCCTCGGGAACGGGCGGGTATGACTCGCTCGACGGCGAGAGCCTTGCCCGGCGCCTGACCGAGGATCTCCAGGCGATCACTCACGATCTCCATCTGCGAGTCTACTACCATCCCGAAGGCATCCCCTCGGCCGATGCCAGCGCAAGCACTCTTTCCCTTGCGGATCCTGGCATCGAAAAGGTCGAGGTTCTCGATGGAAATATCGGCCACCTCAAACTCGCCCGCTTCCCGCCGGAAGAGGAATTCGCCCCCGAAGCCAACGCCGCCATGAGGACGATTGCCGAGACGAAGACAGTCATCGTCGATCTCCGCGAATGCAAAGGCGGCGCGCCAAGCTCGGTGGCGTACATGTGCAGCTTCTTCTTCGATCCCGATCGGCCCGTCCACCTGAACACGCTCCATTGGCGGGACAAGCCGTCGGCGGAGTTCAGGACGAAAGCCGTGCCCCTACATCACGGCGGCCCGCTCTACGTGCTCACCAGCAGCAAGACGTTCTCGGGGGCCGAGGAGTTCGCCAACAACATGAAGGCCCTCGGTCGCGGAATTCTGGTCGGCGAGACCACGCGCGGCGGAGCGCACCCGGGAAGGAGGTTTCCCCTCGACGCCAAGTTCGAGATCTTCATCCCAGTCGGACGCGCTGAGAATCCGATCACGAAGTCGAACTGGGAGGGAACGGGTGTCCTGCCGGATATCCTGGTTGCCGCTGACGACGCCCTTGAGGCCGCTCTCGCCGACATCGAGGCGACGGTCACCCCCTCCATAAGGCGCCTGCCATGACGACCCGGTCGGCATCCTTTGACGAAGATCGCTTTCTGTTCCAGGGGAGCGGCTGGCAAGTGAAGAGGCTCGCTGGGGACCGCGACCTGGGGCGAGTGTCTGTCCTGATGGACGCTTGTGCCGACTATATCGAGATGATGAGCGGTGGTCCGCCGGGACCGACCGAGGCGCAGGATTTTTTCACTGCGGCGCCACCCGGCAAAAAGTCCGATGAAATGCTGAAGCTGGGCGTCGAGACCGTCGAGACGGCCGATCTCTCCCTTGTCGGCGTGGCCCACGTCTGCAGAGACCATCCGGAACGAGGCGTCTGGTACATCGGGCTGCTACTTCTCCACCCTGCCGCCAGGAGCGGGGGGATCGGACGCGCCGTGGTCGATGGCTTGAACGAACTGGCCCGCACCGAAGGGGCTGAAAGACTAATATTGTCAGTAGTAGACGCAAACGAAGCAGCCGCTCGATTTTGGCGCTCCGTCGGGTTTCGGCCAACTCGCGCGCTGCCACCAGTCCGGTTCGGGCACAGAGAGCATTCTCGCACCGAATTCGCGCTCTCTCTTCGTTGAGTTCGTGGCGGGGCCGATTGATCATGGAGAGCCCCGGCATCGCGGGCGTTTGGAGCATCGATGAACCGCGAGACCGACAGGCTCCTTCCTGCGCCGCCCGGCTCCGCCGGACATGCCCGCCCTTTTCGAGTTTCTCGGCGACGCCGTGGCGATGCGCCACACCCATGTCGACGCATCGCTTCGCGCTTGCCGTCGACGCGTGGCAACCCACGAAAGGCGCCGCCGAGTCGACGGTTGCGCCCCTTGGACCGTGGCGACCAAGACGAACGCTCGAATCATCGGGTGGGGCGGCTTATATGTCGACCCATTCGACCCAGTTTGGGGTGTCGAAGTCGGCTACTTCTTCCACCCCGCCGCTTGGGGGCAAGGTTATGCGACGGAGTTGGTCGGAGCCTGCATGTTCTTGGCCGACCAAGTCTTGCAGTTGCCCGAGGTCAGCGCCTTCGCACGACCGGAGAACGTCGGCTCCCGCCGGATACTGGAGAAGGCGGGGTTCGAGGTGGTGCGATTCGTTCCCGAGATGGAGCGCTTCCACTACCGACGCGGTCGCTCCGGCCGATAGCGTGCAAATCGGCTCGGATCCGCTCCGGTTTCGGACGCCATTCCCCATATGCGATGGAGATCCGGGCGCCGTCGCACGGGGCATATTATGAAATAACGTTCGAAGGGCGCACACGTGGGCCGCAAAGGCTGATGTCAGCCGGAATTTCGATACTCTCCTGAAGACGCCGATCCTCGAGGGATGTGTGAGTCCCGCACCTCTCGTAGAACACGCGAGACATCTCCTGTGGGCGGTAGCGACCGAGCCCAGCGGACCGCTCCGTCGCAGCATGCCCCTTGAAGCCATTCGGCGATGGATCAGCCCATCCTGAAATGCATCGCTGCCTTCGCAGGGCTCATTTACGATACGCCCCAGAGTCTGTCCGCCAGCGCCACCGGAGCCCCCCATGCTGCCACGCACCGCCCTGATCCAGCTCGGCAAACTGGTCGCCAACCCGTGCCATTGCGGACGGAGACGGCGTACATCTGGCTATCGATGGCATTGGCGGTGGCATGCTGGCCCAAACGCTGGGTGCTGTCCGGCCGTTCGGAATCGTCGCAAGTCTCGGCCAGCCTGCTGGGCCGATCCCGCCGGTCCGCGTCGAGGAATTGGGGTTTGCCCGTTCGATTGCCTTGATGCGCCCGAGTTCGATCGCCTACGCCAATGATCAAGAGCTGTACCGTCGCGGCAGCGCCGACCTAATGACTGCATTGCAATCCGGCCTGGTCAATCCGATCGGTGCTGAATACCAGCTCCGTGACGTAGCTCAAGCTCATGCCGATCTGGAGGGAGGGAGGACGACGGGCAGCGTGATTCTGACGGTGCCTCGGTAAGGCTGAACCCGGTTGAAAGCAGCTTGTCCGGTCGTCTTCGATCAGCACTCGTGTCGGAGCGTGGATCCGTGACGTCCAGGCATGAAACCTGGCCGCCCGGACCCCACCCATAGACGCCTATCGGAACGCTATGGCTCCGGCACCAAGCCCCGCTCGATCCACCATCCCTGCGCCACGGAACTACGACGGGTCGGCGTCCAACTCATCGAGCAACGCATCGAGTTCCTCGTCCGACAGCCCCAACCCAGCGTCGATGTCGGCATGCGCCTTCGCGACAATTTCGGCCTCGCGTCGAATCCGCTCGGCTCGTTCTTCCGGGGTCTCAACCGTCATCCCCATCTCCCAACTCCAGCCACACCGGCTTCAGCCCAGCAACCCCGCCGACATGGCCAACGCGACGACGTGCACCGAATTCCGCCCGCCCAATTTCGCCCGGGCCGCCGCGACATGGTGCTGGACGGTTTTCGCGCTGATCCCGAGCCGAAACGCGATCCGCTTGGTGCTCTCCCCGTCGGCGAGCAGCCGCAAACATTCAAGCTCGCGAAGCGTCAGCCGAGGCGTCGGCACCGATGTCGTCGCGCCGATCGGGCGCGGAGTTTTCGCCGGTTGTTCCACGGATCGATCTTAGGCGTTTTCCTCCACATCTATCAGGATAAATACGACATGGCGGCACGATCCCCGGCGGGGAATTAATCGTGGATGCAAGGATTCGGTGAACGGGTGCGCCAGCGCGCCAAACTTCTCGGGCTCAACGACAGCGAGCTCGCCC
>Ga0302314_10006545_pt1 | contig 21082 bp, 19 predicted proteins | sample III_Palsa_N2_3_FD_200533 | JGI IMG/M metagenome (GOLD analysis project Ga0302314, IMG submission 200533) | Peat permafrost microbial communities from Stordalen Mire near Abisko, Sweden - III_Palsa_N2_3 | ecosystem: Environmental > Terrestrial > Soil > Palsa > Peat permafrost | place: Sweden... | reverse complement strand
TTCAGGAACAGCGCGAGGCGCCCGGCGAAGCCTTCGACATTCTCCTGTGCGGCTGGCGCAAAAGTCTTTGGCATACGCAGATATTTTTTCGCCGCGGGTTAAAAGTCAAACTGCGCGCCCTGAATCTGGCCCCGATCCCGACCCCCATCCCGATCACCGGCAGGCCAGTCGGCGCTGAAACCGAACACGGCGGCACCCGCCCCGCACAGCGCCGTATCCCTTCACCGGCGGCAAGGAGAATCGCATGGAAAATATCACACTGGGCAATTCCGGCATCAGCAGCTCGCGCATCGGCCTGGGCACCTGGGCCATCGGCGGCTGGATGTGGGGCGGCACCGACGAGGCGCAGGCCATCGCCACCATCCGTAGCGCCCTGGACCGCGGCATCAGCCTGATCGACACCGCACCGATCTACGGCTTCGGCACTTCCGAGAGCATCGTCGGCAAGGCGCTGAGCACGCCGGCCCTGCGCCAGCAGGCGGTCATCGCCACCAAGGCCGGGCTGGAGTGGAGCAGCGGCAAGCCGCGCCGCGACAGCCGCCCGGCACGGCTGCGGCAGGAGCTGGAGGATTCGCTGCGCCGCCTGCGCACCGACTATATCGATCTGTACCAGATCCACTGGCCCGATCCGCTGGTACCGATCGAGGACGTTGCCGCGGAACTGGCGCGCATGCACCGCGACGGCAAGATCCGCGCGATCGGCGTCAGCAACTTCGATCCGCTGCAGATGGCCGCGTTCCGCGCCGCCGCGCCGCTGCACTCGGTGCAGCCGCCCTATAACCTGTTCGAGCGCGGCATCGACGCCGACGTGCTGCCCTACGCCGCCGGCAGCGGCCTTACCGTGCTGGCCTACGGCGCGCTGTGCCGCGGCCTGCTCAGCGGCCGCATCACCACCGACACGCAGTTCGAGGGCGACGACCTGCGCCGCGCCGATCCGAAATTCGCCGATGCCTGGCTGCGCTCGCGCTACCTCGAAGCGGTGCGCGCCCTCGACGCCCTGGCGCACGAGCGCTACGGACGCGATGTGCTGAGCCTCGCCGTGCGCTGGGTACTGGACCGCGGTCCCACCGTAGCGCTGTGGGGCGCGCGCCGTCCCGACCAGCTCGACGCGGTGGCCGGCGCGCTCGGCTGGACGCTCGACGCGGAAACGATGAAGGATATAGACGCCATCCTGCGACGCGAACTGGAGACCCCGGTCGGACCGGAATTCATGGCGCCGCCGCAGCGCGCGGCGGCCTGAAGACGCGGCCGCGAACTTTCGCGGCCGTATCCACACTAAGTCCCACATCAGCGGAGACATACCTTGGCCAGTCGCACATTCGCATCGCCGCTTAGCCTGCGCGCGCAACTGCTGCTCGCCGCGAGCGGGCTGCTGGGTTTGATCCTTGCCCTGCCGGGCCACGCCGCCGATCCGGCTCCCGCGGCAGCCGAGGCACAGTCCCAGTTCCATAAAGCGCCAGCCGCGGCGGCACAGCTCGAAAATCCCTTCAAGGGATCGGGGTCCGCCGCGGCCGCCGGCGGCACGCTGTACGCCGCCAACTGCTCCGGCTGCCACGGCCGCAATGCCGGGGGCAGCGGTAACATCCCGGCGCTGGCGCACAGCCGCGTGCAGCAGACCACGGACGGCGAAGTGTTCTGGTTCATCACCAAGGGATCTGCCAGCGGCGCCATGCCCTCCTGGGCCGGGCTGCCGGAACAACAGCGCTGGCAGATCGTGACTTACCTGAAAACCCTGGTGGACGTGCCCACGGCATCCGCCGCGCCGGCGGCAGCCGTCTACACCACGCCGCAGTCGGCGCCACCGCCGCCCGCGCCCTTCACCGACTTCCGCTTTGAGGCACCGGGCACGCAACGCAAGATCACGCTCGGCGACCTGCCCGCGCCCTACGCCACCGGCTCCTCCGGCAACGCGCCGAGCGTCGTGCTGCGCCCGGCGGACGTCTGGCCGCAGGCGCCCGCGGGCTTCAAGGTGAATCTCTACGCCAAGGACCTGCACACGCCGCGGGTGATCCACACCGCGCCCAACGGCGACATCTTCGTCGCCGAGAGCGACGCCGGCCGCATCCGCGTGTTTCGCGGCATGAAGGCGGACGGCACGCCCGAGCGCTCGGAGATTTTCGCCAGCAATCTCAAACAGCCCTACGGCATTGCCTTTTACCCGGCGGGACCCAATCCGCAGTGGGTCTACATCGGCGACACCGACGCCATCCTGCGCTTCCCTTACCGCAGCGGCGATCTACAGGCCAGTGGCCCGGCCCAGCACATCGCCGACCTGCCGCACGGCGGCGGCCACTGGACGCGTGATCTCGTCTTTTCCGCCGACGGCAAGACGCTCTACGCCGCGGTCGGCTCCGGCTCCAACGTCGACGATCCCGACACCAGCCCCGCCGAGAAGAACCGCGCCGACATCCTGGCCTTCGATCCCGACGGCGCCAACATGCGCGTCCACGCCTGGGGCATCCGCAATCCCTCCGGGCTGGCCATCGATCCCGCCGACGGCCAGCTCTGGTGCACGGTGAACGAGCGCGACGGCCTCGGCGACAATCTGGTGCCGGACTACATCACCTCGGTCCGCGCCGGCGGCTTCTACGGCTGGCCCTGGTGGTACCTCGGCGCCCACCAGGACCCGCGCCACGCCGGCAAGCACTCCGAGCTGAAGGACCAGGCCATCGTGCCCGACGTGCTATTGCAACCGCACAACGCCTCCCTGCAGATCGCCTTCTACGAAGGCCAGCGCTTCCCCAGGGAATACAGCGGCGATCTCTTCGCCTCCGAGCACGGCTCCTGGAACAAGTCGGTGCGCGCCGGCTACGAAGTGATCCGCGTGCCGCTGCACCAGAGCGGCAAGGCTAGCGGCGAGTACCAGGACTTCCTCACTGGCTTCGTGCTGCCGGACGGCAGCGCCTGGGGCCGTCCGGTGGGCGTCGCCGTGGCGCCGGACGGCTCCCTGCTGGTCACCGACGACGGCTCCAACTCGATCTGGCGCGTCGACTACATCGGCAATCAGTGATTCATTCGCCAACCCCAGCCGGCCGCACGCGCCCGGCTAGCCGGATGTCGCCCGCGCATACAGCCCCGCCATGCCCGACGCGGCGACGCAGGCATCCGGAGCGTCCTGCGGCACGGTGAGCCGGGCGCCGTCCGGCTGGAAGCGGATCTCCAGGCAGTGCCCGCCGCCGTCGGGCCGCACACCGATCGGGTTGATGTAGTCGTAGGCGAAACTGTCGCCCTGCAATTTCGCCACGCCCCGCAGCTCGCGCTCCATGGTGTGGACATGCGGCGTGGTGGTCCACTCGAAGCGCACATCGAATTGCAGCAGGCGCGGATTGAGCTGCTGCAACATCAACTCGGCATGCGAGGACGCATGCGTCTTGGGGTTGTCGACTGGTGCCGGATCGATGCGCTTGTAGGTGCCGGTCACCGCGCCGACCGGACGCGCCGGGGCCGCTGCCGGCGGCGGCTGAGCTGGCGCGGGAGCTGGTGAAGCGGAAGATGACGAAGATGCAGGCGGCGATGGCGCAGGTGCTGGCGGCGGGGCCGGCGCGGGCTTGGTCGTCTGTTCACTCTGCGGCTGTGACGCAGGGGCCGGCGCGGATGGCGGCGTCATCGCTGGTGCCGGCGGGGCCGCCTTCAGCAGCGGCCCCAGCAAGGCAGGGGGCAGGAAGCGGATATATTGAGGCCATAGCGTCAGCACCGTCAGGCCCAGAAACAGGAAGCCGGCCACCGGCAGAAACAGCATCCAGATCCAGTTCGACTTCTTCGGCTTTTTCGCCGGCGACCGCGCCGGAGTCTTCGACACCGCAGTCGGCTCGGCCCGCCGCGCTTTGGCCGGCGCCGACGGCTCTGTCGCTGCTGCTGACGCAGAGATCGGCGCTGCCGCCGGTATCAGTGTCGGCGCTGCGGGTGCCGGTGCCGCCGCCTCTACTACTGGCTCCGGTGCCGCCGCCTCTACTACTGGCTCCGGTGCCGCCGGTGCAGGAGTTATTGCAACTGCAAACGGCGCGGCGGTTGCTGCCGCTTCAACTGGCGCGGCTGACGCCGCAACTGTTGCCGCAGCCGCCACCACAACGGCCGGGGCGGACAGCGGCGACTCCACAACCACGGCAACCGGCTGCGCCGCCCGGTTATAGATCGCGGCGAATTGCGACTCGGCCGGTAGCCAGTTCTGCAAACCCGATCTCCACACCAGGTCCGCCCGCTTCAGATGGCCGGACTGCACCATCTCCACCATGGCCGGTTCGCCCAAAGGACCGACCGTCTCCTCGCCGCCGACGTAATACCAGCGGCTACCCGCCGGGTCGGCGCCCGGAGCGGGCGGAGGCGCGACGGATGCCGCGGGCGTGGCGCCCGCCGCAGGCGGCACCAGCAAGGGCGTCAACCGGCGCGGCCCGAAGGCATCGAAAGGATGGTGGTCCGGCAGCACCCATAATATGAACAGTCCCAGCAAGCTCAACAGGCTCAGCAGGGAACCCAGCGATCCCGCATGGCCCTTGCCCCGGGCATAGTCGCCGCAGCCCGCGGCCCAGCAGTAAACCCCGCCGAGCAGCAACGCGGCGATCACCAGGTTCGAAACATCCGCGACCGCCGCATCCGCGTCTGGCATGTTCTGCAGGCGCCAGGCCAGCAAGGGCCCGCAGCTGGCTTGCAGCAACAGTCCGACCCACAGCCCCCATTGCACGTTCGGCTTGTATTCAACCAGCACGTCGTCTCCTCCGGGTCATGACAGCCTGACGATCTGTTCATATATTCGCTCAAGCGGAGCACCGACGACAGAGGCGGCAACGCGCGATGTGCAGCGTGCAACCGTTCGCTGGAGCCGCGCCAGTGCGGCACGATACCGCGCGCTTACACCCGCGGTTTTATTCTACGACCCCGGACGAGCAGCCCCGCCCGGCTTCACCGCCGCTTGCAGCAGGCCGATCAGTTGCTCCGTCTGGGCAATCGAGATCGCGCCATAAAACACGCTCTCCCCTGCCCCGGTCGAAAGCTCCAGGCCTACCGCTTTCTGCGGCCCTCCATCGAGCGCGTAAACCCTCACCCGCGTTGCCCTGTAAGCCGACGAAGCGCCTGGCACCTCGCCCACCTTGTCGAGGATTTTCGCCCCGAATGCAAAGCCCCTGAATCCGCCATAGCGGATGAGCCGGTAGACCAGATATCCGGCAACCAGGAGAACGAGGACGCCGGCAAAGGCTGGGATGCTCATGGAAACCCCGTGGCAATGGCGGGCACGCGCGATCCGATACTGAGTACATCGAAGCGGATACCCGACACCCTACAAGCCAGCGCCCGAATGTTCAAAACTAGCGCGGAAGCCGTGGCCTTTACGGCCGAGCCGCCGGGCTTCGCGCCGCAGCCCCGGCGGCACAATTCAGGCCCGCAACCAGCCGGCGGACCCTGCGAGACCCACCGACCCGGCCCATCTGACGAACGCAGCCCTCAGCATAAGCCACTGAAATATAAACACTATATTTCCAGCCGCCACCCAGGCCGGGCCCTCCGGCGCTTGACAGGGGGGAGGTGCTTGCTTTGCAATGCAATTGTTGCATCGCAGCAATCCGAGAGAATTTTTCAATGAGCAGCACCTGTATCGAGTTGTCCGGGCCGGCCGCCAGCATGGCCGCCGTCTCACCCGGCGAGCTCCGCAAGCGCAAGCCGGTCTTGTGCCGCAAGCGCCTTCTGCGTCGCGCCGCCGTCGGCATCGCCGGCACCGGCTGGGCACTCTTTGGCGGAGCCCACCTCGGCCATGCGACCAAGCCGCAGCAAGCCGCCGCCAGCACGCCGTCCCTCGACGTGGCGCTGCAGGACGGCTCCCTGCGCATCGGCGGCCTCAGCGGCAGCGCCCCCGGCACCGCCTGGATTCCCTTCGCCAATACGCCCGTGCTGCATCATCTCGATCAGCCTTACGCGATCGCCAACGATTCCGCATCCTGGCAATTCACCGCCGACGTGCGCGAGCGCCTGCCGCTGTTCCAGGCCTCCTTCGAGCTGGCCGGCCTGCGCAGCGGCCTGGACTGGCGCCTGCTGGCCGCCATGGGCTACCAGGAATCGAGTTGGGACCCCAACGCGGTCAGCCCCACCGGGGTGCGCGGCATCATGATGCTGACTCTCGACACCGCCGACGAACTCGACGTGGACCGCGACAACCCGGCGGAAGCCATCAACGGCGGTGCCGCCTATTTCCAGCAGATCCTGGACCGCCTGCCGCCGCAGATTCACGAGCCGGACCGCACCGCCATGGCGCTTGCCGCCTACAACCAGGGCCTCGGCCACCTGTACGACGCGCGCCGGCTGGCCGTCCAGCTCGGCGGCGACCCGAACCGCTGGCGCGACGTGAAAAGCGCCCTGCCCCTGCTCGCCGAGGAACGCTGGTTCAGCCAGACCCGCCACGGCTACGCCCGCGGCCAGGAAGCGGTGCGTTTCGTCAGCCGCGTCAACGGCTACTACAACATGCTCAGCTCGCTCTCCAGCGATGCAACCGCGTCGATGGTGGCCAGCGGCGGGATGTAGGACGGTCGCCGGCAAACTCCGGCATCGCGGAACCGCTGGAAGTGGATCTGCGGATCAGGCCATTAGCCGCAGAGTCGAAATGCCGGAGCCATGCCTAGCCTAGTGGAATCGCCGATCGTGTCGTTGCTCAAAACTGTCGGCCTTTTTGTCGTCACTGCGATCGCGGAGATCGTAGGCTGTTACCTGCCGTACTTCTATCTCAGGAGGGCCGGCTCGCCATGGCTGCTGCTGCCCGCCGCGGCCAGCCTGGCGCTCTTCGCCTGGCTGCTGACGCTGCATCCCGCCGCTTCCGGGCGCGTTTATGCAGCCTATGGCGGCGTCTACGTCGCCGTGGCCTCGCTATGGCTGTGGGCCATCGACGGCGTACCGCCAACCGTCTGGGACATGGCCGGTGTTGCGCTGACCCTCAGCGGAATGGTCGTGATTGTCTACGGGGCATGGCAAAGCGCTTGATCCAATCCAGTCCCTGATTCAGTCTCCTCTCCCCACGAATGTGGGGAGAGGGCTAGGGCTAGGGGCAGCACACTCAGCCCATTGCAGCTAGCCACTCCCCCAGCCCTCACCCCGCAAGCAGGGAGAGAGCATTAATCAGACCTTCCCTAAACCAGCGAGCTGTCGAACAAAACCAGCATGCGGCTCCAGGCCTTTTCCGCCTGATCGTGGTTGTAGACATGCGAGTCGGTCGGGCACCAGCCGTGCTGGGTCCCGGCATACACCTCGATTTCCGCTGGCAGGTTCGCCTTGGAGAAGGAATCGCGCAGCACGTCCTTGGCCTCGGGTTGCTTGGCGTCGTCGTTTTCGGCGATCGCAATGAGGAAGTGCGCCTTCATCTGCGGGATCAGCAGGTGCGGACTATCCGGCTTGTCCGTGACTAGGCCGCCGCCGTGGAACGTGGCGCCCGCGCCAATCCGGCCGGGGAAAGCGGCGGCCGTGCGCATGACGAAGGGACCGCCCATGCAATATCCGGTGACACCGATTTTCCGCTTCTTGTCGACAGCAGGCTGAGCGTCCAGAAACGGAATGAACGCCCTGGCATCGGTCAGCGCCGTATCGGGACTCAGGGAGCCCATCAGCGTCATCAACGACTGGCGCGTGGCGGGATCGTTGAAATCGGCATGATCCGGCGCGGTCGGCGCCTTCTTGGTCCGGTAGAACGGGTTGATGACCAGGACCGAGTAGCCGGACTCGGCCAGCCGCGTGGCCATGTCCTTGAACGCCGGACGCAGCCCGAAGATATCCGGCCAGATCAGTACGCCAGGGTAATGGCCTTTGGCCGGATGCACAAAGTAAGCGTCGGCGGTGCCATCGGGCGTCTTGATCTCGACATCCGCCTCGGTGGTCTGCGCGGCGTTTGCCGAGCGTGGCAGCGCCGCCGCCAATCCCGCGCCCAATGCCATGACACCGAACTGCCGCCGGGTCAGTTTGCCCGAGCGCTGCGCAAATGCATCGAAATCGTCGTGTTCACACATCGTTAGCTTTCCTTGATGTCGTCCATTGGTACACCCTAGCTTTTTCCGCCCATCATGGCCAGACCGTTCCGGGCCAGAGCGTGAAACCCGGGTGAGTGCCGGTTTTCCTTGTAGGGGATGCGGGCGCGGTCGAGACCCCACCGCGCCTTTTCGGAAAAATGGCTCAGCGGAATCGTGATCAGGGTGGGAAGGTCGGCTTCAGGCACGTCCACAAGCCTTGCTCCCGATGGCAACTGCATTGCCGGGCTCCGAATATTTATGAATCGGTTTCGCTGGTCAACGGTCCGCGGACGCGCCCACGAGGATTGTCTCCTGGGATTCGACCGCTGCGGCAAAGACTGCGAGCCAACGCGGCGCCGGGACCATCAGCCACTCCGCCAGGCCGGCCTGCTGCGCTGCATCAAGGGCCGTCGCCAGGTCCGGAATCCGCGGCCATGGCCGGCTGCGATTGATTCAGGCGGGCGGCGGCGTAGAATACGGTACGGGTTTCCCAACGCGTCGGCTCGTCGAAAGCGCCGGCCGCCGCGGTGGAAAAGTCCCAGAGCGGCTCGCGTACAGAATTTCTGACAGCCCCACCAGTAGCGAATGCACTTGCCCGGCCAGATCCGGCTGCAGGCCGCCATTCCATGACAGGGGCTGAAGCAACCCAATCGAGGACACCAATCAATGACTACCCAGCAGCCGACGATCATCTACACCCTGACCGACGAGGCCCCGCTGCTTGCCACCGAAGCTTTCCTGCCGATCATCCGCACTTTCGCCGGTCCGGCGGGCATCAAGGTCACCACCAGCGACATCTCGGTGGCGGCCCGCATCCTCGGCGAGTTTCCCGAGTTCCTGAGCGAAGCGCAGCGCGTGCCAGACAACCTGGCCGAGCTGGGCCGGCTGACGCTGCTGCCCGAAACCAACATCATCAAGCTGCCCAACATCAGCGCCTCGGTGCACCAGCTGATCAGCGCCATCAAGGAATTGCAGGGCAAGGGCTACAAGGTCCCCGACTTCCCCGAGGACCCGAAGACCGACGAGGACAAGGCCATCCGCAAGCGCTATTCCAAGTGCCTGGGCAGCGCCGTCAACCCGGTGCTGCGCGAGGGCAACTCGGACCGCCGCGCGCCCAAGGCGGTGAAGGACTACGCCCGCAAGAACCCGCACAGCATGGGCGACTGGAGCATGGCCTCGCGCACCCACGTGGCGCACATGAAGCACGGCGACTTCTACCACGGCGAGAAGTCGATGACGCTGGACCACGCCCGCGACGTGAAGATGGAGCTGGTGACCAAAAGCGGCAAGTCCATCGTGCTCAAACCCAAGGTGCACCTGCTCGACGGCGAAATCATCGACAGCATGTTCATGAGCAAGAAGGCGCTCTGCGCCTTCTACGAAGAGCAGATGGAGGACGCCCGCAAGACCGGCGTGATGTTCTCGCTGCACGTCAAGGCGACGATGATGAAGGTCTCCCACCCCATCGTCTTCGGCCACGCCGTGCGCATCTTCTACAAGGATGCCTTCGAGAAGCACGGCAAGCTGTTCGACGAGCTGGGCGTCAACGTCAACAACGGCCTGGTCAACCTCTACGAGAAGATCGAATCGCTTCCAACCTCGCAGCACGACGAGATCGTCCGCGACATGCACGCCTGCCACGAGCACCGCCCCGAACTGGCGATGGTCGACTCGGCCAAGGGCATCTCCAACCTGCACGCCCCCAACGACATCATCGTCGATGCCTCGATGCCGGCGATGATCCGCATCGGCGGCAAGATGTGGGGCGCCGACGGCCGCCCCAAGGACACCAAGGCGGTGATCCCGGAAAGCACCTTCGCCCGCATCTACCAGGAGATCATCAACTTCTGCAAGACCAATGGCAATTTCGATCCGGTCACCATGGGCACCGTGCCCAATGTCGGCCTGATGGCGCAGCAGGCCGAGGAATACGGCTCGCACGACAAGACTTTCGAAATAGCCGAGGACGGCGAAGCGCGCATCGTCGACCTCGCCACCGGCGAAGTGCTGCTGGTGCAGCAGGTCGAAACCGGCGACATCTGGCGCATGTGCCAGGTCAAGGACGCGGCCATCCGCGACTGGGTCAAGCTGGCCGTGACCCGCGCCCGCAATTCCGGCATGGAGGCGGTGTTCTGGCTGGATCCGTACCGTCCGCACGAAGCACAGATGATCAAGAAGGTCGAGACCTATCTGAAGGACCACGACACCAGCGGCCTGCACATCCAGATCATGTCCCAGGTGCGCGCCATGCGCTACAGCCTGGAGCGCGCCTTCCGCGGCGTAGACACTATCTCGGTCACCGGCAATATCCTGCGTGACTATCTCACCGACCTGTTCCCCATCCTGGAGTTGGGCACCAGCGCCAAGATGCTCTCCATCGTGCCGCTGATGGCCGGCGGCGGCATGTACGAAACCGGGGCCGGCGGCTCGGCACCCAAGCACGTCAAGCAGCTGGTGGAGGAAAACCACCTGCGCTGGGATTCACTGGGCGAATTCATGGCGCTGGCGGTAAGCCTGGAAGACCTGGGCATCAAGACCGGCAACCCGCAGGCGAAAATACTGGCCAAAACCCTGGATGCCGCCACCGGCAAGCTGCTCGACAACAACAAGAATCCCTCGCCCAAGACCGGCCAGCTCGACAACCGCGGCAGCCAGTTCTATCTCGCCATGTACTGGGCGCAGGAACTCGCCGCGCAGACGGAAGACAAGGCCCTGCAGAAGCGATTCGCGACGCTGGCCACGACGCTGACCGAAAACGAGCAGACCATCGTCGGCGAGCTGGCCGACGTACAGGGCAAGCCGGTGGACATCGGCGGCTACTACCTCGCCGATCCCGCCAAGATGGAAGCGGTGATGCGGCCGAGCAAGACGCTCAACGCGGCGCTGGCCGCCGTGCAGGGCTGATCCGCTACAAGCGCGGTCATCGGCGAGCGGAGGATCCGGGCATCGCAGCCCGGATCCTCCACGCAAGCCGCGGCATACCTCATCCCAGTCCGGCCGCCCGCGCGATCAGCAACAAGCCTGCGGCGATGACGATCACTCCAATGGCTCGCGCGACGCGCTCACCGCCCGGTGCGAGGCGTTCGATAGTGATGGCGGCCGTCACGGCCGCCATCGCGCGCAAATCCATCACGCCGATGACGAGAAGGATTGCCGTCAGGCCCGCACAGCAGTAGCCGCAGCGAAGGCCAAGATGCACGCCGTGTCGCCAGGCCGTGCCGGCGTCCGTCGGCAGCAGACGGACATGGCCCCGCGCCCCGCGGCAGCAGGCGAGCTGGCGTGCCTTCCACGCGGTGAACTGGAGCATGCCGCCGATCAGCACGATCACTCCCGCCGCGAATGGAACGCCACGCGCCAGCGCCGGCTGCTGCATCTCCACCGCCGCCAGCGTGACCCCCAGTGCATACACGCCGATTCCGAACGCGGTCCACACACAGAAGTACGCCAGGCCCACCAGCACGGTGAGCCGCCCCAGGCGCGACTCGCCGGCCCTGCCGATGGCCAGGCGGTAGCGCCACAGCATAGGCACCAGGGATGGCAGCATCATCGCCGCCATCATTACCATCCACATACCGAGGAAGGACGCGGCGGCGCCGGGCCAGGTCTGCCCGGGCATGCGCATCCAGGCCATCGACAGGGTCCAGCCGCCGGGCATCGGCATGCCGGTCATGGCCGGCATCGCGCCGCACCAGGCGATGGTCAGCGCCGCGCTAGCGGCGAAGAGCAGCGCCGAGACGCCGAGGAAGGCGCGCACCGGATTTCGCCCCGGAGCCCGTTCAGAAATCCCGCTTGAGGCTCGCCCGCAGGCCATGCCGGGCGAAACCTTGCTGCCTGCGCTGGCGCCGGCGCCGCTCATGGCCGGGCTCAGCGCTTGCCGTACTCGTCGTGGCGGCGCCACCAGATGCCGGTCTCGTTGCGCCCCTTGGATGCGCGGTCGAGCCAGGGATACATGCCCCAGATGCCGTCCACACCGCGCGCATAGCTGGAATAGGTGTGGTAGACCACGCCGTTTTCGAGCACGAAGGCGCTGATGCCGGGCCGGTCGCGGGCGTAGGTGGGCACGTCGGTGCCGCAGCTCGCGGCAAGCCTGACGACAACCTCAGGCACTTCCGTCTTGGCATCCATGGCGTGGCCGCCGCGCTCGTAGTTGTATTCGATCTTCCCCTCGCGCTGCTGCTCCTCGGTGAAGGAGATGTTGTAGTCGAAGTTGAAGTCGGCGGCGGCCGAAGAGGCCCAAGGGAAGCGCCAGCCCATGCGCTTCTGGTAAGCCAGCAGCTTGGCCAGCGGCGCGCGCGACACGGCCGTGAGCGTGACGTCGTGATTGGCCAGGTGGACGACGATGCCGTCGAAGCCGTCGGCGACGGACGAGCAGGACGGGCATCCCGCGGTGTAGTCGGGCCCGAACATGAAGTGGTAGACCAGGAGCTGCGAGCGCCCCTGGAACAGGTCCGCCAGCGAGGCGTTGCCCGCGGCGGTGCCGAAGCGGTACTCCTTGTCGATGCGGACCCAGGGCAGATCCTGGCGCCGCTGCGCCAGCTCGTCGCCACGCCGGGTGAATTCCTTCTCCGCTTCCAGCAGCTCGATGCGCGCTGCCAGCCAATCCTTGCGTGTGCCTGTCTTGTGTGTGGTGGTCATGGGTGTCTCCTTTGGTGGATACGGGTTTATTCCCAGCTATCGAGCTTGATTTCGTTTGGATGCGGGGCGCCTTTGCCGGTTTCGAGCAGGGACTTCAGGCTCAGCAGGAAGACGCCCCACTTGGTACTGCAGTGGTGCATGAACTCCACCGGCTCGTTCCAGCCCTGGTGCTTGAACAAGACGATGGTCCAGTCGTCTTCCTGCTTGAGATCGAAACTTATTTTTGTGCCGAGCCATTCGTCGGGTCCGTCAACCACCTGCCATAGCACGTGCTGGTCGGGACGAAGCTCCAGCACCTTCATGTCGAAGCCGCCGGCGTGAAAGCGGAACTGCAGCACTCCGCCGACCTTGCTTTGCCCTTGCGTGTCGCTGGTCCACCAGCCGGAAAGTCCTTCGACCGTGGTCAATGCCGTGTAGACCTCGTGCAGGGACGAGGACTTGATGCCGACTTTGTGCAAAATATCGAACGTTTGTGATTCCGCCGCTGCCGGCTTCTGTGCCGAGATCAGGTGTGTGGTCATTGCTGCTTTCTCCTGTGCCGATAAGACGTTCCGGTAGGTGGTGCTGAGCTAGACTAAGTACCGGGCACCGGACAGCGGGAGTGACAAGTGTGGCGGGATTCATGACAGGCCCTGAATGGACTCCCTGATCACGGCCGCGGCGCGTGCGCTCGCGGCGGGCGACCCTCTCGGCGCATTGAAGCGGGTCGCGCTGCGCAACGACGCGCCCGCGCTCGCGCTGCGCGGCATCGCCATGGCGCAACTTGGCGATCTGGTCCGGGCCAAGGCGCTGCTGCGCAGCGCGGCGCGCGCCTTCGGTCCGAAGGAAGCGGTGGCCCGTGCCCGCTGTGTCGTTGCCGAGGCCGAGATTGCACTCGCCTCGCGCGACCTGGGCTGGCCCGCGAGGGCGCTCGACGCCGCGCGTGCCACGCTCGAAGAACACGGCGACCGGCTCAATGCTGCGCATGCGCGGTATCTCGAAGTCCGGCGCCTGCTGCTGATCGGGCATCTCGACGAAGCAAAGCGCAAGCTCGACGCGCTCGATCCCGCGCCCTTCCCGCCCGCGTTGAGGGCGGCCCACGAGTTGGTCGTTGCGGGCATCGCGATGCGGCGCATCCGCACCAGGGCGGCACGCGCCGCGCTCGTCCGGGCCGGCGACGCCGCGCGCCACGCCGGCATCCCCGCATTGGTGGCGGAGGTCGAAAGTGCGGCCCTCGTCCTGAACACGCCCGCGGCGCGCCTGATTGCCCATGGCGATGAGCGGCCGCTTTTGCTCGAGGACGTTGAAGCCTTATTGGCATCGAAGGCACTCGTTGTGGACGCGTGCCGCCATGTCGTGAGCCACGCCGGCACGGTGATCTCGCTCACCAGGCGCCCGGTGCTGTTCACGCTGGTGCGCGTGCTGGGCGAGGCCTGGCCCGTGGACGTAAGCAGGGATGCGCTGGTCGCACGGGCCTTCCGGGCCAGGCATGCCGATGAATCGCATCGTGCGCGGCTGCGCGTCGAAATAGGCCGGCTGCGCGCGCTGCTGCGGCCGCTGGCCGATGTGAGCGCGACACAGCGCGGCTTTGCGCTGGTGCCGCGCCGCGCGCATGAAGTCGTCGTCCTGGCGCGGCCGGTCGATGAGCGCTACGCGGCGGTGCTCGCCTTCCTCACCGACGGCGAGTCCTGGTCGAGTTCGGCCCTGGCGCTGGCGCTCGGCGCCAGCCAGCGCACCGTGCAACGGGCACTCGACTCGCTGGCGGCGGCGGGAAAGGTGCAATGGTTCGGCCGCGGGCGGGCTCGCCGCTGGATGACCCCGCCGATGCCGGGATTCACGACAAGCTTGTTACTCTCCACTCCATTGCCAGCCGACTAGGATGGAAGCATGAAACGATCAGCAGCCGAAATCATCCGTGAATATGGTCCCTTTGCAGGCGTCGACCGCGTGAATGGCGTCACCTACGACGGCCAGCACGTCTGGATTGCTGCAGGAGACCGGCTGAACGCCTTCGATCCGGCAAGCGGGGAGACGCTGCGCTCGATCGATGTCGCCGCGCATGCCGGCACGGCCTTCGACGGCCAGTACCTGTTCCAGATCGCCGAGGATCGCATCCACAAGATCGACCCGAAGACCGGCCGCGTACTCGCCACCATCCCGGCGCCGGGCGGCGGCGGCGACTCGGGCCTCGCCTGGGCCGAAGGCACGCTCTGGGTGGGGGAGTACCGGCAGCGGAAGATCCACCAGATCGATCCCGAGACCGGGGCGATACTTCGCACCATTGAGTCCAGGCGTTTCGTCACCGGCGTCACCTGGGTCGACGGCCAGCTCTGGCACGGCACCTGGGAAGGCGACGAGAGCGGTTTGAGCCGCATCGATCCCCGAACGGGAGAAGGCCTGGAGCGGATCGAGATGCCTACGGGAACAGGCGTGTCCGGCCTCGAGTCCGACGGCGGCGATCAGTTCTTCTGCGGCGGCGGAAGCAGCGGCAAGGTCAGAGCCGTGCGCCGGCCTAGGTGAGACTCCGCAGCGGGCAACAACTCCTGCGCTCTCCCCCGCCGACGCATCGGAGTCCCTGTCGCCAGAGACCGCTTTCGGGAAAGTGCCATTCCGCGGCAGTGGACCAAATCCGGCCAGTCTCCCCTGTGAATCTCGCCGCATAAGAGGAGTCATTGGCATCGCGGCCAGTTGCCTATGTCATCAGACGAGCCAGCCAGCACATCGCGACCCGTCGATCGATACGAGACATCAGTGGCATCCTCAAATCTTGTCTTCGATTGCGTTGTCTCGCACGCCATAAACTTGGTCTCCCAACTTCCATCCCGCCACGCTGGATGGGGCATTGAGCGGTGCGGTGGGCGGCTGGCTGGACAGCCTGATTGAACAGGCTGTTGGGACCAAGGGTGCTCACAAAGGAGTTTTCCTTGTGTGCCCTAGCGCACGGCGCAAAACGATTGTAGGAGATATAACAGGAGCGCATCCATCAATCACTCTGATCCGCTTCTGCCGCGGTCAACCGAATCCAGGAAGGAATACACAATGAAGAAAATCGTTGCTGCGCTGATCGTCAGCGCCGGCCTGCTTTGCGCCAGCACCGCTAGCGCACAGGTTGTCATTCTTGATACCCACCACCACCATCATCATCATCACCATCGCCATCACCACCATTATTACAACCGCTAGTTCAGAGCGTCGCCTTCAAACGAAGATGGCCTGTGTTGTTACGGCACCCGCCGCAAGCGCACTCCCGTAATGGCGGCAACTCCTACGCCCGAGATGTCATAAACTCATCGGCGACGATGACCGATGGCGCGTCGCCCCGTTGGTCCCGTTCAAGGCGGGCGGCGATCGCTCACTGCCGAACCTCAAGCTGCTGCACCCTCCCTGTCACCGCACCTTCCGCGTCGCCAACGGAGAACACTCCGCCAGCGGGAGCAGTGTGCCAGCGCCTTAAAGAAGGCGCTTACTCCATGCTTGAGCCGTATGAAGGGTGACTTTCAAGTACGGTTCTTGGGCGGCAGGCGACGCTCATCGCTGAGCGTCGCCTGCTCGAGCATGTTCTCGGCCAAGGCGTGCAGGGCGTAATCAGCCCGCTGGACTGAAATGATCGCCTATTTGGCCTCACGGGCACGTGGACCGCCGCATTCGGCCTCTCCGAATGCGGCCCTTCGGGGCTGACTCCTTTGCGCCGAACCCGAGACCTCGAGTGTCGAGCCGCGCCAGGGGCTGTCTTTCCAGACCAGCGACCGCTTACCGGACAATCCGGTTTCGGTTGCAGTGGGCCAACTCTGGTCACTCGACCCGGAAATCTCGCGACGAAAAAGCAGCCGCTCATGCGTCTTGGCAGAAGTTGATCGATCAGCGGTCAATGTTGCAGCCAGTCAGATGATCAATAGACCTGAGTGTTGGAAGCGGTGCACCGACGGGTTTCAGGGATGCTGGCGTCCCGAGCGGCGGGAAGAGTATTCAGGATGGTCATCCTGACCCACTCACGCCCGCAGAGGACCCGCTCGTGAAACCTTCGCATGTGGTGCGCTCCCAGCTCACTATCTGCGCAGCCATCTACTCCGGTGAAAGTCCCAGCATGCACCGACCATCCGCCTTCTAAAATTGAAACCTCATCTCCGCGGAGCTAACTCGCCCCGAGTCACCTTGTAACATGCGGCTGATGTTTTTGATCGAAGGAAATAAGTTGGTTGAACGAAATTCCGCACTTTGGACAAAAGTTGATGTCTTGATTTCCACTGGGGTGGATATCGAGCGAGAGAGCGAAACTGCCCAGCATGCCCTTACAGGACGGGCATCGGATTCGGTTGACCAGAATCAAAGGCGGCGCAAAAAGGAGCAACAAGGCAACTTCCACCCAATCGCCGGTGAGGCCAAGTTTTCGTGACAGCAGCGCGATCGTAATCAGAAAGACCCAGGCGCAGGCCACCGCGATGTGTGCATCCCGGGCCTTGCGAGCCAAATATTTTTTTGCGGTCATAGGCGACATGGCAGTTCGCAATATCGCGGCAACTGTTGTGCCTATGTCTGGAGTGATGTCGAAATCATGGCTAACCGCCTGTTTTTCTTCCCATCAAAAGCTTCGAGGTAGCATTGGATGGCCTGTCCGCCGACACCATCGGACATGCATAATTTGAATGGTTATACAGATTGCGTAGACAATAAATGCACAGTCGCGCCTTTTATGGAGCCGTATCGGCCAGCCAGCCTTAATACAATCGCAGTTATTGGCTCGCAGTAGTCATCAGCACATTTAAAGAGCCCTGCAAAAGTCCAATGCCATCGACTTGGACAACAAGCGACGATCCAGTGCGTTCAGCGCGGGCAGCCATCCTGCGAGGGTTTGTCGATGATTCCTCCTTGGACATCAATCGCGACAGCTAATGCCACGCGGGTATCGGCACTGCATAGCGGGGTGTACCCAATCGCAGCAGGGGTCGTCGAGACAAAGCGTATGACCGCTTCAACAGAGGCCAGGACATGAGGGGGGAGAACGCCATGGAAGTACATTTCATTCCAGTAGCCGTCCAACTGCTGGGGCATCAGGCCGAGTACAAGCTGTGAAAAGCGCTGCCGCCTGGGATCATCCGGCGGGAGGTTGACCGGCTCGATCCGTTGACCATCATTCCAATACTGCTTCTTGCGCCGGTAAATGGCGGCAAGAATGTCGCGCCCTTCGATTCGGTGCCCGCTACCAGGTGCAACCACAACGACAAGTTGATCCTCGGTGCCCGCGGCGGCGGCCGGCAATATGGCAGCCGCTATGGCAAAGGCCAGTAGTTTGGCAATTGGGCGCCACACGCGAGGCATGATGGCCGTTAGAAAAGCGCGGCAACCGAAGCCAGAAAGCCACCCGGCTCCTGAATCAAGTTATGCTGCGCTTTGCTAAATTCGGTCTTGAGTATCAATGAGCGATTCCAGCGGTAATCCACGCCAGCTAGCCAGAGATTCGAAGGGGCGTCCGCGTGGGATTCCAGCAGATATTCATAACGTCCGACCGCATAAAACTTGTTGCCCAGCGGGGCCACACCCTGTATGTAGCCGCCTCTCTCGTCCATCCCCCCCTTCTCGCTTGATGTTCTGTAGATCGCTTCGCCAGAGATCTCATAGCCGTTTTGTGACCAGACCCCGTCCACTCCAATCAGATTCTTGTGGTCACCGACTTCATTGGCCTCTTCGTAGCTGGCGAACGAGAACCCAATTTCTAATGACGGTTGCACCGGATACGAGACATGGGCACCAAACGCCTCCTTGAACGTGTCCAGGTCGGGGTCCGGACGCAATTCCTTGCCTATGGACCCGTAGACCGAGTAATCCAACCCGGCTCCGACCGAGGTCAGGGTGCCGTAAACCATCGCACCCGTGGCATTGGTCGGAAACGCCTGTACGGTCATTACGGGCCGCGACGTCGTCCAGACCAACGGGGCCGCATGAATCAGGTTCCAGCGTCCAATCGGCGTGAGGAACTTTCCAAACCGGAAGTTGAGCGCGTCCGACTGAGCCCAGTCGGCATAGAGCCGTTCCAAAGCAAGGTATGCACCATCGGTCGAGGTGCGGCGCGCCTGGATCGTCAGCGCATTTTCCAGATCCGTCTCGGAAAAGAAACGAAACCGGCTGTCGCCGCTCCACCAAAGGAAAAGGCTCAGGTGGCTGATATCCAGGGTCCATGGCTCCGAACTCTCCTTGGTAAGGTCGCTGCTGGCATATCCGCCGGCCGTGAGATCGGTGTGCGGTACGGTCCAACCATCTCCAGGTTGATATTCCCAGGCTTGGCCAACGGCGTTATCGGTTGCGGCAAATGCGGTCAATGGCAAAACCATCGGCAACAGCAAACAGGTCCATTTCGCAAGAGGCCGTCGCCCGCCCGATCGATTGAAAGTCGAGGCAGGTCGCGCTGCCCCGTTATAGAGATTTCCGTTCATAGATCAGCGTGACAATTCGAAGAACCTTATTGGTTGCATTTCTGCTGGTTGGATTGACGCCCAGCGTCATTCTGACCTATTTGGCGTTTGTGCAGACGCGGGACGCCTTGCAACGCGAAATCGAGACAAGCCTGGAAGCGCAGGCTGCTACCGTCTCGGCTGATGTCAATCACATTCTGTTCGAGCGCCTGCAAAATGCCCTGAGCTGGAATCACCTGGATGTGATGCAGGACATTCGCGTCAACGACGTTGATAAACGTCTGTCCCAATTCCTCGCGGAGGTCAAAACGGCCTATGGCGGACTATACCGGGACCTTTACTGCGTTGACCTGAAGGGCCGTGTGATAGCCAGCAGCAACGCGCAACTAATCGGTACATCGGTGCCTTCCCCCCAATCCTGGCTGACCGCCTCGCTTCCAAACGGCACCGCGATGCTGGGGCTGCCACAGCCCACCGGCGGCTCCGATCATCTGGTCCTGCCGATCCGTGCCGCCATTCTTTCGGCCGACGACGACCGGCCTATCGGCGAACTAGTGCTGCTATTCGACTGGCAGCAAATCGACCAGATTCTCGACGACGTCGAGCGCAGCGGTCGCTCGGCGGTCTTACTCGACAGCGATGGACGTGCTATCGCCGCTTCCATAGACCTGCGCCAGCAAGGGCTGCCCCAGCGTACGGCCCCGATGAACTGGCGCCCACCGGAGGACCGGGGTAACGGCACAGTGATCCGCGATGGCAGGCCTCAATACACCGGACCGGTGGTGATCGGCTTCAAGCATTCTCTCGGCTTCGACCACTTCAGCGGCCTGCACTGGACCACCCTGGTGCTCCAACCCAGCGCAGCGGCACTTGCCTCGGTTCATGTGATGCAGTTGGTCTTCCTCGGCCTCCTGGCCTCGACTTTACTGCTTACCGCAATGTTTTCCGGGCTGGTGGCCGGTCGGATTGCCCGGCCGATCGCACAGCTCACAGCCTTCACCCGACGTTTTTCGCTGGAACACCAGCTACCGCCGGCTCCGCCGGTCACGCGTGGCGAGGTGGGAGAATTGACCGAAGCCTTCGTCAAAACGGTCCAGGATCTCGACCGCTCGCGGCAGGACTTTTTCCGTGCGTCAAAACTGGCCGTAGCGGGAGAAATTGCTGCGACGATGGCTCATGAGATCCGCACGCCGCTCGGGATTCTGCGTTCTTCCGCACAAGTGTTGCTCCAGGAACCCGGTATCAGCGCCGAAGGGCGCGAGTTGGTCGGCTTCATCGAGAGCGAAACGGAACGCATCAATCGACTGGTTTCCAGCGTGCTGGATAGCGCCAATCCGCGTCCGCCGCAGCTGGCACTTCACGATATGGGCGCCATTGCACACGCCTGCGTCGTTATGCTTGGGCCGCAAGCTCGGAAAAGAGCCGTTCTCATCGAAGACATCACCGGCACTGGTGATTTGAGCATCCAGTGCGACGTCGAGCAATTGACCCAGGTGGTCCTGAATCTGCTGCTTAATGCCGTGCAGTTGCTGCCGCCCCAAGGCCGCGTTGCTGTGGAATGCCGGGAAGAGAGCAACGAGGTATGGATCGAAGTCGGCGATAATGGTCCGGGCATACCGGAAGCCGATCGGTTGCTCGTATTCGAACCCTTTGTAAGCAAGCGCAGCGGCGGCCTGGGCCTGGGCCTGGCCGTAGTCAAGCAGATCGTCGTTGCCCATCATGGCGAAATCCGCATCGGCGAGAGCCGCTGCGGAGGCGCCCTGTTCTCCATCCGATTTCCACGTGACACAAACTCATGATATCGACCGGACAGAAGATTCTAGTTGTCGACGACGAAGACAAGATGCGGCGGGTTCTGGAAATCATGCTGCAGCGCATGGGCTACCAAATCAGCGTCGCGGAGGATGGGGAGCAAGCGCTCGAACAATGCAAACTTGATTCATTCGACTTGGTAATCAGCGATCTGCGCATGCCGGGAATCGACGGCGCCGCTCTGCTCGAGCGGCTCCGTAGCTCGGGCAATTCCGTCCCGTTCATTGTCGTGACGGCGCATGGCAGCATCGAAAGTGCCGTAGCCGCGATGAA
>Ga0302314_10006544_pt1 | contig 21082 bp, 18 predicted proteins | sample III_Palsa_N2_3_FD_200533 | JGI IMG/M metagenome (GOLD analysis project Ga0302314, IMG submission 200533) | Peat permafrost microbial communities from Stordalen Mire near Abisko, Sweden - III_Palsa_N2_3 | ecosystem: Environmental > Terrestrial > Soil > Palsa > Peat permafrost | place: Sweden... | reverse complement strand
CGGCCGCGCGGCGTCGCCTGCTGCTGGCGAGCCGGGTCGACGTCACCGCCGCGGTGGTCGACCTGATGCGGCGTCTCGAACAGCGTCCGCAGGTGCTGGTCAGCGCGTCTGCCGTGGGCTTCTACGGCGCCTCGCCCGACGCATCGTTCGAGCCACTCGACGAGAGCAGCCCGCCGCGTCCCGGCCAGTTCCAGTCGGATCTGTGCGCGGCGATCGAGCACGAGGCACGGCGCGCCGAAGCGCTGGGCGTGCGCGTCGTGCGCATGCGGTTCGGCGTGGTGCTGGGCCGCGGCGATGGCGCTTATCCGATGCTGGCGCTGTCGTCGCGCTTCGGACTGGGCGCGGTGCTGGGCTCGGGCCGCCAGCCGGCGCCGTGGATCCATCTCGACGACGCGGTGGCCCTGGTGCACTTCGCGCTGGCCGACGCCAGTCTGGCCGGCCCGGTGAACGCAGTAGCTCCGGAGACCCGGTCGCAGGCCGATTTCGCGCGCGCCATGGCGGCGTCGTTCGGTCGCCGCGTCCGGATGCGGCTGCCCGGCGCGCCGTTGCGCTGGGCGCTCGGCGAGATGGCGGAGCTGCTGCTCGAGGGGCAGAACGTTCTGCCCAAGGCGGCGTTGGCGGCCGGTTTCCGGTTTCGACATCCGACGCTGGATGGCGCCTTCGCCAGCCTGGCCGCGGCCGGGACCGTCGACGCGTCTTAGAAGCTTTCGCCCGCCAAGGCCGGTGCGCGGCGTCCGGTCTTGCGGAGATAGGCACAATGCCGCCTCGCGCCGTGTCGGCGTCCCGGCCGGGACGCCAATGCCCGCTCCCCGTTCCACAGGACTTCGTCATGAGCGCCCATTCCAGCCCTGCCGCCACCTCTCCCGCCCGCGCCGCGGTCACCTTGCCCAAGCTGCGCGAGATGCGCGCCCGCGGCGAGAAGATCGCCATGCTGACCTGCTACGACGCCACGTTCGCGCAAGTGCTGGACGAGGCCGGCGTCGACACCTTGCTCGTGGGCGATTCGCTGGGCAACGTGTTGCAGGGCCGCACCAGCACGCTGCCCGTGACGCTCGCCGACATGGCGTATCACACCGAATGCGTCGCCCGTGTGCAGCCGGCGGCATGGCTGGTCAGCGACCTGCCGTTCGGCAGCTACGAAGGCGGCAAGGGCCCGGCGCTCGACGCCGCCGTGACGCTGATGCGCGCCGGCGCCCGCATGGTCAAGCTCGAGGGCGGCGGGTGGACGGCCGAGATCGTGGCGCACCTGGTGGCGCGCGGCATCCCCGTGTGCGCCCATCTGGGCCTGACGCCGCAGCGGGTGCACGCCATCGGCGGCTACCGCGTGCAGGGCAGGGATGGCGACAGCGGCGCCGCGCTGCGCCGCGAGGCGCGCGAACTGGCCGAGGCCGGCGCGGCGATGATGGTGTTCGAGATGGTGCCCGCGGCGCTGGCCACCGAGATCACCGCCGAGAACCCCGAGCTGATGACCATCGGCATCGGCGCCGGCGGCGGCACGTCGGGCCAGGTGCTGGTGCTGCATGACATGCTGGGCCTGGGTTCCGGCCGCAAGCCGCGCTTCGTGCGCAACTTCATGACCGAAGGCGGCTCGATCGCGTCGGCCATCGGACGTTACGTGGCCGCGGTCAAGGACGGTTCGTTCCCGCAGGCCGAAGTCCACACCTACTGATTTTCGAAAAGACGCCATGCAAGTCATCCACACCATCTCCGACCTGCGCGCCGTGCTCGCGGGCTCGACGAAGACGGCGCTCGTCACCACGATGGGCAACCTGCACGAAGGCCACCTGGCGCTGGTGCGCGAGGCCGCGCTGCATGGGTTCCCGGTGGTCGCGACGATCTTCGTCAACCGGCTGCAGTTCCTGCCGCACGAGGACTTCGACCAGTACCCGCGCACGCTGGAGCGCGACTGCCAGTTGCTCGAGTCGGCCGGCTGCGACATCGTGTTCGCGCCGAACGAGGCCGAGCTGTACCCGGAGCCGCAGACGTTCAAGGTGACGCCGCCCGGGGCCATCGCCGACCTGTTGGAGGGCGCGTTCCGCCCCGGCTTCTTCACCGGCGTCTGCACGGTGGTGATGAAGCTGTTCCAGTGCGTGCAGCCGGCCTACGCGGTGTTCGGCAAGAAGGACTACCAGCAGTGGATGGTCGTCACGGCGATGGCGCGCCAGTTCGCGCTGCCCGTCGAGGTGATCGGCGCCCCGACGATCCGCGCCAACGACGGCCTGGCGCTGTCGTCGCGCAACGGCTACCTGAGCCCCGAAGAGCGCGCCGAGGCCGTCGCGCTCCCGCGCGTGCTGCGCGCGGCCGCGGCCGCGCTGCGCGAGGGCGCGCGCGACTTCGCCGCGCTGGAGCAGGCCCAGATCGCCGACCTGACGGCCCGTGGCTGGCAGTGCGACTACATCGCGATCCGCCGCCGCAGCGACCTGTTGGCGCCCACGCCGGAGGATCTCGCGGCCAAGGCGCCGCTGGTTGCGCTGGGCGCCGCGCGCATCGGCAAGACGCGCCTGATCGACAACCTCGAGATCGATCTCTGACGCTGGCCTGAGAAGGTGTGAACGAATCCGACACGCCCGCTCGTCGCGCCCAAACGCGCCCGCTCTGCGTTGCAAATGCTCGCCGTAGCCCGAGCTACGGCTGTGCTTTGCGCCTTGATCGGACACGTTTGGACGCACCGCTCGGACGCGCCGGATTCATTCACACCTTCTGAGGCTTCGATCTCAGGCCGCAAAGGCGAGCTCCAGCTCGTCGATCAGCGAGCCCACGTAGGCCACGGCACTGCGAATCGGCGCTGGCGAACTCATGTCGATCCCCGCGAGCTGCATCAACTCGAGCGGCTTCAACGTGCCGCCGGCCTTCAGGACCTGCAGCCATCGTTGCACGGCGCTCGGCCCTTCCGCCGCGACCAGGGTCGCCATCGCCGTGGATGCGACGAGGCCGACCGAATACGTGTAGGGGTACAAGCCCATGTAGTAGTGCGGCTGGCGCATCCAGGTCATGCGCGCGCCGTCGTCGATGTCGACGGCGTCACCCCAGAACTCCTGCAGGATCTCGCCCTTGCACCCGTTCAACAGCGTGGCCGTGACGGCCTGCCCGGCCTCCGACAGCGCGTACACGCGGTGCTGCAACTCGGCCTCCAGGAGGTGGGTGACGAAGTTGTGGTGGTAGGTGCCGAGCAACTGCATGATGACGCTGCGGCGCGTGCGCGGGTCGGTGCTGCCGGCCAGGATGTGCCGCGCCAGCAGCATCTCATGCATGATCGAAGGCGCCTCGATGAACGGCATGGCCGGACGCGTGTTGACGAATCGCTGGTGCTTCATCGCCAACCCGAAGTGGGCGGCGTGCCCCAGTTCGTGCGCCAGCGTGAAGACATTGCGTGTCGTGTCGGCCCAGGTCACCAGGATGTACGGATGCACGCCATAGGGCGACGAGCAGAACGCGCCGGAAGACTTGCCGACGTTGTCGGCGCGATCGACCCAGCGCTCGGTCAGCGCCGTTCGCACGAACTGTACGTATTCGGGCCCCATGACCTCCATCGATTCGAGGATCGTCCGGCAAGCTTCCTCGTAAGGGACATGCGGTTCGAATTCAGCGTCGAGGGGTGCCTTGATGTCGCAGTACAGCAGTCGATCCAGCCCGAGAACGCGGCGGCGCAGCCGGGCGTAGCGCTGCATGTGCGGCGCCAGTTCAGTGCGGATGATCTGCAGGATGTTGGTGTACAGCGCGACCGGAACCTTGTGCGGCTGCAGCAGGTAGTCCTCGGTGCTTCGGTAGTTGCGCAGGCGCGCCATCACCACGTTCTTCTTGATCTCGGTCGCGAACGTCGCTGCGTACGTGTTGTTGTAGGCCTTGAGCCCGGCGCTGAACGACGTCCATGCTGCGCGGCGAACGCCCGCGTCCGGATGGGACTCGTAGGTCGACTCGTACAGGTTGACGGAATTGGCGCGTTCCGCGCCGTGCGAGTCCGTGAACGGCGCGAACTGGATGTCGCTCGCCTTCGAGCGGTTGTAGATCATGTAGGGCGCGCCGAGCACCTCGCCCAGCGAGGCCAGCACGCCTTCCGTGTCGGCGCTCAAGCGATGCGGCCTGGTTTCCAGCAAGGTCTCCAGGTGCACCCGATGTGCCGCCAGGCCGCTGTCTTCCTGGAGAAAGCGTTCAACGGTGCCATCGGACAGTTGAAGCGTCTCGGAGTCGACGAAGGCCAGACTCGCGGCCAGCCTGGCGCCGAGCGCGTTGATGCGCGCCATCGCCGCCTGGTATTGCGGGTTCGTCCCGTCCTGCGCATTGCGCAGATAGGCGAAGGTGCTGACTCGCATGAAGCGCTGTTGCAGCATCTCCATGGTGTCCAGGCAGTGCGACAGCATGGCCGCGGAATCTCCCAGCCGGCCCCGGTACGGGTCGACCTCGGAGCGCGCGGCGTCCAGGGCCTCGAACTCGGCCTCCCATTGCGTCGTGGAGGCAAACAGGTCACCCAGGTCCCACGTCATTTCGACGGGGACGTCGGTGCGCACGAGACGGCTTTGCATGTCAGTTGTTCCTGTTGGTTGGGGTGGCCTGGCCGGCCGATGTCGTCGACGGCTTCGCCGGTGCCGTGCGGGCTCGCGTCGATGGCCAGTACCCGCATTCTCGAACCGTCGGCGCTGGCGCCAAGTGACGTAACGGAACCCGACTGGAAAGCCGGGTCTATCGGGTAGGGCAAAATTCACGGATGAACGCATCTGTTTCACCGATCCTCATCCAGCGCCGTGATACTGCCCCGGTCGACACGTCTGCCGGCCACGCCCACACCGAGCGCTGGAGCGTCGATGCCGTCGAGGCGCTGTTCGACCTTCCGTTCAACGACCTGATCCTGCAGGCCCAGGCTGTGCACCGCGAGCACTTCGCGCCCAACCAGGTCGAACTGGCGACGCTGCTGTCGATCAAGACCGGCGGCTGCCCCGAGGATTGCGGCTACTGCCCGCAGTCGGTGCACTACGACACCGGCGTCGACGCCACCAAGCTGATGGACGTCGAAGCCGTCGCGGCCGCGGCCCGCCTGGCCAAGGAACACGGCGCCACGCGCTTTTGCATGGGCGCCGCCTGGCGCGCCCCCAAGGATCGCGACATCGAGGCCGTGTCGGCCATCGTGCGCGAGGTGAAGTCGCTGGGCCTGGAAGCCTGCTGCACGCTGGGCATGCTCACCGAGCCGCAGGCCCAGTCCCTGAAGGACGCCGGCCTCGACTACTACAACCACAACCTCGACACGGCCCCCGAAGCCTACGGCCGCGTCATCACCACGCGCGACTACCAGGACCGCCTGAACACGCTGGGCCACGTGCGCGGCGCGGGCATCTCTGTCTGCAGCGGCGGCATCGTCGGCATGGGCGAAAGCCGCCGTGAACGCGCCGGCCTGGTGGCGCAACTGGCCAACCTCGACCCGTATCCGGAGTCGGTGCCCATCAACGAGCTGGTGCGCGTCGAAGGCACGCCGATGGCCGACGAGAAGCCGCTCGACCCGCTGGAATTCGTGCGCACGATCGCGGTGGCCCGCATCACGATGCCGTTGGCGCGCGTGCGACTGTCGGCCGGCCGCCAGCAGATGAGCGAGGCCGTGCAGGCGCTGTGCTTCCTGGCCGGCGCGAACTCCGTCTTCTATGGCGAGAAACTGCTGACGACGGGCAATCCGGACGTCGAGAAGGATCGGGCCTTGTTCGCGAAGCTGGGTGTCACGACGGCGGCGAGCCAGCACATCGGCTGAGTCTCGTAGCGTCGTCCGAAGGCCGGGTACCGCGAGGTGGCCCGGCTTTTCTGTTTGCGCCGCTGGGAAGTCGTGGTCGATCGGGTTGTCAGGTCGAAGGCCGTCGTCGATATCGGCGGGCGTTTTGCGTTCAGTCCGGCCGAAGGAGACGAAACGAGGCGCGTCGTCCCTTGACGCCGTGCGTGGCGACTCCGCCAGCGCCGGGTCACTTGAATCCCCCAAACGGGGGCAGGCGCGATGGCGCTCGATCCTTCACAATGGCCACGTACGCAGAGGCGTGCCGGCCGAGCTGAACGGCCGAGTCGGTCATGACGACGTTCGCAGCCGCCTGTCCCAGGCGCGGCTGCCCAGTCCGGATCCTCCGGGCGCGTGGTCGGGCCGTGACGAGTCGAACCCGGTCATGACCACGGTTCGGCCCCCCCGGCAGGCGCGCCTTGCGGCGTCTGTCGTCGGCGCGCCCATCTCCCCCGGACTCGCCCGATTGAACTGAACTTCCATGCTCGTTGGACACCGACCGAATGGCCTCTTGCGCTGCGCGCGCGCCTTCCTGCATACGATCGCCGCAGCGACACTGGCGACTGCCATGGCGGGGTGTGGCAAGGCTCATTCCAGTGAAAGCGGGAACGACAACATGATTTTCGGACTTTTCAAGGGCAAGAAGGTGTCAGTGGTCGATCCGTCGCTGGGCGCGGCGCTGGTTCGCCGCGAGGCCTTTCCGGCGAGCCTCGTCACGCCGCCCGCCGCCGCGTATCCCCTCATCCGCGACCTCGGCGCGGACGCGCCGCCGCCCAAGGGCAAGCTCGCGCCAAATCCAACTGACGACCAACCCATCCGCGCGTACGTCGCGCCGGCGGCAGCGAGTCTTCCGGGCGTGGCGGTGGTCAATTTCTACGATCCGAAGCGCGAGACGCAGTTCTGGGAAATGAACCCGCAGGACGGCAATCGCTTCGGCAGGCGGCGCGCGGCCACGTTCGCGCCTGACCAGGCCAAGTGGCTGGCCTACGACGCCGAAACCGTGATGACGCTGCCGGCCGGCCAGATCCTGATCCACCTGAGCTCCGAGCGGCCCATTCCGTCCGACAGCCTGTTCGTCTACGACATCGCGAGCGATCGCGTGCGCAGCCTGAGCGAGCCCGTCACGCCGGACTGGGCGGGGGGGCTTCCGTTCAAGTTCGTCGACACGTTGCAGTTGACGTCCGAAGCGGTGCTGGTGCTGTTCCACTCCGACAAGGAACGGCTGGGCCCCCAGCGCTACGTGAATCACTTCGACCACCTGGTGCTGTTCTCGAACACGCATCGCGAAGGCGTCCCGGTGCTGACGCTCAGCCTGGAAGACGGCAATGTTCGGCGCTGGGGCATGGTCGGCAAGACGTTGTGGCTGAAGACGTCCGACGATCGCGCCGCCAAGCCGCGCGAGGCGGTCTGGTCGCTCGACCTGGCCAAGGTTCTCTGAATTTCAACAGGAAGACCGCGGTGCGCCGCGTGACACGACATGCTGCTGACCGACCACGACAGCCTGACGCCGCGAGAGGCGGCCTACATCGCCCACAACTGCTACTTCACGTTGAAGGACTGGATCACCGGCCAGCCGGTGGCCGGCATGGAGACGCGCGGGAACGTGCGCAAGATGGTGCTGGGCGACGGCGTCGGTGCGGCGCAGAAGGCCGGCGGCGCGAACACGTCGCTGCGCGGCACCCAGGTGGGCGGTGCGAAGCTCGACCGCGTGTTCCAGGGCTCCACCGCGGGCCTGCAGACGGGCTTCGGCTACGTGTTGCGCTTCAACCGCAATGGCCGGCACCATGCCGTCATCGCCACGCGCGGCACGCGCGCCGAGCACAGCAAGGCCGATCTCTACACCGACGCACACGGTTCGCTGACGGGCTTCGCCGGTTACGGTCTTGTACACACCGGCTTCAAGAACACATTCGACAGCATCCGTAGCGGCCTTGCGTCCGACGACACCCGGATCATGGACGCCGACGTCGTCCACTGCGTCGGTCACAGCCTGGGCGGCGCGGTCGCCACGCTGGTGGCGGCGCATTACCGCTCGCGCGGCAAGGCGGTCAAGCTATACACCTTCGGCTGCCCGCGCGTGGGCGCCTTCGGCGCGCATCGCGCGATGGAGCAGGAGATCGGCAAGCTCAACGTGTACCGGGTCTCGCATGATCTGGATCCGGTGACGATGGTCGGGCCGTACCCGTTCGGACACCTGAACCCCGATCCTCAGGACGTCAACAACATGATGATGACGTCGCCGACGGGGCGCCTGCTCAGCGTGGCCAACCACGACATGAACGAATACGTGCTGCGCGTCTCGCGCGACCGCATGACCTGGGACAGCGTGCGCGCGCTCGGTGCCGCCGTCGACTACGACAACGCGGTGATGGCACGCTGGCTGCTGCGCAGCTCCGACAACCCGGGCTGGCTCACGCGGCAGGCCGCGAAGGGGCTGACGTACCTGATGAAGGCGTTCAGCGGACTGTTGCTGGCCGCCGGCCTCATCGGCGTGACCGCCTTCACCGCCATCGACCTGCTGGTGGCCGTGCTGGCGTCCAACATGAGCAAGGTGGCCGAACTCAATGCCGACATCCGCGAGGCGATGCGCCAGGCCGCCGGCTGGGCGGGCATCGTGATCTCGGGCGCGGCGCAGATCACCGTGCAGGTCGTGCGCGGCATTCTCGATGCGATGATGCGGGTACTCAAACCGATCGCCATCCAGGCGCTGTTCCTGGCCGGCACCAACGGCTCGCCGCTGCCGCTGATTCTCACCGGCGCGGCGGCGCTGACCGGCTCGGTGATCTGCTGAAAATCGCATCATGACCCCTCTGGATCGCGCACGCTTCGAGCCGCTTTACCTCAACGCGAACAGCATCGCGGAGATTGCGTTCCTGCGCGCCCTCGACGCCGCTGCGTCGGCACCCGTCCAGGCGCCGACGCCGGAGCAGCGCGCCGACGTCGCGGCCCTGGCGGCCCAGCTCGCCAACCCGGATCCGGCGAACTTCAACTGGGCTGCGCTGGAGGGCGTCTACGGTTTCGATGGTGCGCTGGACATTCCGCCGCGCACCGGCAGCGAGGACGCGAGCAATGCGCCCAGCGCGCCAAACCTGCCGACGTTCGACGAGATCGTCGGCTGGGACGAGGACGCCGACGTCGATGCGCCGCTCGACATTGCACGCTACTTGCAACGGGTGGAAGAAGCCCGGCCCTCGCTGCAGGCCCGGATATCCGACTGCTTCGCGCGCGTCGACATGCCCGCCCTTGAAGCAATCCTGGCGACGCTGCCCACCGATCGACCATCGCTGGCGTCGACGCTGGCGCCCGCCGCGTTCACGCGCTGGCTCGAGCTGTACGAGAGCCACCACGCGGGCCTGCAGGCCGCGGTGCTCGAAATCCGCAAGCTCGAGCCGATGTTTCCTGGCCAGGTCTAGGGCAAGCGCAGCAGCAGGATGCCGGGCATCGCCCGATGGTGCAGCCTATTGCTCGACGAAGGCCCGCTCGATGACGTAGTCGCCGGGCTTCGTCGTGTTGCCTTCGTTGAAGCCCTTGGCTTCCATCATCTGCTTCAGGTCGCGCAGCATCTCGGGGCTGCCGCAGATCATCACGCGGTCTTCGGCGGGATTGAGCGGCGGCAGGCCCAGGTCGGCGGCCAGCTTGCCGTTGTCCAGCAGCGTGGTGACGCGGCCGGTGTTGCGGAAGGCCTCGCGCGTGACCGTCGGGTAGTACAGCAGCTTGCCGCTGAGCAGTTCGCCGAGGAACTCGTGCTTGGGCAGGTGCTCCTCGATGAAGTCGTGGTACGCCAGTTCGTTGACCTCGCGCGTGCCGTGCACCAGCACCACCTGTTCGAAGCGCTCGTAGGTTTCCGGGTCGCGGATGATGCTCAGGAACGGGGCGACGCCGGTGCCGGTGGACAGCAGGTACAGGCGCTTGGCCGGCAGCAGGTAGTCGATCAGCAGCGTGCCGGTGGGCTTGCGGCCGACGATGATGGTGTCGCCGACCTGGATGTGCTGCAGCCGCGAGGTGAGTGGGCCGTCCTGTACCTTGATCGACAGGAACTCGAGGTGCTCCTCGTAGTTCGCGCTGGCGATCGAATAGGCGCGCAGCAGCGGCTTGCCGTCCTCCTTGCGCAGCCCGATCATCGTGAAGTGGCCGTTCGAGAAGCGCAGCGACGGGTCGCGCGTGGTGGTGAAACTGAACAGGCGGTCGGTCCAGTGATGCACGCTCAGCACGCGCTCTTCGTTGAAGGCACTCATGGTCGGATAAGGTTTGCGGGGAAACCCGTCATTGTCGCAGAGCGGCTTGGCCCGCTATCCCGACAAGCTCAAACGGAAACGGCATTTGGGCTCGCTTCGCCTTGCAGCCATGTCGAAAATGCCTGCAACGCGGGCAACTCGGCCTTGTGTTCGGGGTAGATCAGCGAATAGGCACGCTGGCCGCTGACCGGCCGCGGCGCGATGTTCACGAGCCGGCCCTGGGCCAGTTCTTCCTGCACGAAGAACGGCGGCGCCAGTGCCACGCCCATGCCCTGCGCGGCCGCCTCGGTCAGCATCGAGAACAGCTCCAGCCGCGGGCCGGCCATCGCCTGCGGCACGACCAGGCCCAGGCCGTCGAAGAACTGCCGCCATGCGTACGGCCGGGTCGACTGCTGCAGCAGCGGCAACCGGGCCCAATCGGCGGCGCTGAGCGGGCGTTGAGCGACCAGCGCCGGGCTGGCGACCGCGATCAGTTCCTCGTGCATCAGGAAGCGCGTCTCGGTGCCGGGCCACGCGGCCGAGCCCGTCTCCCCGGCATGGATCGCGGCGTCGAAAGGGGTATCCGAAAACAGGAACGGGCGCGTGCGCGAGCTCAGGTGCACCACCACGTGCGGGTGCGCGCGCTGGAACGCGGGCAGGCGCGGGAGCAGCCAGCGGGTGCCGAAGGTGGGCACGACGGCCAGTTCCAGCGAACTGCCGCGGCCGCCGCGTGCCATCAGCTCCAGCGTGTCGCGCTCCACCTCGTCCAGCCGGGCGCCGACGCTGCGGCTGTAGTCCAGTCCGGCCTCGGTGAGCATCACGCCGCGGCGGGTGCGGCGGAACAGGCGCACGTCCAGGAACGTCTCCAGCGCGCCGACCTGGCGGCAGACGGCGCTCTGCGTCACCGACAGCTCTTCGGCGGCCTTGGTGAAGCTCTGGTGGCGCGCCGCGGCCTCGAAAGCCTCGAGGGCGCCGGTGGAGGGGAGCTTGCGTCGCATGGCCTGGCTCGATGAATCTACAAGTGCGTATTGTGCACAGTTCGGTGCGGATAAAGCGGTTGTTCTGGCTAACGGGGCGGCCTATAGTGTTCGATCAATGCGAAAGACGCACGTCGTCATCGCTCTCAATCAATCCTCGACGTTTTTCCAGGGATATCCGCCATGACCTCCTCCCGCGCCAGCTTCCACTGGGACGACCCGCTGTTGCTGTCCGAGCAATTGACCGACGACGAACGCATGGTGGTGGACTCGGCACGCGCCTACTGCCAGGACAAGCTCGCACCACGGGTTCTCGAGGCGTTTCGCCACGAGAAGATGGACGCGACCATCTTCCCGGAGATGGGCGCGCTAGGCCTGCTGGGCCCGACGATTCCCGAGCAGTACGGCGGCGCCGGCCTGAACTACGTCAGCTACGGCCTGATCGCGCGTGAAGTGGAGCGCGTCGATTCCGGCTACCGCTCGATGATGAGCGTGCAGAGCTCGCTGGTGATGGTGCCGATCAACGAATTCGGCAACGAAGAGACCAGGCAGAAGTACCTGCCCAGGCTGGCCACCGGCGAGTGGATCGGCTGCTTCGGCCTGACCGAGCCGAACCACGGTTCCGACCCGGGCAGCATGGTCACGCGCGCGCGCAAGGTCGATGGCGGCTACGCGTTGTCGGGCGCCAAGATGTGGATCACGAACTCGCCGATCGCCGACGTGTTCGTCGTGTGGGCCAAGGATGACGAAGGCGCGATCCGCGGCTTCGTGCTGGAAAAGGGCTGGAAGGGCCTCAGCGCCCCGGCGATCCACGGCAAGGTGGGCCTGCGTGCCAGCGTCACCGGCGAGATCGTCATGGACGAGGTGTTCTGCCCCGAAGAGAACGCGTTCCCCGACGTGCGCGGCCTGAAGGGCCCGTTCACCTGCCTGAACTCGGCGCGCTATGGCATCGCCTGGGGCGCGCTGGGCGCGGCCGAGGATTGCTGGCACAAGGCACGTCAATACGTCCTGGATCGCAAGCAGTTCGGCAAGCCGCTCGCAGCCAACCAGCTGGTGCAGAAGAAGCTGGCCGACATGCAGACCGAGATCACGCTGGGCCTGCAAGGCTGCCTGCGCCTGGGCCGCATGAAGGACGAGGGCACTGCCGCCGTCGAGATCACGTCCATCATGAAGCGCAACTCGTGCGGCAAGTCGCTGGACATCGCCCGCGTCGCGCGCGACATGCTGGGCGGCAATGGCATCTCCGACGAGTTCGGCATCGCCCGCCACCTGGTCAACCTCGAGGTGGTCAACACCTATGAAGGCACGCACGACATCCACGCGCTGATCCTGGGTCGCGCCATGACCGGCATCGCCGCCTTCTGAACTTGCCATGACGACCTCGCCGCGCGCCTTGCAAGGCATCAAGGTGCTGGACTTGTCGCGCGTGCTCGCTGGCCCGTGGTGCGGACAACTGCTGGCCGATCTGGGCGCCGACGTCGTCAAGGTGGAGCGCCCCGGTGCCGGCGACGACACGCGCTCGTGGGGTCCGCCGTGGTTGAAGGACGCGGCCGGCGAGCCCACGCGCGACGCCGCGTACTACTTCTGCGCCAATCGCAACAAGCGTTCGGTCACGATCGACATCGCCGAGCCCGAAGGGCAGGCGCTGGTGCGCCGCCTCGCGATGGAAGCCGACGTCGTGCTCGAGAACTTCAAGGTCGGCGGCCTCGAGCAATACGGGCTCGACCACGCCAGTCTGCTGGCCATGAAGCCAGGCCTCGTCTACTGCTCGATCACCGGCTTCGGCCAGACCGGCCCGTACGCGCAGCGTGCCGGCTACGACTTCCTGATCCAGGGCATGGGCGGCCTGATGAGCGTCACCGGCCGCGCCGAAGGCGAAGAGGGTGCGGGGCCACAGAAGGTGGGTGTCGCGCTCACCGACATCCTGACGGGCCTGTATGCCACCGTCGGCGTGCTGGCCGCGCTGGCGCACCGCGACCGCACCGGCCAAGGCCAGCACATCGACCTCGCCTTGCTGGACGTGCAGGTCGCCTGCCTCGCCAACCAGACCGCCAACTACCTGATCGGCGGCACGGTGCCGCGCCGCATGGGCAACGCGCACCCGAACATCGTGCCGTACCAGGACTTCCCGACAGCCGACGGCGACATGATCCTGGCGGTGGGCAACGACGGCCAGTTCGCGAAGTTCTGCGAGGTGGCCGGCAAGGCCGAATGGGCGGCGGACGCGCGTTTCTCGACCAACGCGGCGCGCGTGAAGCACCGCGCCGAGCTGATCCCGGTGCTGCGTCAGGCGACCGTGATGCGCACCACGGCCGAATGGATCGCGCTGCTGGAGACAGCCGGCGTGCCGTGCGGCCCGATCAACCGGCTCGACCAGGTGTTCGCGGATCCGCAGGTCATCGCGCGCGGACTGCGCATAGCCCTGCCGCACGCCGTGGCCGGCACGGTGCCGGGCGTGGCCAATCCGATCCGGATGTCGGCGTCGCCGGTGGCGTACGACCGCGGGCCGCCGGTGCTCGGCGAGCACACGGCAGAAGTGCTGGCGCAGTGGCTGGGCATCACGCCAGCCTGAGATTCACTCGCCTTCGGAATCCTGTTCCGCGGTGGGATCCGGTGCCGCCGGCACGCGATAGCTCTCCGTCGCCCATGCGCCGAAATCGCCGTTGCGGCAGCGCATGCTGCAGAACGGCCGCGCCGCGTTGGACGGGCCGTACTTGCAGGGCTTGCGACAGGCCGGGCAGGTGATGTCGCGCTCGGGGCCTTGAAGGCCGGGGGGAATGGCAGACGCACTCATGTCTTCAATTCTGGCTCAGGAATTCGTCAGACGCAGAGCGCCAGCTCGAAGGCGCAGTCTTCCGTGAGCGGGCGCAGCCGGCCCTCGCCGTCGGCCTTCATCAGGCGGATCGACACCATCAGCCGATGGCCGCTGATCTCGGGCACCAGGTCGGCCTCCAGCGGCAGCTTGACGCGCAGCAGGTGGTAGGTGCGCGCCGTGGGCAGGCTCTGCTGGTACTGGCCGCCGTTGGCCACCACCTTGTGCGGCACGCCGGACTCGCGCAGCAGGCCCAGCAGCACGTGCAGGGCCACCGAGAGCGGCGCCAGCGTGTCCGTCCAGCGCTGCAGGTCGGCGCGGCGCTCGGCAGGCGGGTGCTGCTGCCAGGCGTAGTACGCGGGCAGGTCGAACGCGCAGGTGCCGCCGGGGATGCCGATGCGGCTGCGGATGCTCATCAGCCATTCGTTGGACGTCAGCGCCTGGCCGGCCTTGCCGGGGGATTCGTTGAGATCCTTGAAGGCCGTGTCGATGCGGCCGATGACGTCGTCGAGCACGGCTTCGGAGATCGCCGGGTTGCCGCGATAGCTCATCAGCTGGCCCTTGTGGCGGTCGAGCTCCTTGAGCACGTCCGATTTCAGGTCGGCGCGCGCGGCGACATCCATGATCTCGAACATCGAGGCCAGCGCGTAGTGGTGGTCGACCGGGTCGTCGCGTGCGATGAGGCCGGCCATGCGGTCGAACAGGTGTTCGAGGCGAAGCATCGTGCGGATGCCTTCGTTGAACGGGTATTCGTATAGGACCAAGGCGTTCTCTGGTTCGGCTGTGACCGCGATTGTTTCACACGCGTTACGTCGTTTGCTCCCCCACGGGTGCTCGTGTGCGCAATCTGCAGCTTTGTCCTACAAGAACACGACAGATGTCCGCATCATTTCGCCATCCAGGCCGCCCATAACGCATCGACTTCGCCCTCGAGCTGCGCCAGCGACAGCGTTTCGTTGACGATCACCGCGTCCGCGATCGCGCGCCGCTGCGCGCGGCTGGCCTGCTGCGCGATCGTGCGTTCGACGGCCTCGGCCGTCCAGCCCGAGCGCTGCACGACCCGCGCCACTTGCGTGGCCGGCGAGCAATCGACGATCACGATCCGGTCCACGCGAGCGCGCCAGGCGCCCGATTCGGCAAGCAATGGCACGTCGAAGACGACCGGTTGGCCCGGCGCGGCTTTTTCCGCCTCGGCCTGGGTTGCTGCACCAATCATCGGATGCAGGATCGCCTCGAGCCGACGACGTTCCTCCGGATTGCTGAAGGCGAGGGCGCGCATCCGCGCGCGGTCCATCGCGCCGTCGGAGGCGATCATGTCGGCGCCGAAGGCAGCGGCGATCTGCGCGATGGCGGCACCGCCGGGCGCGGTCAGCGCGTGCGCGAGGGCATCGGTATCGACGACGAGCGCCCCGAGCGCGGCGAAGCGTCGCGCAACGGTGCTCTTGCCACTGCCGATGCCTCCGCTGAGGCCTGTTTTCAGGCCTTCTTTCAGCCTGGACATCAGCTCGGGAAACTGATGCCAACCCATGCCAGCAACGCGTCGGTGCCGACGAACATCACCACCAGCCCGCCGCCGGCCAGGAACGGGCCGAACGGGTATTGCTGGAAGCGCCCGTGCTGGCCCAGCACCATGCGCGGGACGTTGACGCACAGGCCGACGATGGACGCGATCAGGATGATGGGCAGGATCGCCTGCCAGCCCAACCAGGCGCCGAGCGCGGCCAGCAGCTTCAGGTCGCCGCCGCCCATGCCCTGGCGCTTCATCAGCAGCGCGAAGCCCGTGGCGATCAGCCACAGCGGCACGTAGCCGGCGACGGCGCCCCAGAGGGCCGTCGGCAGCGGGATCGTCCAGCCGAGCGCGGCGGCGATCAGGCCGCCCCACAGCAGCGGGTAGGTGAGGTCGTCGGGCAGGTACTTGGTGTCGAGGTCGATCAGCGCCATCGAGACCAGCAGCGCGAGCGCCCCGCACCAGGCCAGCGTGGCCGGATTCGGCCCGAACTTCCAGGCGGCGAGCGCGAACAGCGCGCCGGTGGCGGCCTCGACGATCGGATAGCGCACGGAAATCGGCGTCTTGCACGCCGAGCACTTGCCGCGCAACGCGACCCAGCTCACCAGCGGCAGGTTCTCGTACCAGCGGATCTGGTGCCCGCACGCGCCACAGCGCGAGCGCGGCGTGGCGATACCCAGGTGCGACAGGCCCTCGAGGTGCTTGTCGATCGTGCGGCCGGCCGCGGTGAGCTCAGCCGGCTGGGGCTGCGGAAACACCTTCTGCCAGACCTCGCCCTCGCCCAGCATGCCGCCGACGTCCAGCAGCCACTCGCGCATCATGATGATCGGCTTGCGATGGATCACCACGTTCAGGAAGCTGCCGACCAGGAGTCCGAAGACTCCCAGCACGGCCGGAGACAGCCAGAGCCCCCAGGGGTCGGTGAAGATCGCTTCCAACGCTCAGACCACCTGGCCGATCTTGAAGATGGGCAGGTACATCGACACGACGATGCCGCCGATCAGGACGCCCAGCACGACGATGATGATCGGCTCCATCAGCGTGGACAGGCCCTTGACCATCTCGTCGACTTCTTCCTCGTAGAACTCGGCGGCGCGCGCGAGCATGTCGTCGAGCGCACCGGACTCCTCGCCGATGGCCGACATCTGCAGCACCATCGTCGGGAACACGTTCGCGCTGGTCATCGCGGTGGTGAGGGCCGAGCCGGCCGCGACATCGCGCTGGATCTGCTGCGTGGCCTGTGCGAAGACGAGGTTGCCGGAGGTCCCGCCGACCGAATCCAGCGCCTCGACCAGCGGCACGCCGGCGGCGAACATCGTGGACAGCGTGCGCGTCCAGCGCGCGACGACCGACTTCATCACCAGGTCGCCGAAGATGGGCATCTTCAACAGCAGGCGGTCCATGAAGAACTGCATCTTCTCGGATCGCTTCCAGGTCTGGATGAACATGTAGCCGCCACCGAACAGCACGCCGAAGATCAGCCACCAGTAGTGGATGAAGGCATCGCTCATCGCCATCACGACCAGCGTGGGCGCGGGCAGTTCGGCGCCGAAGGACGTGAATACTTCCTTGAACGACGGGATCACGAAGATCATGATGACCGTCAGCACGCCGAACGCGACCACGATGACGGAGGTCGGGTAGATCAGCGCGGACTTGACCTTCTGCTTGATCGCGATGGTCTTTTCCTGGTACAGCGCCAGGCGGGCCAGCAACTCTTCCAGGATACCGCCGGCTTCGCCGGCCTCGACCAGGTTGCAATACAACGCGTCGAAGTACTGCGGGTGCTTGCGGAAGGCCGAGGACAGGCTGGTGCCGGTCTCGACGTCGCCGCGGATCTCGTTGAGCAGGCGCGTCATGCGCGGGTTGGTGGAGCCCCGACCGACGATGTCGAACGCCTGCAGCAGCGGCACGCCGGCCTTCATCATCGTGGAAAGCTGCCGCGTGAAGATGGCGATGTCCTTGCCGCCGATGGACTTGCCACCGCTCAGCCGACGTTTCTTCACCTTCGTGACCATGATGCCCTGGCGCCGCATGCTGGCGCTCACCGCTGCCTCGCCGCCCGCGCGCAATTCGCCGCGCACGAGCTTGCCGGTGCGGTCCTTGCCTTCCCACTCGAAAATGAAATCAGGGGCGCGCTTCGCCGCCAGTGCAGTAGCCATCAGTCCTCCAACCGCCCTGTCGGGCATGGTTGCGCGATTCTGCCTTGGAGAAGGCGTGGTTTGAGCTCGACTTGTAAGCGACTCATTCGTTCGTGCAGGAAATGACTTCCTCGAGAGTCGTCACGCCCAGGCGGACCTTGACCAGTCCGGATTGGCGCAGGTCGCGCACGCCGTCTTTCCTGGACTGCGCGGCGATATCGGTGGCATTGCCTTGCGAGAGGATGATCTGCTGCATCGTCTCGTTGATGGGCATCACCTGGTAGATGCCGACGCGGCCGCGATAGCCGTTGTTGCAATTGGAGCAGCCGACGGCGCGATACGGGCGCCACGTATCGTCCAGGTCGGCTTCGGTGTAGCCGGCGCGGCGCAGCGACTCGCGCGGGTAGTCGGCCGGCACCTTGCAGGTCTCGCACAGCCGGCGCGCCAGGCGCTGGGCCGTGATCAGCAGGACGGAGGAGGCGATGTTGAACGCCGCCACGCCCATGTTCTGCAGTCGGGTGAGCGTGGTGGGCGCGTCGTTGGTGTGCAGGGTGGACAGCACCAGATGGCCGGTCTGCGCGGCCTTGATCGCGATGTCGGCGGTTTCCAGGTCGCGGATCTCGCCCACCATGATCACGTCCGGATCCTGGCGCAGGAAGGATTTGAGCGCGGCTGCGAAATTCAGGCCGGCCTTGTCGTTGACGTTGACCTGATTCACACCCGGCATGTTGATTTCGGCCGGATCCTCGACGGTGCAGATATTGACGCCGGGCTGGTTCAGCATGTTCAGACAGGTGTACAGCGATACCGTCTTGCCGCTACCCGTGGGGCCGGTAACGAGAATCATCCCGTACGGCCGCACGATGCAGGCCAGCAGGCGATCCTTTTCCTGCTGCTCGTAGCCGAGGGCCTCGATGCCCAGGCGCGCGCTCGACGGGTCGAGCACCCGGATCACGATCTTCTCGCCGTACAGCGTCGGCAGCGTGCTGACCCGGAAGTCGATCGTCTTGCTGCCGAACTTCAGCTTCATCCGGCCGTCCTGCGGCACGCGCTTCTCGGAGATGTCGAGCCGCGAGATGACCTTGATGCGAGACGCGAGCTTCTCCTTGATGGCGATCGGCGGTTGCGTGATCTCGCGCATCTCGCCGTCGACGCGAAAGCGCACGCGGTAATTGAATTCGTACGGCTCGAAGTGCAGGTCGGACGCGCGCAGGTTGATCGCGTCGATCAGCATCTTGTGCAGGAACTTGACGACCGGCGCGTCTTCCACCTCGGTGGAGACGTCCTGCTTCTCGGCCGTGGGCGACTGCTCCTCGTCGGTGACCTCGAATTCGAAATCGGAGGAGGTCAGCGCCTCCATCGATTCCTTGGTGGTGGTCTGCTGGTCGGTGACCAGCTTCATCAGCTTGTCGTATTCGACGACGATCCACTCGGGCGCCAGCTGCGTGGCGAACTTGATGCGCTCGACGGCTTCCTGGTCGGTCGGGTCGGCGGTGCCGATGAACAGGCGGCCGCCGCGCTTGCCGAGCGGAAAGATGCGGTACTGCGAGACGAGCTTGGCGTCGACGATGCCTTGCGGCAGTTGCTTCGGGTCGACCGCGTCCAGATCCAGCAGCGGCACGGCCAGCGCCGTGGACAGCGCATGGGCCAGCGCCAGCGGACGCATGGTGCCGCTCTCGATCAGCTGCGCCACGAACGAGATGCGTTTTTCGGCCGCGAGCTTGGTCAGATCCTCGGCCGCCTTCGCTTCAATGCGACCCGCGCGCACCAGGATACGTGCAACCCCGGAGAGGTTGGTTTGTGGTGCGTCGAGGAAAGTGTCAACTGCCATCGTCGAGGGGCCGCAGGGGTGTGATCGGCGCCCAATGGCGCCAAGTTGGGATCATCGCCGATGAATAAGGCGAAGTAAATCGTGAGAAGCCCACGATAACCCGCCCGTTTCCACCGAGCGTCAGAAGCTTCTCGAATCGTCAGTTAATTCGCGAATTCCAGGAAAAATAGATTCAGGAAGTAACTCGAAGGCAGAAACGAAAAAAGGAGCCCAAGGGCTCCTTCGTCGTTTGCGCAAGAGCCGCAGCTCTTCGCGTTCAGCTTGCCGGCGGGCGACGCCGCGGCAACTTTCAAGTGTCTGGTCGGGGTGAGAGGATTCGAACCTCCGGCCTCTACGTCCCGAACGTAGCGCTCTACCAGGCTAAGCTACACCCCGATTTTTCAGCAGAGCGCACTTTTGTGCGCTCGCTCGGCCCAAATAGCTCCGATTCGCTGAGCTGACTATTCTCGCACAATTCCTGTGACGCCGACAAGAGCCGGCGTCAAGATGAACGCTCGACCGACCTGACGCACAGCTCCAGCAGTGCCGTCTTGGCGTCGGAATCGGGCAGCGCGGCGAGTTGCTCGCGCGCGTGATCGGCCTCGCGGCGTGCGGCCTCGCGCGTGGCGTCGATGGCGCCGGTGCGGCGCACGATCTGCACGATCTCGCCCAGGCGTTCCACTTCGCCCTGTTCGATGGCGTGGCGGATCAGCTGGCATTCCTCGGGCGTGCCGTGCGCCATCGCGAACAGCAGCGGCAGCGTCGGTTTGCCTTCACGCAGGTCGTCGCCCACGTTCTTGCCGAGCGCGGCGGGGTCGCCCTCGTAGTCGAGCAGGTCGTCGATCAACTGGAATGCGGTACCGAGCGAGCGGCCGAAATTGGCGCAGGCATCCTCGATCTCGCGCGGCGCGTCGGCGATCACGGCGCCCAGTCGCGCGCTGGCTTCGAACAGCTTGGCCGTCTTGTAGCGGATCACGCGCAGATAGTCTTCCACCGCGAGGTCGGCGTCGTGCATGTTCATCAGCTGCAGCACTTCGCCTTCGGCGATCACGTTGGTGGCGTCGGCCAGCACGTCCAGCACGCGCATGCGGCCCACTTCCACCATCAGCTGGAAGGCGCGTGAATAGAGGAAATCGCCCACCAGCACGCTGGCGGCGTTGCCGAACAGCGCGTTGGCCGTGGCGCGGCCGCGGCGCAGCGCCGACTCGTCGACGACGTCGTCGTGGAGCAACGTGGCAGTGTGGATGAACTCGATGATCGCGGCCAGCTCGAAGCGGCTGGGGCCGGAAAAGGACAGGGCGCGCGAGAACAGCAGCACGAGCCGCGGACGGATCCGCTTGCCGCCGGCGCCGACGATGTAGTTCGCGATCTGGTCGACGAGCGCGACTTCGGACGTCAGCCGGCGGCGGATGACCTCGTCGACGGCCTGCATTTCGGCGGCCATCGGATCGGCAGGCAGGGGCGCGTGGGTGAGGGGGGCGTTCACGACGGTTCGCGAGATGGAAACCGCCATTATAGGAAGGCTGGCAGGCTGGCAGGCTTTCAGGAGAGGCGGCTTTGACGTTTCATGCACTCCATGATAGAATCGAGGGCTTCGCCGACTGATGACAGTCCAAGCGTGCCTGGGCCGGGTGTCACCGCGTGATCACACGTGGGTCAATTCCGGCCAGTGCGACCCCCTCGAAATGCAAGTTTCGACCGTGTCGTTCGGGAGGCAGGCAACGCCGACAAGTCGTTGGCCGGCGAGACGATGTCAACTGAAAGGTCATATATGTACGCGGTCATAAAAACCGGTGGCAAGCAATACAAGGTTGCAGCCGGCGAAAAGATTAAGGTAGAACAGATTGCTGCGGACGTGGGCCAGGAAATCGTGTT
>Ga0302314_10006543_pt1 | contig 21083 bp, 21 predicted proteins | sample III_Palsa_N2_3_FD_200533 | JGI IMG/M metagenome (GOLD analysis project Ga0302314, IMG submission 200533) | Peat permafrost microbial communities from Stordalen Mire near Abisko, Sweden - III_Palsa_N2_3 | ecosystem: Environmental > Terrestrial > Soil > Palsa > Peat permafrost | place: Sweden... | reverse complement strand
AGATGACCGCTATACGAGGGACCGGCAGCGCCTGGATCTTGCGCTGCGTCTGATTCGCCACGAAGCCCGCACCTTCACCATTCGTCAGTGGACAGGCCTGAGTGACGATAGGATTCGCAAGCTGTACCGAAGCTACGTGATGGATCTCGATGTGCAGCGCGTGTCCAGGCATCGCGGCAAATCGCCGCGCCAGGCAGCTTTCTTCTTCAGGAACGCCGAAATCAATTTTCATTCGACGCAATTGGCGAGCCTGTACGTCATGTACGGACTTCTCAGCGGCACTGATTCCAGGCTCGAGCCGCACTTTTGCGTCGGATCGCTGGAGTCGGGCACCCTGCTCTGCCAGGCCTACGAGGCATATCTCGAACTGCATGCGCCGGCGAGCATCTCCTTCGAGCACGCGTGGTTCCTATTGATGGCCCTGGCCCGGCGCGATGAGGTCGCCATTTCGCGTTGTGGCATGTGCGGCGGAGTACGCCTGCGCGACGTCTTGGCCAGGCACAGACTCATCTGCGGCACTTGCGATCCGGGGATTCCGGCAGCCGCCTCCGTGCCTGTGATCGGCTGCACCGCGCCCTGCTAGAATCGGTGCATGCAGCAGAGGAATATCTTCGCCGGTCCGTATTTGGACCGGGCCGCTCATTTGCGGCAGGATCCCGCGTGGTTTACCGCGGCGCTTGCCGATGAACGCAGCCGCGCAATACCGGTGTGGAATTCGCGCAGCCTCATTACCGAGGGCGACACCCCGCGTGCCCGGTATCTGGAATTGCGCGACCTACCGCCCGAGCGGTGCACTGGCGCCGATTTGATCTTGCTGGGCCGAGCTGGCGACACCAGCTATTTCGCCTATGACATCGAATCGATCGAGCCGCCGGTATTGTTGCCGGGAACCCGCTTCGAGGATTTGCGCCTCGTGGCTGCGCTGCTTCCGATCGACGAAGCGGGACTCCTGGGCTATGCGCGCGCCATGATCTCCTGGCAGCGGCGGCACCGCTTCTGCGGCAGCTGCGGCATGAAGACTCTGCCCGCCAAAGGCGGGCATGTGCTCGTGTGCACCAACTCGAGCTGCCGCCATGAACAATTCCCGCGGCTCGACCCGGCCATCATCGTACTGGTCAGCGACGGAGAGCAGGCGCTGCTCGGCAGACAGGCCAGCTGGCCCGTCGGGCGCTACTCCACCATCGCCGGATTCGTCGAACCGGGGGAATCACTGGAAGATGCGGTGGCGCGCGAGGTCTTGGAGGAAACCGGCATCGAAGTGGACCGGGTCGAATACCACTCCTCCCAGCCCTGGCCGTTCCCCGCATCGTTGATGCTCGGATTTACCGCACACGCCGTGACCACGGAGGTGCACTTGCGCGACCAGGAATTGGAAGACGCGCGCTGGTTTACGCGCGCCGCGCTGACGTCGGACGGCGCGCTGCTGCCGCCGCGGCAATCCATTTCATACCGTTTGATCGAAGACTGGTTCGATGCCGGCTCCGGCATTCCCTTGCGCGACATTCTAGCGAGCGCGAAGAGAAGCTAACCCCGTTCCCAGTGTCCGGGGTTCATGCGCCAGCCATCCCCATGGCGTACCCACTGATGCGCCACCCAGTGGTGCCCGGGGTGGGGCGGCGCCCAACGGCCTGCGACCCATTCATGCCGGCCGCCGACCCAATTCCAATACCCGCTCATCCAGACAAATCCCGGCGACGGCGCCTCGCCGATGACCTCCACGCGCGGCGCCGGTGGCGCCACCATCACGACCCCATCGACATAGTGACTCTGATCGGGCGCAATCATGCAGCCCTGCAGGGCCATTGCAAGCACGAAGCCGGAAGCCAAACCCGCGTTCAACCAACGTCGCAGCATCATTTCATTGATCACGGCAAACGTAGTGTAGGAATAGTTAGATACTAACGTTTTCCGCCTCCCGCCGTTGACGGGAAACGAGCACCGAGAATAGCGCTCTGGCCTAAGGATCACCACCCTCCATGCCGGAAGTGGATGAGTCGCTGCGGCGTCTGGACGGCCGCGGGCAGGGCACGCTGCCCAGGCTCACCATCGGGCGCGACAATCTAGCCTTCATGCGGTACATGGCCTGGTCGGCCCGATGCAGCAATTCCTCCGCGCTCGACCCGCCGTGCGGATACGTCGACTCGCCGATGGCGGCGGTCAAATGCTGTTCTTGGCCCTTGATCCAATAGGGCAGCGCCACGCGTTCGCGAATCGTGTCGGCAACCCGGGTCACGGCCGCGGCGTCCGGCACGCTGGGCAAAATAACGACGAATTCATCGCCTCCGTAGCGGCAAACGAAGTCGCCGGTACGTACTCTGGCGGCAATGCGCATCGCCGCCGCGATCAGAATCTTATCGCCGGCAGCGTGGCCATATTCGTCATTGACGCATTTGAATCCGTTCAAATCGATGAACAGCAGACCGACGCATTGGTGGAGCTGCGCGGCTTCGCTGATGGCCGAATCCAGCAGTTCGAGCATCCGGCGCCGGTTGTACAGGCCGGTCAAGCCGTCCCGATCGGCGAGCCGCAGAGCCTGCGCCTCGCGCTCCTTGAGCGCGGCCAATTCGCGCAACAGGCGCGCATTGGTGGACCGCAGCGCGTCCAGTTCGCCACGCGAATCGTCGTCCAGGTTTCGCACCACACGGTGTAACTGCACCGGTTTCGACGCCATGACGTCGCCGTTCAAAAGCATTTTGCCTCGGCTATATGACATAGTGAGTTCCTGGTGAATTGCGCGGATTGTCGCCAACCCGACCGTCTCCTGCGATCGGCAGTCACCTGAGTCATGTGTAAGATTTAGCTGACTGAAATTCGTTCGCAGGTTGAACGCCCCGGAGCCAATACATGTCCTACACCGCAGATCCCCGCGTCTTGTTCGCGGCCGAGCGCACCTTGCTCGCCTGGCAACGCAGCGCGATAGCCTTGATGGGCTTCGGCTTCGTTGTCGAGCGCTTCGGCCTGTTCCTCACGTTGGTGGCTCACCAGCCCCCATCCGGGTCGCAGCGCGGCTTTTCGCTCGGCCTCGGCATCTTGCTATTGCTGTTGGGAGCGGCGGTGGCTCTGATTTCGGCCAGACAATTCCGGCAAATCGCCAAAAGCCTGGACCCTGCGGTAGTGCCTCCGGGTTATTGGACCCATGTCGGCGTGAGTCTCAATATCATCATCGCCGTGGTTTCCCTGATCTTCGCCCTGGGTTTTCTCTGGCCTGACAAGTAAGGGAATACCCGCCACCCCTGCGCTGATCGGCCGCACCGCCGCCATGAACGGCACACGCGGCACCGATCACGGCATGGGCGGCTGCGCCTTTCTCGCTGGCGAAGACGTTCGCGGGCGCGCAGACCCTCGCCACCCGAATATTCCCAGACAGTAGCGGCGCGCGTCCTCTGCAAGGGCTGACGCGCGCCTAACCGCGCCTTCGGCGCAATTAAAACGCCAAGGGTTCCGTACTGGGAATCGTCGTCGATGCCGGCGTTTCTACGACCGGCAGCGCCGGGGGCGCCGCTATCGGTGCAGGGGTTAACGGCGCGGCAGCTTTTCGCGGGGCGACCCGCTTGGGCGCGGCCTTCTTCGCCGCCGTTTTGGCCTTTGCCTTCTTGGGTGCAGCCTTGACGGCCTTTTTTACTGCCTTGACCGGTTTGCCGGATCTCTTGGCCTTGGCGCTGGCCTTCACCTTCGCCTTGGTCTTCGCTGGCCGGGCTTTCTTTTTGGCGACGCTCTTCTTGGCGGCGCGGCGTTTGGCCTTTGCCACTGGACGCTTCTTCGACTTGCTCTTCTTTGCCATGGTCACTCTTCTCCTAGAGATCGTACGAACTCGTTGCGAGAGTAGCCCCGAAAAAGTCTGCTGTCATCTGTGCGTGAAGCTGGAGTCGGCAACACGGATTGCGTAGGCTGCCACGGTGTTGCCGACTGAACCCATTCGCCCGTTGAAAGATGTCTGGTTGAAACCACGCAAAGTGTTTCGCGAATTGGCTGCACAGCCCATCGGGATCACCAACTACTTGTTGGCGGCAGCTCAAGGCATGGGCAGCTTCCTCGCCCTGTACCGCACCCAAGAGGCCGGGGCGCAGCGCAGCGTGGCGGAAATTCTCGCGGATTCCTCTGCATATGGCGCCGTCGCCGGAGTGGCAAGCCTGTTCTTGATGGCGCTCATCTACAGGCGGCTCGGCAACCGCGCCGGCGGCAAGGCGACGAACGCCCAGGTGATTCATGTGCTCACCTACGGCAGCGTGCCCATGGCGGCTTCGCTCGCCATCTGGGTGCTGACTGCATTGCTCGCTGGGGAAGCCACCTTCGTCGCGACTCCGCGTGCCGATCTCGATGGCTTCCTGGCGCTCCTGCTGCATGTGCAGTTCGCTTCGCATATCCTGCTGCTGATTTGGAGCATCGTGCTGCAAGTCATGGGTTTCAGCGAAATTCAGGGGCTGACCACGCGTAAGGCCCTTGGCGTGTGGGTGCTGGGCCAGGTGATCGGGTTTCTGGCGTCGCTATTTATAGCCGCAGTGGTCGGGGCGCTGTTTCCCGACGCACTGCTGCACGTTATCCCGCAGAGCTGACCACTGGCGCCGTCGGCGGACTTTCGATTCCCGCCGCAGAAACCTCGGGCGCTGCATTCAGCGCTGGCGCCGCCCGCCGCTTCGGTGTAGCCGCCCGAACTGGTGCGGGCGACCGCTTTGGCGCCGCGGCCGGTTTCGACGCCTTGGGCTTTGAACCCTGGGACTTCACCGCCTTGCGTCTGGGCGCATTGCCCTTCGGCGACCTGCGCTTCGGCGGCCTGCGCTTCGGCGGCCTGCGCTTCGGCGATTTGCGCCGGGATGCCGTGGCGACTACTTTCGCGCCTGCAGCGGTTTTTCCGGGAGCGGCCGACTTTCGCGCGCGACCTCGCAAGGCAGATTTGGCCGCCTTTGCCTTCTTCCTCGCCTGCTTGGCTGCCTTTTTGCTTGCTTTCGCGAGTTTTCGTGCTTGCTTGAGCGCATTCTTGGCCGCGCGCAGCCCCCGCTTCGCGGCGTCGGCGCGCGCGGTGGCCTTGCTGGCCTCGGACTCGAGTCGATGCGCCGCGGCAGTCTGGCTTGCTCGCGACAAGGGTGATTTGGAAGTAGCCACGTCGTACTCGCTCAAGTGACTAGGGGCTGGTGAGCTTAGCCCCCAGGGGCTGCGATGTCACCCAATTGTCACAGGTAGCTCCGGCACGAGTATCAAGGCAAAACGCGCAGCAGGAATTCCCGGATATCCGCGATTTCCGCCGCGCAGACGGCATGGGCCATCGGGTAGTCGTGCCATTCGACCGCATAGCCCTGCGCCTTCATAAAATCGCGCGACAGCACCCCCAGCTTCATGGGCAAAACGTTATCCCACTGGCCATGAGTCATGAGGATCGGCGTGACGTCGTTGGCCGAGTCACGCTCATCTTTGAAGCTGTCTTCCCCCGGGAGGTAGCAGGACAGCGCCATGACTCCCGCCAGCTTCTCCGTGAAACGCGGCAGCATATACAGCGACACGGCGCCTCCCTGGGAAAAGCCGGCCAGCACGATTCGATTCGCCGGGATCCCGCGCTCACCCTCTCTGGCAATCAGCTGCCGAATCCGCGCATCGGTATCACGAAAGCCGGCCACATCTTCCGCCGCCCGGCGGTCCAGACCCTTGAGGTCGTACCAGGCGCGCATGGCCATACCGCCGTTGAGGGTTACCGGGCGAACCGGAGCGTTCGGAAAGACGAAGCGCCACGCCCGCTCACCGGGACGCACGATTTCGGGAACGACGGGTTCGAAATCATGTCCATCGGCGCCGAGACCGTGCAGCCATATCACGGCGGCGTCGGGCTTTGCGGCGGTTTCTACTTCGATTGTTTCAAGCATGGTCATATTGGACAGTGGGGCCTATTGAATGGAATATGAATATGATTGTGACATGCGGGTCACTCTGGATCATCTGCGCCGTTACGCCGTGTCGCGTTCGCTGTTCAAGCCGACCACCCTGAGCCGCGCGATCGGCAAGCTGGGTTTCGTGCAGGCCGATCCGATCCGTGCGCCGGCGCGCGCCCAGGATCTGACACTGCGCCACCGCGTCTCGGACTATCGGGCGGGTGACCTCGAGCGGCGCTATCCGAGGCTGCCGCTGGAAGAGGATTTCTTCGTCAACTACGGCTATCTACCGCGCGAGCATCACCGATTGATGCACCCCCGAACGGCGCGCACGGTGTGGACTCCCGCGCGCGCGGCGCAGGCCGCGGCCGTGCTGGAATTCATTCGCGAACGCGGCGCGGTCCATCCGCGGGAGGTCGATGCGCGTTTCGCGCATGGCAAGGTGACCAACTGGTTCGGCGGCTCATCGAACGCGAGCACGCAATTGCTCGACGTCATGCATTATCGAGGGCTGTTGAGGGTGGCGCGCCGCGACGGGGGTACCCGGGTCTATGCGGCGCGCGACACCGTGGCGGGAACGGCAGAGGCCACGGTGGACGCGGACATCGCCAGTTCACGCATGGACGCGCTCGTGGATTTGGCCGTACACAAGTATGCGCCGTTGCCGGCGGCCAGCCTGGGCCAGCTGGTCAGTCATTTGCGCGGCGGCGCGCCGCAGTGGACCGCGCTGCGTGGAGCGGCTCTGGCTCGCGCCAAGCAGCGGCTCGGCCACGCCCGCATTGAAGGCAATGACTGGTACTGGCCAGCCGCGGAACGACCGAATTCGACCCGCTGGCAACCCGACGACGGTGTGCGCTTGCTCACGCCCTTCGATCCCATCGTCTGGGACCGCCGCCGCTTCGAGCTCTTCTGGGATTGGGCCTATCGATTCGAAGCGTACACGCCGGCGGCGAAACGCAAGCTGGGCTACTACGCGCTGCCCCTGCTGTGGCACGAACGAGTGATCGGCTGGGGCAACGTAACGGTGGCCGACGGTGAATTGCGCCATTCCTTCGGCTACGTCGGCGGCCGCGCCCCGCGGGATTCCGCATTTCGCCTCGGACTCGAGGCCGAATTGGCGCGCCTAAGCCTCTTCCTCGGTATGGCAGGCTGACCCGAACGGCACTTGAACTGGCGAACTCGCATTGCCGCCGCCGGCTGTCAATTCAGTGTTTTCTGAATATCGGCCGCGATTTCATACGAGCGCAGCCGCGCGGAGTGATCGAAAATCTGCGCGGTGATCATCAATTCGTCGGCTTTCGTACGCTCGATGAACGCCGCCAGCGCGTTGCGCACCGTCTGGGGTGAACCGATGGCTGCGCAGGTGAGTACGTCCGCCAGCAATGCCCTGGCAGGCGGCGGCAGGTGGCTCTCGTAGCCTTCGAGCGGAGGGGGCAGCTGGATGGGCCGGCCGCTGCGCAGATTCACGAAGGCCTGCTGCACCGAAGTGGCCAGGAGGCGCGCTTGCGCGTCGGACTCGGCGGCAATGACATTGAATCCCAGCATCACGTAGGGGCGGTCGAGCTGCTCGGACGGCTGGAATCGCGCACGGTAGATGTCGATGGCCTGCATCATCATGGCGGGCGCGAAGTGTGATGCAAAAGAAAAAGGCAGTCCGAGCGCCGCTGCGACCTGGGCACCGAATAGACTCGAGCCCAAAATCCAGATCGGCACTTTCAGGCCTACGCCGGGGATGGCCATGACGCGCTGTTCGGGAGCCGCGGGCGCCAGGTACCCCATCAGTTCCAAGACGTCTTGAGGAAACTGGTCGGGATCCGAAGCGAGATTGCGGCGCAGAGCCCGGGCCGTCGCTTGATCGGAGCCCGGCGCCCGGCCCAGCCCCAGATCGATTCGGCCGGGGAAGAGGCTTTCCAAGGTACCGAATTGCTCCGCAATCACCAGCGGCGAATGATTGGGCAGCATGATGCCGCCGGCCCCGACCCGGATGGCCGAGGTTCCCGCGGCAACGTGGCAAATCACCACCGAGGTGGCCGCGCTGGCAATGCCGGGCATGCTGTGATGCTCGGCCAGCCAATAGCGGCGATAACCCCATGTTTCCGCATGCTGGGCGAGATCGAGGGTGTTGCGCAGCGACTGTGCAGCGGTTCCGCCCAGGGTCACCGGGGACAAGTCGAGAACGGAAAACGGAATCATGAGCTCACATCGCGGCCGGAGGAATGCAACTCTGGGAGCTTATCCTCGAAAATCAAGTCCTCGGCACCGGCGCGGGCGAGCCGACTGTGTCGAGAATGCCCCGCAGAGGCGACAGGGAATCCATCGCCTCGAGCTGGCGAGAGTCGCCCACCAGCACCGCCTTGGCGCGTGCCTTGTCCACCACGGCCAGCGTCCGCTCCAGCTGTTTGAGGCCGATCATCTCTGCCCCCTCGAGCACGAGCACATGGCTCGCCGAACAGGGGCCGGCTCCTGCCTTCCACTCATCTTCCTGGGAGGCCAGGGTGAGCGAACGAATCCCGGACGCCGCCTGCAATCGCTCCGCGGCGATTCTCGACAGCGCGGCGCCTATGACTCTGAATCCTCTCGATTCCCAAAGCTCACGCGCCGCGGAGAGCACTCCGCCCACGCCGCTGTCCGCTGTGGCGACCGCCTTGAGGTCGCCCTCGCCAATCAAGTACTCGAGCAAGGCGTGCTGCTGCTCGGACAGCCGGTCACGCGACGGCTCGGTATCTCGTGGCTGCAGAGCAAGGCCATGGCCGCGCCGCCCTCGCATCGCCGCGACTCGCCTCATGAGCGACTTTTCCGCCTCGAGCATATCTCTGCTCGTGAAACGGGGCGGCCTGTCTCCATCGAGGAGGGGGCCCTCGAGGGGTAGCGCCACCAGTTCGGACGATTCCATGATTGCGGCGAACGCCGCATCGCGTTGCGCCACACTGCCCGTGCGCGATTCGAGGAATTGGACCAGTTCCCCCTGTGTAAAGGTCGGCCGCTGACCACACAAGGCACGCAACGCCACGCTGGGATCGCCGAGGATCATCTCGCCATTGTCGTTCGCGATCCGCTGCTGCTCGGCGAAGCGCTCCTGCAAGTGCTCCGGCAATGCCTGCCCGCCCTGCCGGCTGCGTCCAACGCCCAGTTTTCGCCCCGGCGTCAGTTCGATCTGCTGCGCCTCCAGAGTCCGGTGATCGATTCGCACGGCATGCCCAGCTCGGGCCAAATGCTGATTGGTACGTTCGGCCCAGGCTGAACGCCACTCCAAAAGATTGGATTTGCGGTTCCACTGCCTCATTTTGGGCCCAAACCCCGACGACACAGCTTGGCGCAGGGTCAGCAGCACGTGCGCATAGGGATTGTCGGGGGTATTCCGGCGGATACAGAAGTCCGCGATCATGCCCTTCGAGACGAATTCCTGCTCGATGTAATCCCGCAGCAGGATCACGCTCTGCGAATCGGACAGCTCGACCGGCAGGCTGATGTCGATGGCGCGAGCGAGCTGCGCGTCCTTGCGGCGCTCTCCCGCCTCGACGCGATTCCACAAGGTTTCCCGGTCGTTCACCCAAGAGGGTGCGTCGGCCGGCGCCATGATTTCCGAATGCACAACGCCGTGGCGGCGCGTGTAATTGTGCGTCAGTCCGTACCGCTCGTCGCGCAATGCCGACCCGGCTCGATACGCCGCGGCGGCCGTCATGCTTTGGCCTCGCGCTCGCGAGATCACTTTCGCAGTCAGATGGTAAATTGCCAAGATGGATCTCCCGCTCAATCCCTTTCACATATGTATAAGTGCTTTAGAGGAGGATTGCCATGCCCAAACTCGATGATCAGATCTCGGCTTTGCAGGACAGGCTCAGCCAACTGAAGCTGCGGCAGCAGCGGCTGGACGCGCGCAAGCGAGCGATCGAGGAGCAGCGGGAACGCAAGGCCGAGACTCGGCGCAAGATACTGGTCGGCGGCATCGTGCTTGCAAAGCTCCGGCAGGGGGAGATCGACGGCGAGCAATTTCGTGGTTGGTTGGACCAGGCCCTGACTCGCGCCGACGACCGCGCCTTGTTTGACTTGCCCCTGAACGACCCCCGTTAGGGATTTGACACAGCCTGCATTTTTATGCAGGATGCGCGCAAGTTTATGCATAGAGCCTGAAATGCTCCGATCCAACATCGACGCCGATAACGGCAGCGCACCGGCGCGCCGCGACGCTCTCGCGAAAATCATTCGCGAGCAGGCTGTCGGGCGTCAGACCGAGCTGGTGGCGATGCTGCGCAAGCACGGACACGTCGCCACCCAATCGAGCGTGAGCCGCGACCTGCGCGAGCTGGGAGTGGCCAAGGTGGGCGACCGTTATGTGCTGCCTGACGCCGCCACGGGACCGAGGAACGACTTCTCGGCCTTGAAGCAGTTCGTCCGCGCCCGTTCGACGGCCGGCACGAATCTGACCGTGCTGAAGACCACCGTAGGCTCGGCGCAAAGCGTGGCCGTCGCCATCGACACCGCCCGATGGCCTGAGGTCGTGGGCACCATTTCCGGCGATGACACCATATTCATCGCCACTGCCGGGGCACTCGAGCAGAGCCAGCTCGGCGAACGTCTCTTCGCGATTTTCGGACGCTAAATCTCATGACATCAACTTCAAGGCAGGGCGCCGAGCCCATTCTTTTGGCATTTTCCGGCGGCCTCGACACCTCGTTCTGCGTGCCGTGGCTCAAGGAAACCTATGGTCGGCCGGTGATCACGGTGACTGTCGATACCGGCGGCATCGATGCCGCCGCCGCGCAGTCACTGGCGGAGCGCTCGGCTCAATTGGGCGCCGCCGAGCATCATCTGGTCGATGCGCGCGCCGCTTATTTCGAGCAGGTGCTCAAGTACCTGCTCATGGGCAATGTGCGCCGCGGCGGGCTCTACCCGCTGTGCGTGGGTGCGGAGCGCGTATTGCAGGCCCAGACCATTGCGCAAATGGCTCTGTCGCTCAAGACCACGATGGTGGCGCACGGCTGCACGGCCGCGGGCAACGATCAGGTGCGCTTCGAAGTGGCGTTGCGTACCTTGGCTCCGGATCTGGAGATCATTGCGCCGGTGCGCGACCGAGCATTCAAGCGGCCGGAGCAGCTCAAGTACCTCGAAGATCATCGGCTGCCCATTCCGCCTTTCGGCGCGGCCTATTCGGTGAACCGCGGACTGTGGGGCGTCACCATCGGCGGCAAGGAAACGCTGACCTCCGAAGGCAGCATTCCGGATGAGGCTTGGGTGCTCTCGCGCGATGCGTTCACGGCGCCGCGCGCCGCAGAACGCCATGTGATCGGCTTCAAGCAGGGAGTGCCCGTCAGTCTCGACGGCGCGGCTCTGTCCGCCGTCGCCATCATAGAGACGCTCGAGGCCTTGGCCGGCCCCTTCGGCATCGGCCGCGGCATTCACTTGGGCGACACCGTGATCGGCACCAAGGGCCGGGTGGCCTTCGAAGCACCCGCGGCCGATGTGCTGCTGACGGCGCATCGCGAATTGGAAAAGCTGGTGCTGACGGGCAAGCAAGCGCGCATCAAGGACTCCGTGGCGCAACCCTATGGCGATCTCGTGCACGAGGGACAGCACTTGGATCCGGTCTGCCGCGATATCGAGGCGCTGCTCGCCTCCTCTCAGACCCGTGTCAGCGGCGAGGTCAGAGTCCTGTTCCGGCCCGGCTCCCTGTTCGTGGAAGGCGTCACATCGCCGTACTCGCTGATGGCGGCATCGAGAGGCGTCTACGGCGAATCCGCCGGCGAATGGACGCCCACCGATGCCCTGGGCTATTCGAAGATGCTCGCCCTGACCGGGGTGTTCTACCAGCGTGCGGGAGCGGTCAAATCGTGAACGGCATGCGCACCGTCGTCGTCGACAAAATCGCATCGGTGACACAGGCCTGCGGCCTGTCGCACGAGCTGCGCATCGCCACGGACATCCCCTGCGAGGAAGGGATGGTGGTGGTGGTCGAGATCCTCAACAACAAGTCGACCTACAATACTTTGGAGCTGACCAGCGGCCGCATGGCAAAGGTGGCACGCGGCGATGTGGTGGTCGGCGCCCTGGGTCATCGCAAAGCCCTGTTCGGCTACTCGGGGCATATTCCCACGACGCTCAAACCGGGCGACGTGATTCAAATGCTCAATATCGGCGGCGTGCTCGGCATCTGCGATTCCGCGACCCCGGACAAGGGCAAGCCGTTCGACTGCAAGGTTTTGGGCGCCGTGCTGACCTTTCCGTACCTCGGCGAGCGCATCGGCGTGCCCGCCAAGGCGGGATACAAGGCATTGGACTACGATGCCGTGCTGGACGTGCGCGGCATTCCCGTCGTGGCGCTGGCGGGTACCTGCATGGAAGCCGGCAAGACGGCCGCAGCAGCAGCCATCATCGCGCGCATGCGCCATCGCGGCCTCGTCGTGGATGCTTTCAAGGCGACCGGCGTGTCGCTGCGCCGTGACATCCTGGCCTTCGAGGATTCCGGCGCGCGGCGCACCATGATTTTCACCGACTTGGGGATAGTCACCACCACCGCGAAGTGCGGTCCGGCGCTGACCCGTACCATGCTCAACGAAATGGCCGCGGGACAACCCGACGTCATCGTGTTCGAATTGGGAGACGGACTCCTCGGCACATACGGCGTGCAATCCATCCTGAGCCAGGCCGATATCAAGACGGCGCTGAGCGCCGTGGCGCTGTCGGCCAACGACCCGGTCGCCGCCTGGGGCGGCGTCAAACTATTGCGGGAGCGCTTCGGCATCGAACCGGCGGTGGTCACCGGCCCGGCGACGGACAATCTAGTGGGCGTGGAGATCATTCGCGAGCAGCTGAATGTCGAGGCTTACAACGCCATCAGCAACCCGGCGGATCTCGGCGATCACATCATTTCCCGTTTGGGATTGGGCCATGTGCGCGAATCCAAGGTGGCCACCGAATGAGCAAGGCCACTCCCGCGATCGTGCTGGGCGGCACCGGCTATGTGGCCGGAGAGCTGCTGCGCCTGATCGCGGGGCATCCGCAGCTCGATGTGGCCGCCGTTCTGTCGGACAGCCAGCCCGGTGCGCCCGTCGCCGGCGCGTTCGCGCATTTGCACAGCGCTTATCCAGACCTGAAATTCGCCGGGCTCGATGAGATCGCGACTCTCATAGGCGGCACACCGCAGTGCGCCCTGTTCTCCGCCGCGCCGCACGGTGTGGCCGCCGCCATCATCGATCGCCTGCTGTCGGCCGCCGAAGCGTCCGGCAGACGCGTGCACTGCGTCGATATCTCGGCCGACTTCCGCTATTCCAGCGCCGCGGCTTATGAAGCCGTCTATAAGCACGCGCATGGGGCGCCGGCAAGGATCCGCGAATTCACCTGTGCCGTGCCGGAACATTTGCAGAAATCGCCGACACCGCACGTCGCGCACCCTGGATGCTTCGCCACGGCCACGTTGCTCGCCATCGTGCCTTTGCTCGCGCTCGGGCTCACCGACACCCGCCTGTTCGTCACCGGCATCACCGGCAGCACGGGCTCCGGCCGCAAACCGGTCGACGGCACGCATCATCCGCATCGGCACAGCGATCTGTATACCTACGGCGCATTGAGTCATCGACACGTGCCGGAAATCATCGCGTGCGCGAAACTCGCCACCGGCATCGAGGCCGAGCTCAATTTCGTGCCCCATTCCGGCCCGTTCGCGCGCGGAATCCACGTGACCGTGCAAGCCAGCCTCAAGAAATCCATCGATACGGCGCAGGCGCTCGAGGCGCTCAAGTCCTACTACAAGAACTGCCCTTTCGTGCGGGTCGGCGCGGCCGCACCGCGGGTCAAGGATGTGGCGGCCAGCAATTATTCGAATTTGAGCGCGGTGACCAACGGCAATTCCATTGCCGTCATGTCGGTGGTCGACAATCTCAACAAGGGCGCCGCCGGCGGCGCCATCCAGTGGATGAATCGATTATTAGGCTTTGCCGAGACGGCCGGCCTCACGGCCCCCGCGCCCGGCTGGACTTGAACACGGCAGGCTCATGCAATGGCAACACCTCTGACAAATTCAACCACCCAAGCCCTGTCCAGCCACCTGGCGCAGGTGTTCGCTCAGTATCCCATCGAGGTAGCCCATGGCGAGGGCGTTTGGTTGCACGCGCGCGACGGGCGCAAAATCCTGGACTTCTACGGCGGCCATGCGGTGGCGGGCCTGGGCTACGGTCATCCGCGCTGGCTGGCCGCGCTCGAGCGGCAGGCCCGGCAAATGGCGTTTCAGACCAATGCGCTGCCCATGGTCATCCGTGAGCGCGCCGCCGCCCGTCTGACGAAATTCGCGGGACTGGGCCTCGATACGGTGTTCTGGATCAACAGCGGTGCCGAGGCCAATGAGAATGCGCTCAAGCTCGCTTTCAAATTGACCGGACGGCACAAGGTCGTGGCTCTGGAACAGAGCTTCCACGGCAGAACCGCAGCCGCGGGAGCCGTGACCTGGGGCGCCGCCGAAAAATGGTACGGCTTCCCCCGTGCGCCCTTCGATGTGCGCTTTACGCCCCGCAACGATCCCGTCGCTGTCGAGCAATGTGTCGATCGAGAGACGGCCGCGGTGATCGTTGAGCCGGTGCAAGGCGTCGGCGGCGCTTACGACGTGGGCAAGCCCATGCTGCAGGCGCTGCGCCGGCGTTGCGACGAGACCGGTGCCCTGTTGATTTTCGACGAAGTGCAATGTGGGATGGGCCGCACCGGCACACCTTTCGCCGCCAATTTACACGGCGTCACTCCGGACATGCTCACCGCCGCCAAGGCCCTGGGAAACGGCTTTCCCGTATCGGCGCTGTTGATGTCGCGCCGGGTCGCAGGGCAGATCAAGTACGACGACATGGGTACGACGTTCGGCGGCGGCCCCATGGCCTGCGCGGTGGCCGAAGCAGTGATCGACACCATCGAGTCCGAATCCCTGTTGGCGAATGTGCGGCAGGTGTCGACGTATATCCGCTCGAGCTGCATCATCGGCCCCGTCATGGGTGTGCAGGGCGCGGGCTTCCTGCTGGGCTTGAAGACCTCGCGCCCCGCCAAGGAAGTGCAGGCGGCACTGCTCGCGCAGAACATCCTCACCGGCACCAGTGCCGACCCGCACATTCTGCGCTTGCTGCCTGCATATATCCTGAACGAGGGCCACGTGGATCAGCTGAGCGACGCTCTGGCGAGAATCTCCGCATGAAGCGCTTTCTTAGCCTGGGGGATTTCAGCCGCGAGCAGATTCTCGACCTGCTGGCACTGGCCCAGGCCCTGCAGGACAAGCCGGATCCGCGGGCGCTCGCCGGCAAGATCCTCGGCTTGGTGTTCTTCAATCCATCGCTGCGCACCCTGGCGTCCTTCCAAGCCGGTATGGCGCGCCTCGGCGGCTCTTCCTTCGTCATCAATCCAGGCCAGGGCACATGGCACTTGGAGACCCGGCCTCATGCCATCATGAAGGGCGCCGCGGCCGAGCACATTCGCGAGGGCATTCCGGTATTGGCATCCTATAGCGATGCGCTGGGCGTGCGCGCTTTTGCCCAGGGCACGAATCTCGCCGAAGATCTCGGCGAAACCCTGTTCGGAATGATCGATGCGCTTTGCGACAAGCCGCTCATCAATCTGGAATCGGCGGCGAATCATCCGTGCCAGGCGCTGGCAGATTGGCGCACCATGGACGAACTCCAAGTACCGGCGCGAGCCAAGTTCGTGCTGAGCTGGGTCTATCATCCGAAGGCGCTGCCCCTGGCTGTTCCCGCGGCCACCGTGCACATGGCGGCGATGCGCGGCATGGAAGTCGTGGTACTGCGGCCGGACGGCTTCGCGCTGCCGCCGCAGATCATGGAGAACGCGCGGCTGGCCGCGGCCGCGGCCGGCGGCTCGCTCACCGAGACCTCCGATCGCGCCGCTGCGCTCGCGGGCGCGAGTGTGCTGTATGCCAAGGAGTGGGGTACCACCACGTATTACGGCGACACCGAGGCCGATGCGCGGCTGCGCGCCGATCTTTCCGATTGGTGCGTGCGCGAGCGTTGGTTCGCCGGAGCGTTGCCCGATGCCAAGCTCATGCACTGCCTGCCGGTGCGCCGCAACGTCGCGGTCGCCGATGAAGTGCTGGACGGCCCGCGCGCGGTGGTCAAACGCGAAGCTTTCAATCGCATGGTGGTGCAGATGGCCGTTCTGCATCGCATGCTGTCCTGATGACCGTGTTCTCGGAGTGCCCTGAAAAATGATTATGACCCGACCTGATCCTTCCGTCGCCGTGCGTGCGCTGAAGAGCGCCGCGCCTTACATTCGCATGTACAAGAACAAAGTGTTCGTCATCAAGGCGGGCGGCGCGGTGTTCAGCGACGAGATTTCGACTCGTGCCTTGATCGAGCAGGTGGCCATCCTGCACCAGGTAGGTATCAAGACCGTTCTGGTTCACGGCGGCGGCCCGCAGCTCGACAGCCTGCAAGCGACCCTGGGGCTGGAAACACGGATGGTCAATGGACGGCGGGTGACCGATCAGAAATCGATCGACGTGACCGCCATGGTGCTGAACGGCCTGATCAACACACGCATCCTCGCGATCTGCCGGGAGCTCGACATCGAGGCCATCGGCTTGAGCGGAGTTGACGCGGGACTGATACGCGCCCATAAGCGTCCGCCGGTCCGCGTGGGAGAAGGCTCGAACGAGACTGTGGACTACGGATTCGTCGGCAACATCGATTCGGTGAATGCCGGGGTCATCGAGAAACTGCTCGAGAATGGACTGATGCCGGTGGTCAGCCCGCTGTCGGCGGATTCCAACGGCATCCTGCTCAATATCAATGCGGACACGGTGGCCGCGGCGATCGGCGGCGCGCTGTCGGCGGAGAAGCTCGTGCTATGCACGGGCGCGCAGGGGATTCTCGAGCGGGTCGAGGATCCCAGCTCGGTGGTCTCCTACACGGACATCAAGGGCCTGAAGCGCCTGCGCGACCAGGGCTCGCTCAAGGACGGCATGCTGCCCAAGGCGGCTGCGATCGAGAATGCCATTCGCGGCGGCGTGCGCCGCGTGCACGTCATCAGCTACAGATCCGCCGACAGCCTGCTCGCGGAAATATTCACGAACGAAGGCACGGGAACTCTGGTCGTCGCCGACCTCACGGCCCTGAGCCCCGCGGAACAACTCAGCGCGGCGGGTTCTTGAGGACCATGGTGGCTCTGGGTATGGGTGAGCTGGGCATGACCGCCCTGCATTCATTGCCATGACGCGGCTCTGGGACAAGGGCGCACCGCTCGACGCGCGCGTGCTCGCCTATACGGCGGGCGAGGACTACGTTCTGGACAATCGTCTGGTGCGCTACGACATCCAGGCCTGTATCGCGCACGCGGACATGCTCTCGATTCAGGGCCTGTTGTCGGCGCAGGACCTTGGACTGATCCGCGAGGCGCTGACGGCCATCGGCGAGGAACATGCGCGCGGAGACTGGCGCATCTCGCTCGAACAGGAGGATTGCCAGACGGCGATCGAGAACCTGCTCACCGCGCGCATCGGCGCGGCCGGCGGCCGCCTGCATGCCGGCCGTTCGCGCAACGATCAAGTCCTTGCTGCTTTGCGCCTGTACTTGCGCGATGCCGTCGAGGAATTGCGACGCGGGGCCGCGGCCGTGGCAGACGCGCTCGAAGCACTGGCGGCCCGCAACGGCGCCGTCGTGCTCCCCGGCTACACCCACATGCAGCAGGCCATGCCGAGCAGTGTCGCACTGTGGGCGCGCGGCTTTGCAGCGGAAATTCGCGACGATGCCGAGGGTCTCGCGCATACGCAGAGGCGCATCGGCAAGAATCCGCTGGGATCGGCGGCCGGCTACGGCACGCCGAACCTCGAACTCAGCCGCGAGGAGACGCGGCGCCGCCTTGGATTCGAGGTGACTCAGGAACCGGTGACGGCCGTGCAGCTCTCGCGCGGCAAGGCCGAGGCGCAGCTGTTGTTCGAGATCACCTTGCTGACGCAGGACCTGGGACGTCTCGCGGCCGATTTGCTGCTCTTCTACACCCAGGAATTCGGTTTCGTGGCTCTGCCGGCAGCCTTTACCACGGGCTCGTCGATCATGCCGCAAAAGCGCAATCCCGACGTCTTCGAACTGATACGTGGCCGCAGTTCGGTCGCGCAAGCGGCGCTCAACGAAGTGCTCGGGATCACTCAAAAGCTGACGTCGGGCTATCACCGCGACTTGCAGCTCATCAAACCTCCGCTGTTCCGCGGCATCGATTCCTGCCTACAGACTCTCGACATCATGCCTGGCGCACTCGATGGCGTGAGCTTCCGGCCGGAGAACATCCGGCTCGATCCCGGCATCCATGCCGCCGCCGCCGCCAATGCATTGGTGGCCAAGGAAGGTATTCCGTTTCGCGAGGCCTATCGCCGCGTGGCGGCCAAACTCGAGGATCCTGAATGACCGTGTGGCGGAGCTTGCTGACGCTGCAGGAATTGAATTCCGGCCGCGACGGGACACTGGTGGGGCACCTGGGAATCGAATTCACCGAAATCGGCGCGGACTTCATTCGCGCCACCATGCCGGTCGATGGACGCACCCGGCAACCCTATGGGTTGCTTCACGGCGGCGCCTCGGTGGCGCTGGCGGAAACCTTGGGAAGCACGGGCGCGGTGATGTGCGTCGACACCAAGGAATATCAGTGCGTGGGCCAGGAGATCAATGCGAATCACGTGCGGGCCGCGCGCACGGGACTCGTCACCGGCACCGCGCGTCCCGTGCACTTGGGCGGACGTACCCAGGTCTGGACCATCGACATTGTCAACGAGGCCGGAAAACTGGCCTGCACTTCACGCTTGACGGTGGCCGTGATTCGCCGCGGCTCCATCGGCGTCTAAGGTCGCGCTAGCATTTGTAACCCTGAGAAGGGTATCTTCGCGCCATGAAACACACCACCACCGGAACTCTATCCTGGACTTGCGGCGCTTGGCTCATGATCGCGGCCGCACCCCTTGCCCTCGCTCAATCTCCCTCCCAACCGCCCGGCACCGCCACGGCGCCGTCCGCCGCAAATTCGACGCCGGCGCCATCCCCCGCCCAGAGCAGCTACTTGTTCGGGCTGACCTACGGCGAACAACTGCACAGCGTGGGGATCACCGACCAGGTGGCCATCGAAGACATCGTGCGCGGGCTGAAGGACGGTTTGCAGGGCAAGAAGAGCACACCGGCCGATCGGCAGCTGGTGCAAGAGTTCGTGCGATCGACGATGGAGGCCGCGATCGGGCACAATCAGGCCGCAGCGAAGGATTTCCTGACGCGCAACGGACAACAGAAAGGCGTGGTCACCACCGCCTCGGGCCTGGAATACAAGATCCTCGTTCCTGGCGACCGCAAAGCTCCCGCGATCACACCCACCGACGCGGTGACGGTGCAATATCGGGGCAAGCTGCTCGATGGCACGGAATTCGACAGCTCCTATGCGCGCGGCGTACCCGCGTCCTTCACCGTGAACGGCGTGATCCGAGGGTGGCAGGAGGCATTGGTGCTGATGAAGCCGGGCGCCAAATGGCAGCTGTTCGTACCGCCTGAACTCGCCTATGGAGCGAGCCCGAAGCCGGGCATTCCGGGCGGCTCCCTGTTGATATTCGACGTGGAATTGTTGAGCGCCAAATCCACCAGCGCGCCGGCGGCACCGGGGAAGCCCGTGCCGACGCAGAAATAAGTATCAGCGGCGCAGATCCAAGGCGTTGGTCAGATCGCCCATCGGCGCCGCACCGTGCGCGGCGAGTCCCTTGTCTCGCATCGATATCCCCGGCAGTACGTCGAGGCCGAAGCGGCGCGTGATCAACCGTAGAATCGACTCGGTGTCGTACTGAGTGTGATCGACGGTGCCGCGCTTGGCATAAGGAGAAATGATCAGCGCCGGGATGCGCGCGCCCGGTCCCAAGAGATCGCCTTGCGGGGGCGCCACGTGATCCCATGCGCCGCCGAATTCGTCATAAGTGATCACGATCACCATGTGCCGCCACTGCGGGCTCGCCCGCAGCTTGGCAACCAGATCGGCAATGTGAGCGTCGCCCTCCGCCACCGATGCGTAGCCGGCATGCTGGTTCACATTACCCTGCGGCTTGTAGAAAGCTACGGCCGGCAGGCGGCCGGCGGCCGCGTCGGCGAGCAGTGCATCGTAGTCCTTCAGATGGGCGGCGCGCTGATCGGCGTGAGCTACCGGATCGAAGCGCTCGTAGTAGTTGAAAGGCTGGTGATGCGGCTGGAAGTCCGGGCTGCCCCCCGGAGTTTCCGGCGCATAGATGACTGTGCGCGCTTGGAGCGCAGAGCGGCGGCCGTCGGCGAGCGCCGCGTTCCACGAACCCGAATACCAAACCCAATCGACGCGCTTAACGTCCAGAGCATCGCCGATGGTGGACTGGTTCTGGGGCGGCAAAGTGGTGCCGCGATGCGGATCGGCGTAAAGAGTGTCGGCGTCGTTGGCCGCCGGCGGGTTGCCGCTCGGCTGGTACGCAGGCTGCATGGTGTTCACGGCGTAGAACTTGCCGTCGCCGAAATAGTTGGCCGGGGTGATATTGCCGCTCTTCGCAAATTTGGGCGGGCCATCCAGCGCAGACGATGGCGCACCCTGGGCGAGTTTCAGCCGCGGCAAGTAATGCCCGGCAGCGTCGGAATCGAGTATCGCTATGGACGGTTTTGCCGCCGCCGTGTCCGCGTTGGGATATACCGGCGCGCAGGCGCAAATCAAGTACTGGTGATTCAGGAAGGAACCGCCGAAGGCGCCCTGGAAAAAATTATCCGCGAGCACGAATTCCTTCGCCAACCCATACAGCGCAGATCGGCTGTAGTCATAGTGCCCCATGACAAGACCGCCCGCGTCGGACCAGGCGGCATAACCGTCGTTCCTGCCGCCGTCGATCTGCATCTGATGCTCGAAAAACCGGTGCGCCAGATCGCGCGTCACGGTCGACGTGGACAAAGTGAAGCTGGATTGCGGCGTGAAGGCGTGCTCTATCGAGAACGGCGCGTTCGGCAACCCTGCGCTTTGCGCCTGAGTTACCACCGGCTCGGCGCCCGCGGCCGTGACGCCGCCCCAGGTCGGCGGCAGAGCCGGCAGCACCGACCCGTCGCGATCGACCTGCGGCGCGTAAGCCGGCAGCGGCCGGCCATCGCGGTCGATGACGTCGCTCAGACCGTGCGCCCCCGGAAAGTCACCGTACAAATTATCGAAGGCGCGATTTTCCGCGTAGATGACCACGATGGTGTCGATCTTCGACCGCAAGGCTCGAGTGGTCGGGTCGCC
>Ga0302314_10006542_pt1 | contig 21084 bp, 20 predicted proteins | sample III_Palsa_N2_3_FD_200533 | JGI IMG/M metagenome (GOLD analysis project Ga0302314, IMG submission 200533) | Peat permafrost microbial communities from Stordalen Mire near Abisko, Sweden - III_Palsa_N2_3 | ecosystem: Environmental > Terrestrial > Soil > Palsa > Peat permafrost | place: Sweden... | reverse complement strand
TCGGACCGGCCGACGCACTCCCGCCGAACAGCATGAACGTGTGAGAAGAGGTGTCGCAGATGGCCGTCCCCGTGCAGGGCGGAGCCCTGAAGGAGCGCCGGGCCCCGGCCGGTCCCAGGCGCGGGCTGTTCGCCCGGATCAAGCAGTCCTACGACCGCTACTGGTACGCCTGGGCCATGTCCGCCCCGGTCGCGCTGGTCATCGCCGTGGTGGTGCTCTACCCGCTGGCCCGCGGCGTCTACCTGTCGCTGACCGACGCGACCAGCCTCAACGTGGGCCGCACCATCGGGGTCAACCACATCCCTGACACCTACTCATGGGTCGGGCTGCACAACTACACCCAGATCCTCTCCGGCGCCGACCGCGAGTTCTGGCCGCACTTCGTCTGGACCATCGTCTGGACGGTCAGCTGCGTCGCCCTCACCTACGGCTTCGGGCTCAGCCTCGCGGTGCTGCTCAACCGCAAGCTGCGCGGCCGGACCCTGTACCGGGTGCTGCTGGTGCTGCCCTGGGCCGTGCCCACCTTCGTCACCATCTTCTCCTGGCGGCTGATCCTCAGCGACAACGGCGTGCTCAACGGCGTCCTCGGGGCGCTGCACCTGCCGACCCCGAGCTGGCTCAGCGTCCCGATCTGGCAGCAGGTCGCCGCCATCGCGGTCAACACCTGGGTCGGGGTGCCGTTCATGATGGTCTCGCTGCTGGGCGGGATGCAGGCGATCCCGGGCGAGCTCTACGAGGCCGCCGAGATGGACGGCGCCACCCCCTGGCAGCGTTTCCGGCACGTCACCCTGCCGGGGCTGCGGCCGGTCAGCGGCACCGTCGTGCTGCTCGGCGTGATCTGGACCTTCAACCAGTTCAACGTCATCTTCCTGCTCTTCGGCAACACCGGCAGCGACAGCGTCCAGATCCTGGTCACCTACGCCTACCAGCTGTTCTACGGTCAGCAGCCGCAGGACTACGCCGACTCGGCCGCCTACGGCGTGCTCATCCTGTCCATGCTGGTGGTCTTCGCCGGCTTCTACCGCCGCTGGCTGGCCCGCAACGAGCAGCAGGCCGCGTCATGAGCGACCGCACCGCCACCCCCGCAGACCGGCCGACCGGAGGACCCGCCGTGAGTACCGTCGCAGAAGCGCCGCAGCGCACCGCGCGGCAGTCGGAGCGCACCGCCGCCCGGCCCCGGGGCCGGGGCGAGCGTGGCAAGGGGGCCTCGCTGGCGCTGCACGGCGTGCTGGCCCTGGTCAGCCTGGTCGCGGTGTTCCCGATCGGCTGGATCGCCTACGTCTCGCTCGGGCCCGGCACCAACGACTTCCTGCACCCGGGCAGCATCCTGGGCAAGGCCTCGCTGTCCAACTACGGCTATGTGCTGTTCCACACGGACTTCTTCACCTGGTTCGCCAACTCGGTGATCGTCAGCGGCGGCACCATGTTCTTCGGGGTGCTGCTCGCCTCGACCGCCGGCTACGCCGTCTCCCGGATGCGGTTCCCCGGCCACCGCCAGCTGATGTGGACCTTCCTGCTGACCCAGATGTTCCCGGTGTCGGTGCTGCTGGTGCCGCTCTACAAGATCATGTCTGAGCTGGACCTGCTGGACAGCTACCAGGGCCTGATCATCATCTACTGCAGCACCACGGTGCCCTTCTGCGCCTTCATGATGAAGGGCTACTTCGACACCATCCCGGTCGAGATCGACGAGGCCGGCCGGATCGACGGGCTCAGCCCCCTCGGGGTCTTCTGGCGGCTGATCGTGCCGCTGGCCAAGCCCGGCCTGGCGGTCGCCGCCTTCTACAGCTTCCTCACCGCCTGGGGCGAGGTCGCCTACTCCTCGATCTTCATGCTCTCCTCCGACAAGTACACGCTGGCGGTGGGCATCCAGACCTTCGTCAGCCAGTACAACCAGCAGTGGAACCTGATGGCGGCGATGGGTGTCCTGGTCGCCGTCCCTGCCGCCCTGGTCTTCTACCTGGTGCAGAAGCACCTGGTCACCGGCCTCACCGCCGGCGGGACCAAGGGCTGACGGCCCCTCGCGTGCCCTGCCCCGCCGTTCCTCCGTTGATCATCTGGTGATCGACGCCGCTCACCGTCCGACGCCCGAGTCCACAAGGGATCCCATGACCCAGCACCTTGCCGCCCAGAACCTGCCCGCCGGAACCGAGACCGCCGCCACCGCGGCCGGGACCGACTCCGCGCGCAGAACCGGCTGGTGGCGCGACGCGGTGATCTACCAGGTCTACCCGCGCAGCTTCGCCGACGCCGACGGCGACGGCATGGGCGACCTCGCCGGGATCCGCTCCCGGCTGCCCTACCTCCGCGAACTCGGCGTGGACGCCGTCTGGCTCTCCCCCTTCTACGCCTCCCCGCAGGCCGACGCCGGCTACGACGTCTCCGACTACCGCCGGGTCGACCCGATGTTCGGCGACCTCGCCGACGCCGAGGGCCTGATCGCCGACGCCCACGCGCTCGGCCTGCGGGTGATCGTCGACATTGTCCCCAACCACGCCTCCGACCAGCACCCCTGGTTCCGGCAGGCGCTGCGGGAGGGTCCCGGCAGCACGCTGCGGCGGCGCTTCCACTTCCGCCCCGGGCAGGGCGCGAACGGCGAACTTCCGCCCAACGACTGGGAGTCCGTCTTCGGCGGCCCGGCCTGGACCCGCAGCCGGAACCCCGACGGCACACCCGGCGAGTGGTACCTCCACCTCTTCGCCCCCGAGCAGCCCGACTTCGACTGGGACAGCCCCGCCGTCGCCGACGAGTTCCGCTCGCTGCTGCGCTTCTGGCTCGACCTCGGCGCCGACGGGTTCCGGATCGACGTCGCCCACGGCCTGGTCAAGGCCCCCGGCCTGCCCGACATCGGGGTGCACGACCAGCTCCGGCTGCTCGGCAACGACGTGCTGCCCTTCTTCGACCAGGACGGCGTCCACGAGATCTACCGCCAGTGGCGCGCCATCCTGGACGAGTACGGCACCGACCCGGAGACCCGGCGGATCGGCGTCGCCGAGGCCTGGACGCCGACGGTCGAGCGCACCGCCAACTACCTGCGCCCGGACGAGCTGCACCAGGCGTTCAACTTCCAGTACCTGGGCACCGCCTGGGAGGCCGAGCCGCTGCGCGCGGTGATCGACGTCTCGCTGGCCGCCATGCGCCCGGTGCAGGCCCCCGCCACCTGGGTGCTCTCCAACCACGACGTGGTCCGCCACCGCACCCGCCTCGGCGGCGGCAACGCGAAGCAGGACCTGCTCCGCGCCCGCGCCGCCACCCTGCTGATGCTCGCCCTGCCCGGCTCGGCCTACGTCTACCAGGGCGAGGAGCTCGGCCTGCCCGAGGTGCTCGACCTGCCCGACGCGGTCCGCCAGGACCCGGCGTTCCAACGGGCCCGGGGCACCGAGGCCGAGGGCCAGGAGGGCATGCGCGACGGCTGCCGGGTACCGCTGCCCTGGTCCGGCACCGCCGCCCCGTACGGCTTCGGACCGGTCGAGGGCGGACCAAGCTGGCTGCCGCAGCCGGCCGAGTGGGCCAAGCTCAGCGTCGAGGCGCAGACCGGCGACGCCTCCTCCACCCTGGAGTTCTACCGCCGGGCGCTGGCCCTGCGCCGCGAGCACCCGGCCCTCGGCGCCGGGGACTCGGTCGAGTGGCTGGACAGCCCGAGCGACGTCCTGGCCTTCCGCCGCCGCAGCGCCGACGGGGAGTTGGTCTGCACCGTCAACACCGGCCGGCAGCCGGTGCGGCTGCCCGCCCCCGGCCGGGTGCTGCTCGCCTCCGGCGACCTCCCGCCGGTCGGCGACGAGGTGCTGCTCCCGGCCGACACGACCGTCTGGTGGTCCTGCTGACATGCCGTCCGTCTCCGCCGGCCCCCGCCTGGCCGACATCGCCGTCCAGGCGGGGGTGAGCGAGGCCACCGTCTCCCGGGTCCTCAACGGGAAGGCGGGGGTCTCCGCCGGTACCCGGCAGTCGGTGCTGGCCGCGCTGGACGTGCTCGGCTACGAGCGTCCGACCCGGCTGCGGCAGCGCAGCGCCGGGCTGATCGGGCTGATCACCCCCGAGCTGAACAACCCGATCTTCCCGGCGCTGGCGCAGGTCATCGAGCAGGTGCTGACCCGGCACGGGTACACCCCGCTGCTCTGCACCCAGACCCCGGGCGGCTCCACCGAGGACGAACTGGTCGACATGCTGGTGGACCGGGGCGTCACCGGCATCGTCTTCGTCTCCGGGCTGCACGCCGACACCACCGCCGACATGGAGCGGTACGCCCGGCTGGCCGCCCGGGGCGTGCCGTACGTGCTGATCAACGGCTACAGCGAGCGGATCTCCGCGACCTTCGTCTCCCCGGACGACCGGGCGGCGATGCGGATGGCCGTCCAGCACCTGGCCGAACTCGGCCACGAGCGGATCGGGCTGGCGCTCGGTCAGCGCCGCTTCGTCCCGGCGCAGCGGAAGACCGAGGGCTTCGCCGCCGCCTGCCAGGAGCTGCTGGGCCGGAGCCCGGAGCAGAGCTCCGAGCTGGTCGCGCACACCCTGTTCAGCGTCGAGGGCGGCCACGCCGCCGCCGCCGGACTGTTGGACAAGGGCTGCACGGCGGTGGTCTGCGGCAGCGATCTGATGGCCTTCGGGGTGGTCCGGGCGGTGCGCCAGCGCGGACTCGAAGTGCCCGGCGACGTCTCGGTGGTGGGCTTCGACGACTCGCCGCTGATCGCCTTCGCCGACCCGCCGCTGACCACCATCCGGCAGCCGGTGGAGGCGATGGGCGGCGCGGCCGTGGACGCGCTGCTGGAGGAGATCAACGGCAACGCGCTGCACCGGGCCGAGTTCGTCTTCCAGCCGGAGCTGGTCGTCCGCGGCTCCACCGGCGCGGCCCGCCCCCGGGCGGCGGGCTGACGGTCGGACGGTCGGCCGGTCGGCGGACGGCCGCTCGGTGGACGGCCGGTCGGTGGACGGAGCCACCCCCGGCGCAGGGCACCCGCCCCGCGCCGGGGCTTCCGCACGTCCGGCTCCGGCGGGACCGGGTGAATCGATCGGCCGGAACCCCACCGTGCAATAGGCTGCGGGTGACGAGCATCCACCCGACCCTGGGAAGCATTCTTGAACACTGCACGGCTGGCGGACATCGCGGCCCAGGCGGGGGTCAGCGAGGCCACGGTCTCCCGCGTGCTGAACGGCAAGCCGGGGGTGTCCGCCACCACCCGGCAGTCGGTGCTGGCCGCGCTGGACGTGCTCGGCTACGAGCGTCCGACCCGGCTGCGGCAGCGCAGCGCCGGGCTCATCGGGCTGATCACCCCCGAGCTGAGCAACCCGATCTTCCCGGCCTTCACCCAGGTCATCGAGCAGGTGCTGACCCGCTACGGCTACACGCCGGTGCTCTGCACCCAGACCCCGGGCGGCTCCACCGAGGACGAACTGGTCGAGCTGCTGGTCGAGCGCGGCGTCACCGGCATCGTCTTCATCTCCGGGCTGCACGCCGACACCACCGCCGACACCGAGCGCTACGCCCGGCTGATCGGCAAGGGCGTGCCCTTCGTCATGATCAACGGCTACAGCCCGCGGATCACCGCCCCCTTCATCTCGCCGGACGACCGCGCGGCGATGCACATGGCCGTCCAGCACCTGGCCGGCCTCGGCCACGAGCGGATCGGCCTGGCCGTCGGCCCGGCCCGCTTCGTGCCGGTGGAGCGCAAGGTCGAGGGCTTCACCGAGGAGATGCGCTCCCGCTTCGGTCTGGACCCGGCCGGCCTCGCCGAGCTGGTCCAGCACTCGCTGTTCACCGTGGAGGGCGGCCAGGCGGCCGCCAACGCGCTGCTGGACCGGGGCTGCACGGCCATCGTCTGCGGCAGCGACCTGATGGCCTTCGGCGCGATCCGGGGCGTGCGGGCGCGCGGGCTCTCGGTCCCGGGATCGGTCTCGGTGGTCGGTTTCGACGACTCGCCGCTGATCGCCTTCGCCGACCCGCCGCTGACCACCATCCGGCAGCCGGTGGAGGCGATGGGTGCGGCGGCGGTCAACGTGCTGCTGGAGGAGATCAGCGGAAACCCGGCGCAGCGCGGGGAGTTCGTCTTCCAGCCGGAGCTGGTGGTGCGCGGCTCGACGGCGGCGGTGCCGACCCGCGGCTGACCGCCTTACCGGGGCGGTCCGGGCACGCGAACGGAGGGCGCCGGCAGCAGCCGCACGCCCTCCCTCCGGTGACCCGCCGTCAGGCCGGTCGGGGCCGGCTCAGGTCAGATCGGCGTCGCGCTCGACGCCGATCGCGCCCAGGTACAGCCCGAGCACCAGCCGGGCGATGGTGGGGTAGGCGCCCAGCGTCTCCGCCGCCGGGCAGTCGGTCTCGGCCGCCACGCTCTTCAGCAGGTCGGCGTCGACCTCGGGGCCGATCAGGTAGGGCGCCAGCGCCGGCTGACCGCAGCCGGTCTCGCGCAGGTGCGTGGCGGCGGCGGCCACCGAGCCGGGCTCGTCCAGGGTCGCGGCCACCACCGGCACGGCCAGCCGCGCGGCCAGCAGCACCCCGGTGACCTCGGCGAACTGCAGCGCCTCGGGGCCGCCGACGGTCGCCAGGACGATGCCGTCGGCCGCGGTGTTCACCGCGAACAGCCGGGCCCGGTCGGCGCGGGCCAGTCCGGCCTCGGACAGCCGGACGTGCAGCGCCTCGGCGAGCAGCGGGTGCGGACCGAGCGGGTCGGTGGTGGTGATCCCGCCGCCGAGATCCGCCAGCGCCAGGTCGAAGGCGGTGTTCGGTCCGGGCAGCAGCGGGACGACGACCGGCACGGCCGCTCCGGCCTCGGCCGCGCGCGCTAGCGCGGCCGCGAGGCTCGGCGGACCGGCCGGCTCCGTTCCGAAAACCGCCGCCGGCACGTCGCCGTCCTGCGCGTCCCCCTCGGTCGGAGCGTCCCCCTCGGCCGGGGCCTGCGCTGCCGGTACGGCGTCCAGTGCCTGGTCAGCGACCAGGTAGACGGCGGTGACGTCGATCCCGGGCTGCTCGGCGCGGACCAGTGAGACCAGCTCGTCGGCGATCTGCTGGGTGGACGAGGTGGGCTCCCCGGGCACGGCGAGGAGCAGCGCAGGCGCGCCCGCAGGTATCTCCGGACGTTCCGGACGACGGTGGCGGCCGCGCGCCCGCGAGCCGGGGGTGCGGACGGGCAGCGGGGTGCTGGGAGTGGCGGCAGAGCTCATGTCGGACGATCGTAGGTCATACCTACGGTGGCCGGGAGCCGGGCTCCCGCTTTCGGCGGCGAACTCCCAGCAGACTGTTGTGATTTGTGGGGTTACGCCGGAAATGACCGACCAAGTCCGCCGGTTCGGACGTCCGGGACGGGGCAGTCGACCCCGGGGAACCTTCCGATCGTGAGCAGCGTCACAGAAGTAGGCGGCGTGTTAGTTGCGCGAATCGGTTACTGACTGTGCGTCACAGCAGGGCTCCATGCTGTCGATCTTGCAGCTCCCTGCGCAGCACTGGTTGCCCTGAGTCGCGGGCGCGCGACGATATGTCCCTTTCGTTGCGGCAACTTCGCTTCACGGAGCGTCAGTTGTCACATGTGGTGAACGCACGTGCATACGCATAAGCGCCTGCACGTGCACCTGCACTGGCGATACCATTACAAGCAGTGAGGCGACCCGCTGCCTCGCGAAGCACCACTCGCACGATCGGGAGACACTTATGCGTCGCACGTACAACGGCATGCCCGCCACGGAGATAGCCGGTGCGGTCTGGCAGAAGAGCCGCCTGAGCAACTCTCAGGGGCAGTGCGTCGAGCTGGCCCGCCTCGCAGGCGGGGATGTGGCGGTGCGCAATTCACGCTTTCCCGAGGGACCGGCGCTGATCTATACCCGCGCGGAGATCGCCGCGCTGCTGGACGGGGTCAAGAAGGGCGAGTTCGACCACCTCGCCGAGTAGCTCGCCGGAGGCGGCCCGGCCACCGGCCGGGCGCCGGCCTGCGGTCGGTTCCGCAGATTTCTTGTTCGCAGAGTGTTGGCCGGGGCTGTGCAGGGGCTTCGCAGAGGTGCGGCAGGCGTGCTCCACGCCCGCCGCACCTTTCTCGTCCTCGGGGCCCGGCCCGGGGGCCGCCCTCAGGACAGGTCGAACAGGGCCCAGACCACCTTGCCGCCGGCGGTCACCGGGTGCCAGCCCCAGGACTGGCTGAACGAGTCGACCAGGTGCAGCCCGCGGCCGGACTCGGCTATGAAGTCGGCCTCCCTGGCCACCGGCCCCTGCCCGCTGGGGTCGCTGACCGCGCAGACCACCTGCGGGCTGCGGCGGACCAGGCTGAGCCGGATCAGCGGCGCCGTCTCCGAGCAGGCGTCCAGCCGGCTGCCGATCGGGTCCTGTGCCCCGCGCCGTCCCCAGCTGCTGGTCCGCTGCTCGGGCGCCGGCACCGCCGCCAGTGCATGGCGCAGCGCATTGGTCACCAGTTCGCTGGCGACCAGGGCGATGTCGTCGAAGAGGTCGGTCAGCTCCCAGCGGTTCAGCGTGAGCTTGGTGAACTCGCGGGCGGTACGGACCGACTCGTGGCGAGGCGCGAGGGCACAGCTGACCACATCGGGGTCGGCGGCCACCGTCGTGCTCGGGCTCATGAAGAGCTCCTCCCATAAGGGCGCTGCGACGCCTGCTAGCGCCTCGTCCACGAAGGGAGTGCGAGGCGGCAAGTCGGCGTGGCATGTGGGGGGAGCGGGGTCCCCGCAGGACTGCCAGTGGGCGTGCAGGTGCACGTGCACCATGGTCCTCTTCGCATACGTCAGATGCAAGAGTGGATTCACGTGCATGTGGAGACACGGCAGATGCACGTGCATCTGCCTATGCACGGAGTAGTCTCCCGGTAGCACGCCGCAGGCAGCCGACAGCCGTGGCAGGTGAAGGTGACCGTATGGGCACCCTTCGCGGCCGGATAGTGGCAGACTGTGCGCTGATTCCAGGGTGGAGGTTCAACGGAATGACCACAGTTCAGCCGGGGAGCGGCTCGATGGTGCGCCGAATCCTCCTCGGCTCCCAGTTGCGACGGCTCCGTGAGGCGAAGGGCATCAGCCGCGAGGATGCGGGCTACACCATCCGGGCCTCTGAATCGAAGATCAGCCGAATGGAGCTCGGCCGCGTCAGCTTCAAGGAGCGGGACGTGACGGATCTGCTCAGCCTGTACGGCGTGGAGGACGCGGCGGAGCGCGATGCACTGGTGACCCTGGTGCGCGAGGCCAACCAGTCGGGCTGGTGGCACAGTTTCAGCGACGCCATGCCCAACTGGTTCCAGACGTACGTGGGGTTGGAGGAGGCGTCGGCCCTCATCCGGCTCTACGAGGTCCAGTTCGTCCCCGGCCTGCTGCAGACCGAGGGCTACATGCGCGCCCTGATGACGCTCAACCGCCCCTCGCTGGACCGCAGCGAGGTCGACCGGCGGATCAGCGTCCGGATGAACCGGCAGAAGCTGGTGGCCGACAAGGAGGGCCCGCGGCTGTGGGCCATCGTCGACGAGGCCGCGCTGCGCCGCCCGGTCGGCGGGCCGGCCGTGATGCGGGCGCAGATCCAGCACCTCATCGAGGCCGCGGACATGCCCAACGTGATCCTCCAGGTGATGCCCTTCCGCTTCGGCGGGCACGCGGCCGAGAGCGGCGCGTTCACGATCCTGCGCTTCCCTGAACAGGACCTGCCCGACGTCGTCTATCTGGAACAGCTCACCAGCGCGCTCTACCTCGACAAGCGGGACGACGTGGACCAGTACCTCCAGGTGATGGAGCGGCTCAGCGTCGACAGCCAGACCCCGGCCAGCAGCGTCGAGCTGCTGACCGAGATGCTCAAGGAGTCCTGAACGGGCCTGGGCGCAGCGATGCGTCCAGGTCGTACCGCGCGAACAGGTCGTCCCGGATCAGCTGCGGCTCGGTCTCCGCCCCGGGCAGCAGCAGCCCCATGCAGGCGCCCATCAGGGCGCTGCGCAGCACCGCGTGCTCGGCCACCGGGTCCTCCGCCCCGCGCAGCGCCAGCACCCGCCGCAGCAGTCCGCCGAAGCGCTGCTGCTCCTCGTCCTGGATGAAGCCCTCGGCGCTCGGCGCCAGGATCAGCGACAGATGGGTGCGCATCAGCGTCGGCCGCGCCGCCGCCAGCCCCAGCACCGTGTCGATCGAGGTGGCCAGCCACAGGTCGGCGTCGTCCACCCCCTCCAGCGGGGCCAGCGCCGCCCCCAGCGTCTGGTGCATCAGCCGGTGGGTGGAGGACTGCAGCAGGTAGCGCTTCCCGGGGAAGTAGTACGACACCAGCCCCCGGGCCAGACCGGCCCGCTCGGCGATGTCGCCCAGGGTGGTCCGGTCGAATCCGCGCTCGTCCACCAGGTCCACGGTCGCCTGCATGATCCGCGCCCGGGACCGGGACCGCATGGCCTCGTTGACTGCTGCCGCTCGGGGTGACATGGTGCTCCTGCGTTCCATTGGCTGCCAGCCAATATACGGCGCGCAGCCTTCGGACGCGCCGGCCTCGGCGGGGTCGCCGACGCGGGGGATCGGCGAGCCCGCCGGACCGCCGCCGGGGCGCGTCCGGCACCCACCCAGCAGACCTGGAGCGGCATGGACCAGCTCGTCACCGTCCGCCCCGTCGGACGCGTCCTCAGCCCGAGGGCGGACGTGGAGGACGACCACTGGGGCGACGTCGCCTCGGTGGTCCGGCTGGACGCCGAGCAGTTCACCCCGGAGGCGCTGGCCAGCCTGGCCGACTTCTCCCACCTTGAGGTGGTCTTCCACTTCCACCGGGTGTCCGAGGACCGGATCGAGTCCGGCGCCCGGCACCCGCGCGGCAACCAGGACTGGCCGTTGGTCGGGATCTTCGCCCAGCGCGGCAAGAACCGCCCCAACCGCCTCGGCGTCTCCCGCTGCGAGCTGCTCTCGGTCGAGGGCCTGGACGTCCACGTCCGGGGCCTGGACGCGATCGACGGCACGCCGGTGCTCGACCTGAAGCCCTACATGGCCGAGTTCGGCCCGCGTGGCGTGGTGGTCCAGCCGGAGTGGTCCACCACGCTGATGACGGCCTACTACGCCGGTTCCTGAGCCCTGCGGCGGGCCGCCGCACGCCCGCTGTCCCGGACGGTCGCCGCGTCCGCGCAGACCGCCGGGCAGCAGTCCGGCAGCGCCGGATGCCGGCCGATCGCGACCACGCCCAGCACGATGCACAGCAGTCCCAGACCCTCCCAGGCCAGCGCGCCCGGGGTGACCCGCAGCCGGTCGCCGAGGAAGGCCACCCCGCAGGCGATCCCGGTCAGCGGCTGGGCCGCGGTCAGGGCCGGCAGCGACATCCGCAGCGGGGCCGCCTCGAAGGCGCTCTGCACCAGGATCAGCCCGAGCACCCCGATCGCGACCACGGCATAGGTCTGCCAGCTGCGCAGCAGCAGCTCGACGCCGCCGTGCTGGAAGCGCTGCCCGGCGGTCCGGGTGAGCGCGTCCTGGAGGCCGTAGAGCAGCCCGGCCGCCAGCGCCAGCAGCGTCGCCTCCTCCAGCATCGGCAGCCGCTTCGCTATCGACACCAGCAGCAGCGCCACCCCGGCCACCACGCCGAACACCAGCCAGTGCCGCAGCGCCCCGGCCTCGGTCCCGCCGCCGGTCGGCGAGCCGCTGACGATGAACAGGGTCACCCCGGAGCCGAGCAGCAGCACCCCGCCCCAGCCCGAGCGGCCCAGGGTCTGCCGGGTGATCGTCCGGGCCAGGCCCATCGCGAACAGCAGATTGGTCGACAGCAGCGGCTCGACCAGGGAGATCCGTCCCACCGACAGGGCGATGGCGCTCAGCACCTGACCGCCCACCATGAAGGCGATGCCGAGCAGCCACTCGCGCTGCCGCATCAGCCGCAGCAGCAGCCGGTACGAGAGCATGTCCGAGCCGGGCGCCAACTGCTGCGCCGCGTGCTGCTGGAGTACGAAGCCCAGGCCGAGCAGGCAGGCCGCGCCCACGCCGAGCAGAAAGACCGTCACCACACGAGCCACCCGCCATTCGGTGCGGCCCGGACGGGACCGCGCCTCGCTCCTTCCTCCGCAGCGTAACCGCATCCGCTGGGAGGGGACTGGGCGTCGGCGGGAATATTGCTCCGTTCCGGGGCGGTACCGCCGTGACGCCGGAGCGGTCAGAGCATGGCGTGCAGTCCCGGGGCGAAGGCCAGCAGCAGCGGGGCGCCGACCGCGGCCAGGCTGGTCGCGGTCAGCCGCAGCCGTCGGCCCCTGGTCAGTCGGGGCGCGCCGGCCAGCAGCCGGTCCACCCGGTGCGGGACCTCGGCCAGCGGCGCCGGACAGCCGGGGGAGTGCTGGGTGTTCAGCTCGACCAGGGCGATGGCGGTCGCCAGCCGGCCGTGCCGGCGGGCGGCCCAGTCGTCGGCGGCCAGCTCGACCAGCCGCCCGACCTGGGAGCGGAACAGCGCGAACACCGCGGCCCCGGGGAACCCGGTGCTGAGCGCCTCCGCGCACTGCATCAGCCAGTGGTGCCGGGCCCGGACGTGCCCGCGCTCGTGTGCCAGCAGCGCGTCGAGCTCGCGGTCGCTCAGCCGGTGCAGGGCGCCGGTGGTGACCACCAGCCGGGGGCGGGAGCCGGGCAGCGACCAGGCCAGCGGGCGGGTGTCCTCCAGCACCACCAGCCGCTCGCCCGGGCTCCGCCGCGGGGCCAGGCCCGGCGGGAGCTCGGGGGCCTGCCGGGCCAGCTCCCGCTGCCGGCGGCGGCGCAGGGTGCGGGCCAGTCGGACCTCGGCGCTCAGCGACTGCGCCGTGCGCACCCCGCCGAAGGCCAGCAGCAGCGCCCCGGCCACGGCCCAGGGGCGGTCCAGCGGCAGCCGGTAGGCCTCGGCGACCCCGTGCGGGGCGCCCAGGAAGAGCACCTGCGCGGCCTCCGGCCAGGCGGCCGCAGCGGTGAGCACCATCGCCAGCCCGAAGCAGAGCAGCACCGCCACCACCAGGCACTGCCACGCCAGCAGCGCCAGCACCGGCTCGCGTTCCACCCAGCCGGCCCGGGCGAGCACCCGGGGACCGAGGACAGCGAGCAGCAGGCAGAGCACCAGCAGGGCCGGCAGGACGTTCAACGGGTGCCTCCGCGGGCAGGACCGACGGCGCGCGACAGTGCGCGCCCGCCCAACCTATGCGCCGACGGCGCGCCGCGTCAGCCGATCGGCGCAGTCGTGACGCAGCCCACGTCCCCGGCCTTCGCCTGCTGCCTGGCTGGCATTCAGATCATCTACATGCTCAGTAACATCGCAAACATTCCCATGCCCAGAACCATCCGGCAGGCATCCGGCAGCTCCGGCGCCCCCAGCAGCCGCCGCACCACCGAGCCGCCCCCGGTCCCGCCCCCGGGTACCGCAGTCGCGCCCGAGGGCGCCGCACCGACCAGCCGCACCCCGCCGACCACCACGTAGCAGCCGAAGAACACCAGCAGCACCCCGGTCAGCAGCGGCACTCCGGACGGCGCCGCCATCCCGGCCATGGTCCCGGCGCCGACTGTGGTCCCGGCGCCCACTGTGGTCCCGGCGCCCACTCCGGCCATCGCCAGTGCCATGTAGACCATCGCCAGGTGCCCGACCGCGTGGTACAGGTGGTGCCCCCGATGACCGCCCGGCCGTAACCCCTCGACCAGCGACCAGGCGGCGGCCCCGCCGAAGAGCACCACCCACACCGGCACCGGTACGACCCGGGCCGACCCGTAGGGGACGGCCATGGCCGCCATCCCCAGCCCCTTCAGGGCCTCCGACGCGTCCAGCCGGCGCTGCGCCCGGGGGGTCCCCGGCCGCCGCAGCCGCACCAGGCAGTAGAGTCCGGTCAAGCCCGTCAACGCAGCGAGCAGCCAGCCCACCGCCGCGGACGCGTGCATCCGGGCCCCCTCTCGTCGCCGCGCTGGCAGCGCTCCTCCCACGATGACGGGCAGTCGCCGAGAACTACAGGGCGCAACAGGGGCGCACGTCATCAGTGCACGCTGGAACGCCCCCGCCGCCCGAACCCTTACGCCGTATGTACTTCGAATGGAGTACACGGGCTCGCGACTGCCCCGATCGGATTACGGACCGGGAGGCGGTTAATCATCCCCGGGTCTGTCTTCCGGAGCGAAAGCGCTCGTTACGTTGGACCGGCCCAGGTCGCCCGACGGGTGACAGGCAGCGTCCGCGTCGGCGACACAGCAACCAGAGCAGGGACGACACACCACATGGGACGACTCATTCGCCTCCCGATGCAGCGCCGGTCCGGGGCCCAACTCCCCACTCCGCCGCGCGCAGTGATCGTCTCCGCCAGCGTCGGCGCCGGCCACGACGCGGTCGCCCAGGAGCTGACCGCCCGTCTGGAGGAGGCCGGCGTCGTCGTCGACCGCCACGACTTCCTCGACGTCCTGCCCGGCCCGGCCGGACGCATCCTGGTCGGCTCCTACCACCGGATGCTGGAGCGGGCGCCCTGGACCTGGAAGCTGCTCTACGGCAGCCTCGACAACCGCCGCGGCATGAGCATGCAGGCCAGCATCTTCACCTTCCTGGCCGGCCGCCGGATGAAGGCGCTGCTCCCGGACGACACCAAGATCGTGATCTCCACCTACCCGCTCGCCAGCCAGGTGCTGGGCCGGCTGCGGCGCAGCGGCAAGGTCACCCAGACCGTCCACACCTACCTCACCGACTTCTCCGTCCACGCGCTCTGGACCTCCGCCGACATCGACGCCCACCTGGCGATCCACCAGGTCCCGGCGGCCCAGGCCCGCGCGGCCGGCTGCGCCGGCGTCTCGGTGATCGCCCCGGTCGTCGACCGCCGCTTCACCCCGGTCACGCCGCGGCTGCGCCGCGCCGCCCGGGCCCGCCTCGGCCTGCCCCAGGACGCCCGGCTGGCGCTGCTGGTCGGCGGCTCCTGGGGGGCCGGCGAGATCGAGCGCACCGTCGGCGACATCGAGGCGGCCGACCCCGGCATCACCTGCATCGTGGTCTGCGGCCGGAACGAGACCCTGCGCGAGCGGCTGCTCACGGCCGGCGTCCGGCACGCCTACGGCTGGGTCGACGACATGCCCAGCCTGATGCACGCCGCCGACGTGCTGATCCAGAACGCCGGCGGGATGACCGTGCTGGAGGCCGTCGCGGCCGGACTGCCGGTCATCACCTACCGCTCGATACCGGGCCACGGGCTGACCAACGCAGCCGCGCTGGACGAGGCCGGGGTCGCCCGCTGGGTGCGCCACCAGGGCGAGTTGGCAGCGGCCCTGGAGCAGGCGGTACGGTCGGCCGGGAACGGCTCCGAGGACCGCGACGTGGTCTCGCTGCCGGGCGTCGACGTCGTGGAACTGCTGCTGGAGACCGCGGGCCTGGAACACCTCGTCGCCGCGCGCCCGGCCGCCGGACACGCCGTCGCCGAGCACCACGCAGACCAGGCCACTGCCCCGATGGAGTACGTTCGTTGAGTCGCGCACTGAAGACCGCAGCCGCCCTCGCGGGGGGTCTCGCCCTCGCGCACGCCGCCCCGGCGCTCACCTCGATCCAGCCTCTCGAACCGCTGCGCACCCGGCTCTTCCCCAACTACGGCGGCCAGGGCGACCCCGGGCACGTCGCGCTGACCTTCGACGACGGCCCGGACCCGCTGTCCACCCCGCGCTTCCTCTCGCTGCTGGAGAACCGCGGGCTGAAGGCCACCTTCTTCCTGCTCGGCTTCATGCTGGAGCGCGACCCCGGCCTCGGCCGGGAGATCGTCGCGGCCGGCCATGAGATCGCCGTCCACGGCTACCTGCACCGCCCGATGGTGCTGCGCACCCCCGGGCAGACCCGGGACGACCTGCACCGCGCCCACGACCTGGTGGCCGAGGCGACCGGCACCAAGCCCCGCTGGTACCGGCCGCCGTACGGCATCGCCACCACCTCCGCGCTGACCACCGCCCGCGCCCTGGGGATGACCCCGGTGCTCTGGACCAGCTGGGGCGCGGACTGGCGCGCGGGCGCGACCGGGACCTCGGTCTACGACACGGTGACCCGCAACCTCTCCGGCGGCGGCACCATCCTGCTGCACGACTCCGACTGCACCTCGGCCCCGGCCTCCTGGACCGCCACGCTCAGCGGCCTGCCGCGGATCCTGGACCACTGCGAGGCCGAGGGCTGGAAGATCGGCCCGCTCGCCGACCACGGCCTGCCCCGGAGCTGACCGCCCCGGATCTGACCGCCCCGAACCACCCGAAGCCCGCCCCCTGCATCGGCAGGAGGCGGGCTTCGTGCTGTTCCGGCGCGCCGTGCGGCATCCGGGACCGTGCGGGAAGGTGGGCTCTAACGGGACGAACCATCCCAGAAGCGTCCCCAGATCGATGCGCCCTTGAACAGGACAACCTTCTGTATATACGGTGTCTTAACAACGGTTCCTCCGGCCAAGGCAGGCTTTGAATGAAAAATCTCTCGCAAACCCCCGTCGTGGCAGACAAAGCAGCCGCTGAGATCGCTGGCCACCCTGCCTGGATCCGGCTGAAGGCCGCGGTCGAGGAACTCCGCCCCTTCCAGGCGAAGGACGGCTCGATCGACCTCAACTCCCGCGGTGCCACCACCCGCGACGAGGCCGACGCGCTGCTCGCCACCGTTGTCGACGCCACGCGCGAGCTGGCGCCGCTCTTCCCGCACGACGCGGCCTACCTGGACGCGGTCATAGCCGACCTCGGCCGCTGGGCCGACTCCGGCTACGCCGTACCCGACTTCCTGGACTCGCTGCTCGCCTTCCAGCCCGCCGGGCAGCGCGAGGACGGCCTCGGCCACCTCGTGGTCTTCCCGATGTACACCCAGAACGGCAACCCCGACCGCAACCTCGAAGCGGTCCTGCTCAACGTCGTCTGGCCGGACTGGCTCGCCGAGCTGGAGCGCACCCGCTTCGACAACCCGATGTTCGTGCCGATCACCTTCAGCGACTTCACCGCCGGCTACGACACCAACTCCGCCGTGCTCTTCCCGGAGACCGTCGCCGTCCGCAAGGCCCCCGAGCGGTTCACCTGGGGCGGCATCTTCTGCGACCGCGAGGCCGCGCGCTTCCGCGCCGTCAGCACCGCCGCCGTCGACACCCTCGGCCTGGAGATCCCCGCCGACGCCGCCACGCTGCTGGAGGACCAGGAGCTGGCCCAGCAGACCTTCGTGCTCTGGGACCTCGTCCACGACCGGACCCACAGCCACGGCGACCTGCCGTTCGACCCGTTCATGATCAAGCAGCGCAGTCCGTTCTGGATGTACGGCCTCGAAGAGCTCCGCTGCGACCTCACCGCCTTCAAGGCCGCCGTCGAGCTGGAGGCCGAGGGCCCGGAGACCGCCTCGGGGCGGATGGGCCGCAACGTCCAGTACGCGATCCTCTTCGACCGGATGTTCCGTTTCCCGGTCAGCGGCGGCCGGGTCCGCAACTACGACGGCCTCGGCGGCCAGCTGCTCTTCGCCTACCTGCACAAGCACGACGCGCTGCGCTGGACCGACAACCGGCTGCGGATCGACTGGAAGCGGGCCGCGACCGTCACCACCGACCTCTGCACCGAGATCGAGACCCTCTACCGGGACGGCATCGACCGCCCCAAGACCGCGCACTGGCTCGCCGCCTACCAGCTGGTCTCCCGCTACCTCACCCCGCACCCGGCCTCCACCTGGGCCAAGGGCGCCGACGCGCTGCCCTTCGCCGAGTACAACGACAGCAAGTCGCTGAACAAGGCGCTGTGCGACGCGGTCCTGCCGGACGAGTTCCCGCTCAGCATGTTCTTCGAGGCCCTGTCGAAGAAGCTGTCCGGTGTCATCGCCTCCACCTCCGGCATCACCGGCACCACCGACCTCGGAGCCGCGGCATGACCCCCGACCGCGTCCCCGGCCCGCTGGCCGGCCGGGTCGTCGCCGTCGCCGGGGCCACCGGACCGGCCGGGCGGGCCACCGTCCGCAGGCTCGCCGCCGCCGGCGCCACCGTCTCCTGTGTCGGCACCGACCCCCGCCGACTGGACACCCTGCTCGACGCCACCCGCCGCGCCGTCCCCGGCGCCACCGTCGTCGGCCAGGTCCTCGACCTGCTTGACCCCCAGGCCGCCGGCGACTGGGCCGACCACATCGAGGCCGAGCACGGCGGCGTGGACGGCCTGATCCACCTGGTCGGCGGCTGGCGCGGCAGCAAGAAGTTCACCGACATCGACCTGTCGGACTGGGACTTCCTGCACGACCAGCTGGTCCGCACGCTCCAGCACACCAGCCTCGCCTTCCACGACGCGCTGCTGCGCAGCCCCGCCGGACGCTTCGCGATCGTCTCCGCCGCCGGAGCCGCCAAGCCCACCGCCGGGAACGCCTGCTACGCCACCGCCAAGGCCGCCGCCGAGACCTGGACCCTCGCCCTCGCCGACTCCTTCCGCAGCCTCGGCGAAGCCGACCCCGACCAGGACGGCCCGCGCGCCGCAGCTGCGATCCTGGTCATCAAGGCCCTCGTCACCCCCGAGATGCGCGAGGCCAAGCCCAACGCGAAATTCGCGGGATTCACCGACGTCGGCGACCTCGCCGAGACCATCGTCGACCTCTGGAACCGACCCGCAACCGACCTGAATGGACAGCACCTGTGGCTGACGCCCCGATGACCGCCGCGACCCACACCGACGCCCAGCGCCGGCACGACCCCTCCGTGCGCGGCTTCGCCAGCGACAACTACGCGGGCATCCACCCCGAGATCCTGGCCGCCATCGCGCTGGCCAACGGCGGCCACCAGATCTCCTACGGCGAGGACGACTACACCGCCCACCTCCAGGACGTCTTCCGCCGCCACTTCGGCGAGCGCGCCGAGGCCTACCCGGTCTTCAACGGCACCGGCGCCAACGTGGTCGCGCTGCAGGCGCTGCTCCCGCGCTGGGGCGCGGTCGTCGCCGCCGAGACCGCCCACATCAACGTGGACGAGGGCGGCGCCCCGGAGAAGATGGCCGGCCTCAAGCTGCTCACCGTCCCCACCCCGGACGGCAAGCTCACCCCCGAGCTGATCGACCGCCAGGCCTGGGGCTGGGGCGACGAGCACCGCTCCCAGCCGCTCGCCGTCTCCATCGCCCAGAGCACCGAGCTCGGCACCTGCTACACCGCCGAGGAGATCCGCGCGATCTGCGACCACGCCCACGAGCGCGGAATGCTCGTCCACGTCGACGGCTCCCGGCTCGCCAACGCCGCCGCCACCCTCGGCCTCCCGCTCCGCGCCTTCACCACCGACGCGGGCGTGGACATCGTCTCCTACGGCGGCACCAAGAACGGGCTGCTGCTCGGCGAGGTCGTGGTGGTCCTCAACCCGGACGCCGTCCACGGCATCAAGTTCCTGCGCAAGCTGTCGATGCAGCTCGCCTCGAAGATGCGCTTCATCTCGGTGCAGTTCGAGGCGCTGCTCAGCGGCGACCTGTGGCTGCGCAACGCCTCCCACGCCAACGCCATGGCCCGCAGGCTGGAGGCCGCCGTCCGCGACATCGACGGCGTCACGGTGATGCGCCCGGTCCAGGCCAACGCCGTCTTCGCGCTGCTCCCGCGCGAGGTGAGCGAGCGACTGCAGAAGAACTACCGCTTCTACTTCTGGAACGAGCACACCGGCGAGGTCCGGTGGATGGCCTCCTTCGACACCACCGAGGCCGACATCGACGCCTTCGCCGCCGCGATCACGGAGGAGATGGCGAAGCTGGGCTGAGGCCCCGCCATTCCGCAGCTGGTCCTGCCCCGCTCTCGTCGGGGCAGGACCAGCTGCGTCGGGGCTCGATTGCTGGGGCTCACCCCTCCGGTTGTGCGCCGATCCCGCCCAGTTGCGCCAGCGCTTCGAAGGACGCGGCGATCCGCTCGCGCCCGGCGCCGTCGGCCAGCAGGGCGTGCAGCAGCAGCCGGGCCTTGGCCGGGGCGAGGAAGCCCGCCGAGAGCAGCCCGCGTCCCAGCAGGTCCTGCTCGGAGCCGGGCCCCCGGTAGGTGGCGGACAGCATCGGCCCCGAGCCGGTCCGCGAGGCGAGGACCACCGGCATCCGCGCGGCCAGCGCGGTCAACGGCGCGACCAGCCACGAGGGCACATGGCCCGCGCCGAAGGCGGCCACCACCAGGCCGTCGAAGCGGTCGTCCACCGCGTCCAGCAGCTCGCCGCCGTCGCCCAGCGCGAGGGTGACCAGCGCAACCCGGGCCGGACGCCGCAGCCGCAGCGGCGGGGTGACTGTCGCGTGGGGAGGCCGGAGCAGCAGGCGCGGCTTCCCCTCGACCACCAGCCCCAGGGGTCCCGCCCCCGGCGAGGCGAAGGTGGCGATGGAGGTCGTGTGCGTCTTGCGGACGTAGCGCGCGGCGTGGATCTCGTCCGCCAGCACCGCCAGCACTCCCAGTCCACGGCAGCCGGGGTCCGCAGCCACCGCCACTGCGCCCGCCAGGTTCGCCGGGCCGTCCGCACCCGGCAGATCGGGGCGCCGCATGGCCCCGGTCACCACGACGGTCGCGGCGGACGAGCAGGTGAGGTCGAGCAGGAAGGCGGTCTCCTCCAGGGTGTCCGTTCCCTGGACCACCACCACGCCGGTGCTGTCCTCGGCGACGTCGTTGACGCGGTCGACCAGTTCGCCCAGGTCCTCGAACGACAGCGAGGAACTCGGAAGCCGGCGGAAGTCCTCGACCTCCGTCCTGACCCCTGAGCCCTGCCCGGCACCGGTACTCGTCGCGACCAACTGCTCGCCGCTGAGGCGCTGCGATCCGGCGTCACCGCCGAGGGCCGAGATCGTGCCGCCCAACGTGAAGATCCTGACGACCTGATCAGCAGCAGACATGGGTACTCCTTGTGCGACTGGCGGCGTGAGCCCGGTTTGACTTGGCCGGACGGCATGCGTAGTGTCTTGCGGGTTGCCCTGGCGGGACTGCGGTGGCGACCAATCCCCTGATCATCCTGCACGGTCTTCTTTGTCGTGCGCTTTTCCGGGGACTGCGGCGAATTCGCGTCACTGACGGGAAACCGCTAGAGTTTCACTCGTCGGAACGGGCCGGAAACGGCGCGGGAAGGCAGAGCGAAAATGAGCGAAACGGACCGGTAAGACGGTCTGATAAGCTTAGGAACGAAGAACGAACGCAGTAACATTGAAACGAACTGCTCGGAGAGACCGGTGAAAGGGTCTTGAAGAAAGCGTCCGTTCCTTGAGAACTCAACAGCGTGCCAAAAGTCAACGCCAAATGTTGATACC
>Ga0302314_10006541_pt1 | contig 21084 bp, 17 predicted proteins | sample III_Palsa_N2_3_FD_200533 | JGI IMG/M metagenome (GOLD analysis project Ga0302314, IMG submission 200533) | Peat permafrost microbial communities from Stordalen Mire near Abisko, Sweden - III_Palsa_N2_3 | ecosystem: Environmental > Terrestrial > Soil > Palsa > Peat permafrost | place: Sweden... | reverse complement strand
CGGCTTTCGCCGGCACGGTGATCCAGGCTTTGTTGGCGAGGGACGCCCGCGGCTTGCGCGGAGGCGCGGCCATGAAACGCTCGAGCCGCGGATCCTCGAACTTCAGACCGGGCGAGCCGCTCGGGATTTGCACGTAATAGGTGCCGCTCAATGTCGAGAGGGGGTGGAGATGCCCGGGGTGCGCCGTCCGCCGTGGCATGATGTTGACCCAGCAATCGGTCATCGACAGCGGCCGGCCCGCAAGATCCCATTCGGCGGCGGCGGCGAACGCCCGAACGTGGCGCTCGAGCTTGCGCTCCAGCTCCGCGAAGGTGGGTGAGAGATGTTGCAGCCGGTGCGCGGAGGCGTAGGAGGTGTAGCCGCCGGGATAATTTGCCGCGGACCAGCGCCGTCCGGAGGCATCGTCGGCGCGCAGCTGCCGGCACTCCCCGAGGAGCCGGGCATTGAGCTCGCGCGCGCCGCGGCTCTGCAGCGGCGCGGTGTACACGAGTGTCGAGAAATACGAGCGAGTCGGCATGCCGGCTCACAGCGACAGCTTGACCTCGTTGAACTGAATGAGCGGCGCGACGTCGGTGTAACGCGGAATGTCGGCGGTCAGCTCCGGCGCGGCGGTTTTCCACACTTCGGCGAAGGCATCGATGGAGTCGAAATAAAACTGACATCCGCCGAAAAACGCCGGCGGCTCGCCGGGGCGGGTACCCTGGATGCCGGCATCGACCTCGGTCTTGCGCAACCCCTTGGTGAGGAGGCGCATCGCGAGCGGCATGTGCGTATTGATGTAGTAGCCCATGTCGAAGTGAGACCCGGGCTTGTTGGGATAGAGGACACTGACTTTGATCATGCGGGTCCTTCCTTGAGTGACGGTGGGGAGGCGCCGATAGTCTAACCCGGCGGCGCGGGGATGCGCCCGAGCGCCTGCTCGAGCGGCGCTCCGAGTGCGAGGAGCGATCGATCCGAGCCGGCCGGCGCGTCGAACTCGAGCGCCACCGGGAGGCCGGCGGCGGTGAGTCCCGCGGGCAGCACGAGTCCCGGCACCCCGGCCGTGCTGCCGGGAGCGATGTTGCGGGCAACCGCATCCTCGAACGGCACGGCATGCCCGGCGATGTCGAGCGTCGTCTCCTCGCCGATGAGGGGCGCCGGCACACGCGTCGCGGGAAACACCATCGCCTCCAGCCGGTGCTGCGCGAAGTAGTCTCGGTAGGCGCGCTTGAGCTCGGGGAGGTAGCGATCGCGCGCCGCCGCGTACACGGGCTCGGGGACGAAGTTCTCTCCGCCCGGCAAGACGTAGCTGCGGAACACCGCCTGGATGTCCGGGCTCGCCTGCTCGATGAGCTGTTCGAGATCCACCGGCGCTGCGTAGCTCGCCAGATAGCGGGCGAGGGCGAGTCGTACATCGTGATTCTGAATTTGATCGGTGGCGTGGTCGACCAGCGAGGCGACGCCGGGAAGCGGCGCCTCCACGAGGATTGCGCCGGCGGACTCGAGCCGGTGCAACGCGCTTGCCGTGATCCGCTCGACTTCGGGATCGAGACCGGCGTACCAATAGTCGCGCGCGACGCCGAGGCGCACGCCGCGCAAGGAGGCAGCGGCAGCGAGCGGCGGCTGGCGGGACACGACCGAGTCGAACAGGACGAGATCGGCGACGCTGCGCGCGTGCGGGCCCACCTGGTCGAACAGGGGGGAGATCGGTATGCATCCTTGCGTCGAGTAACGCCCCGTCGTCGGCCGGAACCCTGCGATGCCGCAGAAGGCCGCCGGTACCCGAATCGAGCCCTCCGTGTCCTCGGCGATACCGAGGGGGGCGAGCCGGGCGGCGATCGCAGCCGCGGTTCCTCCGCTGCTGCCGCCGGGGATGCGGGTGTGATCGTAAGGATTGCGCACGGCGCCGAAGGCGAGATTGTTGCTCGTCCAACCGTAGGAGAGCTCGTGCAAATTGGTCTTGCCGAGCACGAGCGCGCCCGCCGCCTTCAACGCCGCGACCAGCGGAGCGTCGGCCTGTGGGCGGAACGTGCGCAGCGCCGGGGTGCCGCCCGTGGTCGGGTAATCGCGCGTGTTGACGCTGTCCTTGACGGGAATGGGCAGTCCGAACAGCGCTCCCGGCTGCACGCCCGCGCGGCGCTCGCCGTCGCGCGCGCGCGCCTGCTCCAGCACCCGGGCGGGATCGAGCGTGATGAACGCATTGAGAACCCGTTGCTGAGCACAGCGGTCGAGCAGCGCCTGGGCGTAGCGCTCGCAGGCGAGCTCGCCGCGCGACATGCGCGCGATGGCCTCGCTCGCGCCGAGGTCGGCGGCCGCCGCCGCACTCAACACGAAGCGGCGGCGCTCCGGATCAAGAGCCATCGATACGATCGCGCTTGAGCGCCTGGCACATGCAGTGCACTGCGCCGCCGCCCTGGGCGATCATCGATACGTCCGGAGCGTATACGGTGAGGCCCTCGGCGCGGCAAGCCGCGATGAGATTCTTGCTCGAGGCAGGTACGAGCACGCGCTCATCGCCGAGGGCAACCACGTTGGTGCCGAGCTGCATGGCGTCGCTGTAGGGGATGGCGATGGCACGGATGCCTTTCGATTCGAGCCACTCGACGAGCTCGGGCTCCACGGCCTCGACGCATACCACGGCGAGGCCCTCCGCGAGCATGCCCATCTGCACATCGAGGTGCAGGAAGTGCGGGTCGAACTCATACGTGTGCAGCTCCCACCCTTCAGCCTCGAACCAGCTCTTGAGCTGACGCACCGCCGGTTCGATTGAGCGTTCCCCGGAGTAGCCGCATGCGGCAATCCCCGGTTTCAGCACCATGAAGTCGCCGCCCTCGACGTTGCCGGCGGTGATCAGATCGTAGATGGGGATTTCCGCGTCCAAATAGAACTGAATGCAGGCCGCGTACTCGCCGCGCCGGTACGGCTTCTGCGTCTGCAGGATGACGGCGCCCCAGGGCGTCATGGCGCTCGAATCGCGCGCGAATATCTGATAGGGCAACAGCGGGTCGGCGGGCAAGATATGCACCGCGACGTCCGCCTGCCGGTACGCGTCGAGCATTTCCGTGTACTGGGCGCGCGCGATCCGGAAATCGAACTTGAGACCGACGCGCTCGCTGCGCTGAGCGACTGCGTTGCCGCCGCGCCAGCTGAAGTGATCGATCGGTCCGACCAGGACCTCACGCAAGCGCCCGTACTCGCTGTCGACGCCCCAGCGTTCGAGGCGCGGCGTGCCTCCGCCTTCGATTCGAGTACGCAGCTGCATATGAATTCCCTTATGTTCCCCCGGGGCCGCCCCATTCTAATCAAATCCGCCGCCGCGCTCGGCATTGTGCGGCCGGGTCTAATGAAAAGACCCCGCCATTCTGTTAGCTTTGACCGAATGTCCCCGTCTCGGCCGGCGTCCGGCCTGTTGAACTTGCTCAAGGCAGGCTGCCTGGTACTGCTGCTCATTGCGGGGCAGCTGGGTGCCGTCGTACATGAGCTCGGCCATCTGTCGGGAACGCATGGCGTCGAGCTCTCGACAGCGTCGGGCGATCCAGTCGAGTCCACGTGCGGCTTGTGTCCCTCGTTCGCCCAGGTCGCGACTCCCGCGTTCAGTCATGCGTGGGTGATGCCGCTACTCGTTCGTGCGCGCCTCGAGCGTCGGCATGAAACGCCCTTGGTCACCGCGACCACCGCGGTACCCACGCCACGCAGCCGCGGTCCTCCTCTCCCAAGCTGATGCCGTTTCGCGCCGGCGCTGCCCACAGGGGCGGTAGTCGATATGGTTCATGCTTGCCGAGGGATTTCGTCGATGTTCAGAGTTTCATTCGCGGCTGCGGCCTACTGGGCCGTTGCCGCTCTTCTCGTGAGCGGGGCCCCGGCCGAGGCTGCTGACAGCGAGGCGCCCGTCGGTGCGGGGGCGACTGCCGCCGCCACGGAGGCGACCGCGGGCTCCGACGCCCGCGCGAGCGCTGACACATCCGCGAGCGCCGACGTTGCGTTGCCCGCCATCGTGGTGATCGCGCAGCATCTGGACGAAGAGCGCTCGCACATTCAGACCCAGACCGGCGCCTCCACGTACACCATCGATGCGCAAGCGATCGCCGCCACTCCGGGAGGGGCCAACACGCTGCTCAACCAGGTGATCTTGCAGGCGCCCGACGTGGTGCAAGACTCGTTCGGGCAGTACCACGTGCGCGGCGAGCACGCGGGTCTACAATATCGCATCAACGGCGTGATCCTGCCGGAGGGCATCGCGGTGTTCGGGCAAACGCTCGATCCGCGTCTCATCTCCTCGATCAGTCTGGTGACCGGCGCTTTGCCCGCCGAGTATGGATTGGACACCGCCGGCATCATCGACATCACCACGAAAAGCGGGCTGCAGGCCCCGGGCGGATTCGTCTCCATGTATGGCGGCAGCCATGGCGAGGTCCAGCCGAGTCTGGCATACGGGGGCGGCGCCGGATCTTTCAGCTACTTCGTCACCGGGGATTTCCTGCGCAACGATCTCGGAATCGAATCGCCGGACGGCAGCTCGAATCCCATTCATGACCATACCACCCAATATCACGGCTTCGGCTACTTCGAAGACATTCTCGACGATGAGAATCGAGTGGCCCTCATGCTCGGCACTTCCGTGGGCAAGTTCCAGATACCGAATCTATACGGCGAGCAGCCGGCGCTCGGGCTCGAGGTCGACGGCGTCTCGACGTTTCCCAGCCAGAACCTGAACGAAACCCAGCGCGAGGTGACTCAGTTCGGCGCATTCAGCTGGCAGCATTCGATGGGTGCGCTGAACGTGCAGTCCTCGTTCATCGCGCGCTATTCGAGCCTCACGTACGAGCCGGATTTTCCCGGCGATCTGCTGTTCACCGGGATCTCGCAGCAAGCGTACAAGCAAAACATGGCTTATGCGCTGCAAAGCGACGCGGGCTATACGCTCGACGATCAGCACACGCTGCGCGGCGGAATCTTTCTGCAGAGCGATCACTCCATCAGCGACACCGCCTCTCAGGTGCTCGAGGCCGATCCTTTGGCTCCCGGCGGGTTCGGCACCACGCCGACCACCATCGTCGACGACGGCTCGGCCACCGAATGGATCTACAGTGCGTACCTCCAGGATGAATGGAAGCCGCTTGCGGACTTGACCGTCAACTATGGTCTGCGCTTCGATAAATTCACCGCCTACACGAGCGACAAGCAGGCGAGCCCGCGCCTGAACGTGGTCTGGCAGGCGCTCGACGACACGACGCTTCATGCGGGCTATTCGCGCTACATGTCGCCGCCGCCCTTCGAGCTGGTGGGCGGGAAGGATATAACGCTGTTCGAGAACAGCTCATCGCCTCCGTTGACCAAGCTCGCTGCGCTGCCCCAGGCCGAGCATGCGAACTATTACGACGCCGGCGTGCAGCAGAAGGTCATGCGCGGCTTGACGCTGGGCCTGGATACCTACTACAAGCAATCCAAGAACCTCATCGATGAGGGCCAGTTCGGCGCACCCATCATCCTGACGCCGTTCAACTATCGCTACGGCAAGCAATACGGGGCGGAACTCACGGCGAACTACACCGCCGCGGGCTTCAACGCGTACTTGAACCTGGCGGTGCAGAGCGCTAAGGGCAAGGAAATCGATTCCGCGCAGTTCAACTTCTCACCGTCGGATCTCGACTACATCGCGCACAACTGGATACATCTCGATCATGAGCAGCAGCACACCGCCTCGGGGGGTGTCTCCTATCTGTACGAAGGCACGCGTGTCAGCGCGGATTTTCTAATGGGATCGGGTCTGCGCGCGGATCTCGAGTTGCCGCCCGGTCAGACGAACGGCTACGGCGGGGATGACGTTCCGAACGGCGCCCACCTGCCGGACTATACCGAGGTGAATACCGGCATCTCGCATGTGTTCGATATCACCAACGCCGGCACGCTGACCGCTCGGTTCGACGTGATCAATGTCTTCGACAAGATCTACGAAATCCGCAACGGCACCGGGGTGGGAGTGGGCGCACCGCAGTTCGGAGCGCGCCGCGGCTTCTTTTTCGGCTTGTCGAAGTCGTTATGAGCACGTTGACCACGCGCAGTCGTTATGAACACGCGCAGCTCGCCAGTCTACGGCGGCGGCACGGGGACATCGCGACCGCTAGGTGCCGCACTCCCCATCGACATGGACGTTCACGGCCTGAGAATCCGTGAGTCCCGTATTCTCCGCGTGGCCGCACCTGCGCGAACGCGGGTCGACGGACACCGCGGTCCAGGCGACGTTTCCGCGCCCGGTCTCATCGAGCGACAACGCCACGGGTATGTGAGTGAAGCCGTTAATGCGCTCGCTCGCGAGCACCACGCTGGTCGGGTGAGTACTGGTGTCGTAAACCGTGACCATGACATCATCCGTGGAATCATTGCTGATCACCACGTCGACGCCGTTCAGTCCGCCCACCGCTGCGGCGCTTACCAGCAGCAGCGGCAAGCAACTCAATATCAGCCCTTTGTGCAGAATGTGCATGTTCCCTCCTTGTTAACGAGACCATGCACAGCCATGGTCGCTCGTCGCGTGGCCGCGTAACAGCGGACGGCTGCCAAACGGCGAATAGGAGGGCGCCTACGCACCAGCCTGGCGGTCTGCGCAGACCGGGGTTGCGCAGACCGCTGGACGGCTGCATAGACCTCCGTACGGACGCTGCGGCGGGGTTCAGGGGTGCGGTGCGGCAGGCGGCGAGCGTTGCGGCGGCGCGGCAGGCGACGTGCCCTGCGCGGACGATGAGGCTTGGGCGGACGATGAGGCTTGCGCGGGCGGCGCGGGTTGGTCGTTCACATCGGCGTGCGCCTCGGCCATCACCGCCGAGCAGTCCTTGTTCTTGGCGAGGCCCGGATCGATGAAGGCGAGTGCCGCGGCAAAAGGTGTGAGCAGGGTGCCGAGCGCAGCCGCGACACCCGCCTGCACCACCAGGTTCTCTGTCTTGACGCCGACAGCGGGGTGCAGGAGCGTGCCGCGCAGCGTGATCGGAGATCGCAGGCGGAAGAAGCGGACCTTCTTCGGATCCCCCTGCAGCGACAGGTCGAGCCGCTCGTCGTCGAGATCGATGTGGCCGCGGCCGGTGATGAGAACGTTGGTCGTATCGATGAATACCGAGCGCGCGTTCAGCGTGCCCTTCTGCGCCTGAAAGTCGATCACGCCGCACCGAATCGCCGCATTCGGCTGCTTCTGCGAGAGCAGCAAGCCGAGGGCCTTCACGACATCGATGCCGGTGAGCTCGGCCAGCGCATCGTTCATTTGCCCCGCGGGCAGGGCGACGCTCACCGTGCCGTCCGCGGACCCGGCGAGCTTGTGGACCGATGCGCCGTAACCATGAATTTTCAGGCGGCCGGACATGGAGCCCTGCAGGGGTGGCTGCTTCAGTTTTGCGCTCTTGAACTGGCTGAGGTCGACATCGTCAATACCCATGTCGATGGTCGACTCAGGAATCTCCTTGCTGGCATCGATCGTCACGTTACCGTCGAATTTGCCCGAGTCGAGAACGAAGGAGAGGGGATCGAGCTTCAGTACTCCACCATTGAGGAGCAGATGAAAGCGCACTTCCTTCATCGGCAATTTCGGCGCCACCACCGAGCGGGCGTGGTAGCTCACGTCGGCGTCCATGCCGCGCACGCGGTTCACCTGCAGATCCGCATCCGGAAACAGCCGTTGCGCCGCAGGTGTAGCCGCGGGAGTCACTGCGTTTGCTTGCGCTGCGGGTCTCGCTTGCGCGCCGCGTGCTGCGTGCGGGCGGGGCGCCGCCTGCGCTGCGGGCGATCCTTGCGGCGAGGGTGACGTGTTCGGCGGGGATGACGCGCTCGCGGGGGCGAGTGTGTTCGCCGGCGCCGCGGGTTGTCCGAGCGTCGGCGCGAGATCGACCATGTTGAGAGTATCGGAGCGCAGTTTCGCGATGAATTTCGGCCGCGTGCGGCCCGTCTCGATCTCGACCATGCCTTCGATGTCGCTCGAGCCCAGCTTGCCCTTGAGGTCGTCCATGCGAAATAGCGTCCCGCGATGCTCGACGTCCGCCGACAGCCGATAGGGGGGCGTATTGGGCAGCGCGAGCCCGGTCAAGTAGTAGATATCCGCCAGATCGTTTCCCGACATCTCGAACTTCACGCTGTATCGCGCCAGGTCGAAGGGCTTCGGAAACGACGTACGTGCATCGAGCTTGATGTCGGCTGCGGTGAGATGCGCCGTCAGCTCGTAGGGATGGTCCGGATCGAGATTGATGAGGGGTCCGCCGTGAAGATCCGCGCGGAACGGTTTCGCGTTGAGCGATCCCGTGCATTTCAGATCGAATCCGCCCGCCGCGTTGCCCGATACATCCGACGCATTGAGCGAGCCGTCGAGCTCGAGCTTACGAATGCTGTCGGACACGTGAACCTTGCCGCCCTGGATGAGCAATCGCCGGATGGTGGGAATCTTGGCCGGTTGCGAGCCATTCTGCGGCCGGCCTTCCTTTGTTCCGAGCTCCCAACTCGCTCGTCCCTGTGCGTCGCGCTCGAGATCGATGATGGGATGCACCACCGCGATTTGCGGCACCACCACTTGTCCGCGCAACAACCGCCCGAGGCTCACGCTGAGCGTGAGCTGATCGGCGGTGAACATCACCGGGTGCTCGGCCCAGCCCGGATTGTCGAGGGTCAGGCCGTCGATCTCCGCGCTTGGCTCGAAGGACCACAACTGCACCCGCAAATTCCCGCGAATCACGGTGTGGCGGCCGGTTTTCTCCGAGATGATGCGCGCCAACGTGGGCCGGAAGAAGTTCCAGTCGAAGAAGATCGCGCACAGGACGATGAGCAGCACCAGTGTGCCGAGAACGATGAGGGACCGTCGGGTCCTGGGACGGTCGGCGAGGAATTTACGCATGATCGTAAGGCGCTGAGTATCGACGGCCGTCGGTCGCCGAGATGTAGGAGGCGGCCGCCTGCGCATGTCGGCGGGGACTGAAAAATCGGATCGGGCGCCAGGGCTTCGGCGCAAGCCGTCGGGTGACATAGTTGCCGCTGCGGAGCCGAGCCAGTAAGGTGCAGCGCATGGACACCGCTCCCAACTCCGCGGCCACCTGCGCGACCGCGGGGCCGGCCGCCGCCGGTGGCCGACCGTTGCGGTGGACGATGCTCGCGGCGCTCGGGGTGGTGTTCGGCGATCTGGGGACGAGCCCCTTGTACACCCTGCAGACGGTGGTGCAGGCGATGGATGGCCATGTCTCGCGGGAGGGGGTGCTCGGCGCGTTGTCGCTGATCGTCTGGACCCTCATCATCACGATCTCGATCAAGTACTGCCTGTTCGTGATGCGCGCCGACAATCACGGCGAGGGCGGCATTCTCGCCTTGATGTCCCTGATCGGCGCCAACGGACCGGGTCTGAAGCCATTCACCGTCATGGGATTGCTCGGCGCGGCGCTGATCTACGGCGATGGGGTGATTACGCCCGCGATCTCCGTGCTGAGCGCGCTCGAGGGGGTGAATGTGGCCACCCAAGCGTTCAAGCCCTATGTGATGCCCGCGGCGGTGGTGATTCTCATCGCGCTGTTCACGAGTCAGCGCTTCGGAACCGAGCGCATCGGGCGAGCGTTCGGGCCGGTGATGCTGCTCTGGTTCGCCGTGATCGGCCTCATCGGACTCGTCTCCATCGTCCACCATCCCGAGGTGCTGGCGGCCCTCGATCCGACGCACGCGGTGCGCTTCATGATGCACTCCGGAGGACGCGGACTCCTGGTTCTCGGGGGTGTGTTTTTGTGCATCACCGGTGGTGAGGCCCTCTACGCCGACATGGGCCATTTCGGCAAGCGGGCGGTGCGCTACTCGTGGTATTTCATCGCGCTCCCCGCACTGCTCCTCAGCTACGCGGGTCAAACAGCATTGCTGCTCGATAAAGGAGCAGTGACGGGGAATCCGTTCTTTCTGATCGCTCCGGCGTGGTCGATCTATCCGATGGTGCTGCTCGCCACCGTCGCGACCATCATCGCGAGCCAGGCCATCATCACGGGCTCATTTTCGATGACCCGCCAGGCGATACAGCTGGGTTGGCTCCCGGGCCTCGCCATCCGCCAGACTTCCGATCAGGTCTACGGTCAGATCTATGTGCCGGTCGTCAATTGGCTGCTAATGCTGGCATCCGTGTTGACGACCATCGCCTTCGGCAGTTCCGACCGGCTCGCATCCGCTTACGGTACCGCGGTCGCCACCACGATGCTGCTCACCACCGTGCTGCTGTATCAGGCGATGGCGGAGGTTTGGCGCTGGCCGCGCCTGCTTGCGGTCCTCGCCGGCGGAAGCTTCTTCATCGTGGACCTCGCCTTCTTCAGTGCCAATCTGCTGAAGATCGAGGATGGCGGCTGGCTGCCGCTCAGCCTCGCCGCGGTCATTTTCGTGGTGATGACCACCTGGCGTCAGGGCCTCGAGGCGATGCACTCCGGGCTCACACAGACACCGGAGGAGGTCGAGCGCTTTCTCTCGAAGCTGAAGTCGGGCGCGATCCCCCGGATCGAGGGCACCACGGTATTCATCACGCGCAGCAACCAGAGACTCTCGCGGCTCATCGTCGATCATGCGCGCTACACCGGTGTACTGCCGCGGCGCACGGTGGCCCTGAATGTCCGTTTCGAGACCACGCCGCGCATAGCAGAGCCCAAGTGCACGGTGGTCGAGCAACTGGCCGAGGGTTTGTGGCTGATCGTTGCGCGCTTCGGATTCTTCGAGATTCCCGATCTGCGGGCCGCGCTGAACCGCGCCAACGGACTGGATCAGCCCATCGATTTCGACCGCGCGCGCTTCGTTGCTGCCCGCGACTTGGTCGTGCAGAAGGCAAAGGGATCGGCAATGGCCAGCTGGCGCATCGGGCTGTTCGCGTTTTTGTACCGCAACTCCGCGAAGATCGTCGACCGGTTCAATCTCCCGCCGCAGCGCGTGATCGAGATCGCGCGGCAGATCGAGATCTAGCGGGAGTCATGGCCTGGAGCGGGCGTTTATGCGATGCTCGCGCGCATCGTGGGAATGAAGGGCTTTACGAACATGGCGGGCGCGAAAAATTTCAAATGGGACGATCCGTTGCTCCTCGATGAGCAACTGACCACGGAAGAGAGGATGGTGCGCGACGCCGCGCGCGAGTATGCGCAAGGCAAGCTCGCCCCGCGCGTCGTCGAAGCATTTCGCCGCGAGCATACCGACACCGCGATATTTCGCGAAATGGGCTCGCTCGGGCTTCTCGGCGCAACGATCCCGGAGGAATTCGGCGGCGGCGGTCTCAATTACGTGAGCTACGGGCTCATCGCGCGCGAGATCGAGCGCGTCGATTCGGGATTTCGCTCGATGATGAGCGTGCAATCCTCGCTGGTGATGGTGCCCATCCACCAGTTCGGCACGGTCGAGCAGAAGCGCCGCTATCTTCCGTCGTTGGCGCGCGGTGAGACCATCGGCTGCTTCGGACTCACTGAGCCCAACCACGGCTCCGATCCCGGCAGCATGATCACGCGCGCGCGCGAGGCGAGCGGCGGTTTTCGTCTGACGGGATCGAAGACCTGGATCACCAACAGTCCGATTGCGGACGTGTTCGTGGTGTGGGCGAAAACGGAAGACGACGCCATCCGCGGATTCATTCTCGAGAAGGGCGCCAAGGGCCTCACGGCACCCGCGCTGCACGGCAAGGTCGGGTTGCGGGCATCGATCACGGGCCAGATCGTCATGGACGATGTGTTCGTTCCCAAGGACTGTCTGCTGCCGGGAGTGAGCGGCTTGAAAGGTCCGTTCACCTGCCTGGATTCCGCGCGCTACGGCATCGCGTGGGGGGCGCTCGGTGCGGCGGAGAGCTGCTGGCACACGGCGCGCGACTACGTGATCGAGCGCAAGCAATTCGGCCGGCCGCTCGCCGCCAATCAACTAGTGCAAAAGAAGCTGGCCGACATGCAGACCGAGATCACGCTCGGGCTGCAGGCGTGCCTGCGTCTCGGCCGCATGAAGGATGAGGGCACCGCAGCGGTGGAGATCACTTCCATGCTGAAGCGCAACTCCTGCGGCAAGTCGCTGGACGTCGCACGCACCGCGCGCGACATGTTGGGCGGCAACGGTATATCGGACGAATACGGCGTTATCCGTCACATGGTGAATCTCGAGGTGGTGAACACCTACGAGGGCACTCACGATATCCACGCCCTCATTCTCGGCAGAGCGCAGACGGGCATCCCCGCTTTCTAGCGCGGTTCGGGGCGCTGCGGACCCTGGGTGATGAGACATGCGCCGCGCGTCCCGGTGAGGTAGATCCACAGCCAGCTGAGCGCCACCGCCAAGCGGTTGCGCACGCCGATCAAGAAATAAATGTGGGCGAGCCCCCAGATCCACCAGGCGATGTAACCTCGGACCTTGAGCCAGCCGAAGTCGATGACCGCCGCGCGCTTGCCGATGGTGGCGAGATTGCCGGCGTGCCGATAGCGGAACGGGCGCGGCGAATCATCGCCCGCGAGCCGGCGCTTGATGGTGTCGGCGGCGTGCATGCCTTGCTGCTTGGCGGCCGGCGCGATGCCGGGCACGGGCTTGCCGTGCCAGGCATCGATGGTGGCGGTGTCGCCGACGACGAAAATCTCGGGCCGGCCCGGAGCAGTGAGATCCGCCGCCACCTTGATGCGGCCGGCGCCGTCCGCGGGTGCGCCCAGCCATGCGGCGGCGGGCGAGGCGCGCACGCCGGCCGCCCACAGGATCACCTTGGCGGCGAGCCGCTGCTCGCCGAACACGACGCCCTCCGCCGAGCACTCGCTCACGGGGATCCCGAGCTGGATTTCCACCCCGAGCTTCTCGAGCGCAGCGTGCGCGTAAGCGGACAGATCCGCTGTGAACGTGGGCAAGATGCGGGGTCCGGCTTCGATCAACAGCACCCGCGACTTGCGCGTGTCGATGTGCCTGAATTCATCCGGCAATGTCACGCGGGCGAGTTCGGCGATGGCGCCCGCGAGCTCGACGCCCGTGGCGCCTCCGCCGACGATCACGAAGGTGAGCCATGCGCGGCGCAGGGCGTCGTCGCTTTCGCGCTCGGCGTGCTCGAAGGAGAGCAGGATGCGACGCCGGATGGAGGTCGCGTCCTCGAGCGTTTTCAGGGCCGGGGCATAGGGCTCCCATTCGTCGTGGCCGAAATAGGCGTGGCGTGCGCCGGTCGCGAGCACGAGCGTGTCGTAACCGAGCCGGCCCCCGTCCTCGAGCAGCACCTCGCGTGCCTCTGCATCGACGCCTGCGGCGGTGCCGAGAAGCGTCGTGATGTCCTTGCGCTTGCGGAACAGCTGTCGGATCGGCCAGGCGATTTCCGACGTGGCCAGCGTGGCCGTGCCCACCTGATAGAGCAGCGGCTGGAACAGGTGGTGGTTGCGCTGATCGACGATGGTGATGCTCACCCCCGTGCCCTTCAGCCCCTGTGCGGCCGCGAGCCCTCCGAAGCCTCCGCCGACAATCACCACGCGGTGAGCGGAGGCGGCGTTCACGGTCGCGCCTCGTGAGTGCCATCGACGGCGTAGCCCGCCTCGATCCAGGCATCCAGGCCGCCATGCAGAGGGCGAACTTCCTTGAAGCCATGATTGATGAGGAGCTTCGCGACGCGAGCCGCGGACGCCTCGCTCGGGCAGGTGCAATAGACGACGATCTCCCGATCCCGCGGCAGCTCCGCGAGGTGCCGGCTCACATCGTCCACCGGCACGTGAATCGCGCCCGGTATCCAGCGTGGTTCGAGGGTGCGCGCGGTGGGCGAGCGCACGTCGACGACGATGGGCTGCTCGCCCGCTTTCATGAGTGCATTGAGATCGCCGACGCTGATCCGTGCCATGCGCAGTTCCTTGTAGAAGCGCTGGCGCTCCCACCACTTGTAGAACACATAACCCAGCAGCGCCCCGGCGACCACGGTACCGGTGACGCTGCCGATGCGATCGAGGTGCACCAGGACCGATTGAATCTGGGTCTTGAACAACATTCCGGCGGCCAGTCCGCTCCCGACCCAGATCGCTCCGCCGATGGCGCTCAGCCCGAGAAATCGAGGCCAGGGGATGCGCATGGCGCCCGCGAGCGGCGGGGCGATGATGGCCAGACCGGGTATGAACTTGGCGATCATCAGAGAATTGACACCCCAGCGCTCGAAGCGCGACTGGGTCTGGTTGACGCAGGAATCGGGCTCGAGCGAGATGCGACACAGAGTTTTCAGCACGCGCATTCCGTAGCGCCTCCCGACCAGAAACCAGACGCAGTCGGGCACGACGCATGCGAGCACCGCCGCCACGTACAAGGAGGAGAGGCCGAACCCGCTCGTGGCGAGAGCCCCCGCCAGTATCAGCGTGGGCATGGCGGGAACCGGCAGGCCGATCTGATCCACGAAAACGTTGGCGGTCACGATGAGCAAACCGTACTGCGTGATCAGCCAGACGAGGTTCTGGGTCACGCGCGGCTCCGCTTCAGTTCGATGTTGGGCAAGAACGCCGCGGCAGCGCCGAGCAAGGGCAGGAATGCGCACAGCCGGTAGACGAACTCGATGCCCTCGCGGTCTGCGAGCTCCCCGAGCACCGCCGCGCCGATGCCGCCCAGGCCGAAGGCGAAGCCGAAGAACAGCCCGGAGACCGCGCCCACCCGGCCGGGCATGATTTCCTGCGCGAACACGAGGATGGCCGAAAACGCGGAGGCCAGTATGAGCCCGATGATCACGCTCAGCACGGCGGTCGCGGCGAGACCGACGTGCGGCAGGAGCAAGGTGAACGGCGCCACCCCGAGGATCGAGAACCAGATGACGCGCTTGCGCCCGATGCGGTCGCCGACCGGGCCGCCGATCAGGCCGCCGGCCGCGACGGAGAGCAGGAACAAGAACAGGTACATCTGCGCCGATCGCACCGACAGGTGGAATTTCTCCATGAGATAGAAACTGTAGTAGCTCGAGATGCTTGCGAGATAGAAATACTTGGAGAACAGCAACACGAGCAAAATGGCCACCGACCAGGCCGCGCGCCGCGGCGATACCGGGCCCGCAGGCCGCGGCTGCGCTTTCGCGGGCGCGGGGCGATCGAGATGGTGGCGCTTGTACCAGGCGCTCACCTTGCCGAGGACGACGATCGCGACGATCGCCGCGATTGCGAACCAAGCGACGCTGCGCTGTCCGTGCGGAATGACGATCAAGGCCGCGAGCAATGGTCCGAGCGCGCTGCCCGCATTGCCGCCGACCTGAAAGATCGATTGCGCGAGGCCATGCTGCCCCCCCGACGCCAATCGCGCGATGCGCGAGGATTCGGGGTGAAACACCGCGGATCCCGCGCCGACGAAAGCGGCCGCCACCAGCACGCAGGCATAGTTGGGCGCCAGGGCGAGCGTCACCAGCCCGATCAGGGTCGAGGCCATGCCGATGCTCAATGAATACGGTTGCGGGTGCTTGTCAGTGTAGGCGCCGACCAGCGGTTGCAGCACCGATGCACAGATCTGGTAACTCAAGGTGATCACGCCGATCTGCGCGAAGCTCAGGTGAAACTCGCCCTTCAACAACGGGTAGATCGCGATGATGAGCGATTGGATGAGGTCGTTGAGCAGGTGCGAAAAGCTGATCGCCCCGAGCACCTCGAACCGCGTGGTGTGCGAGATCTCGTCGAGAGGCGGTGACGCGGCGGGTGTCGGCAAAGTGAGCGGGGCGGAAGCCTCGGCCGGCGACGAGGCCGCGATGGGCAAGGGCGCGAGCGTCCCGCGCCGGGCGGTCGAACTGTTTTGCATGGGTGTTCGGAGTTGAATGCCTCGGGAGGCGATACGGCACGCAAGCCGTAGCCCGCCGTAAGTCTGACATATTGCCTGACTCCCGGCGAGCAGGTGCTTGCGCCGTTGGCCGTATCCACGAGCTCGTTACCTCGGGGACGAGTCGGATCGAATCAACGCGCGCTATGAAAATCAGCGCACCGGCCTCGCGCTCATCACGGCAGCGTCCATATCGCCTGGAGGTGGCAACCTCACGGTCTGTCCTGCGAGAATGCGCCGATGAAACGCTTCGAGCCCTACGTCTTCCTCAAAGGACTGGCTTCCCGCTGGGACGTGCTCGCGTTCATCGTGGTCATCGGCTTGATCGCGTTTCTCGGCGAGACCGCGCACGGCTTGTTCGATCCGCTCGCGAAGCTCGAGGCGGTTCCCCTGTCCCTCGACCCCGTGCATCTGCCCGAATATGCCGCGCGCACGACGTTCCGGATGCTGGCGGCGTTGTTCTTCTCGCTGGTGTTCACGCTCACCTATGCCACCTGGGCAGCGAAGAGCGAGCGCGCCGGCCGGCTGCTGGTGCCCATCCTCGACATCCTCCAGTCGGTGCCGATCCTCGGCTTCATTTCCATCACCACCGTGTTCTTTCTGTCGCTCGCGCCGGGCAGGGTTCTCGGTGGGGAGTTCGTGGCGATTTTCGCAATCTTCACGAGCCAGGCCTGGAACATGGCATTCAGCTTCTACCAGTCCCTGCGCACGGTTCCCATCGAGCTGACGGAGGCGGCGGAATCTTTCCGCCTCTCGCCGTGGATGCGGTTTTGGCAGCTCGAGACGCCGTTTGCGCTGCCTGCGCTGGTGTGGAACATGATGCTCTCCATGTCGGGAGGCTGGTTCTTCGTGGTCGCCTCCGAATCGTTCACCGTCGGCAACTCGTCGGTGGCGCTGCCGGGTATCGGCTCGTACATTGCGCTCGCCATCCAGGAGAAGAACCTGCGCGCCATCGGTTGGGCGATCCTCACCATGCTGGTCGTCATCCTGCTCTACGATCAGCTGCTGTTCCGGCCGCTGGTGGCCTGGGTGGATCGGTTCCGCGTAGAGCAGGAGCCCGGCGAGCGCGTGCCCGATTCCTGGGCGCTCACCATGATGCGCCGCTCGCGCCTCATCACGGCCTCGACGCTCGCGTTCCACAACGCGGTGTTCTGGACCAGCCGTCTGGTGAAGCGCACCGACAAGCCCCTGGTCCTGGTCGAGGAGCAAGATCGCCCGAAGCGGCGCAGCCTCGATTTGCTGTGGGTTTCGCTGCTCGTGCTGGCAGTCGGGGCCGGCCTCTGGCACATCCTCGCCGTGCTGGTTGTCAATACCCCGCTCGCCGAGGCGCTGCACGTGTGCGGCCTCGCGTGCCTCACCATGGTGCGGGTGTTCATTCTGATCGCCCTGGCGAGCCTCGTGTGGGTGCCCATCGGCGTCTGGGTGGGCATGCGCCCCCGGGCGGCGCAGATCGTGCAGCCGATCGCGCAGTTCATGGCGGCATTTCCCGCCAATCTGCTGTTTCCGATCGCGGTTTACGGCATCGTCGTCTGGAAACTGAACCCGGATGTGTTCCTGAGCCCGCTCATGATCCTCGGCACACAGTGGTACATCCTGTTCAACATCATCGCGGGAGCGACCACCATCCCGGCGGAGATGCGCTATGCCGCCACCAACTTCGGCATCAAGGGCTGGCTCTGGTGGCGGCGCGTGGCGCTGCCCGCCGTGTTGCCCTTCTACGTCACCGGCGCGATCACCGCATCCGGCGGCTCGTGGAACGCCGCGCAGGTCTCGGAGCTCGTGTCCTGGGGACACACGCAGATCCGCGCCAGAGGTCTCGGCGCCTACATCGCGGATGCCGCGGAAACGCGTAACTTCCATCAAATCATTCTCGGCGTGGCCGTGATGAGCCTGTTCGTGGTGGTCATCAACCGGCTCTTCTGGCGGCCCTTGTATTACTACGCCGAGCGCAAATATCGGATGACCTGACAGGACGCCCCATCATGAACAACAGCCCATTGCTCCAGTGCAGCCAGGTGCGCAAGGCGTTTCCGAAGCCCGACGGCGAGGAGCTCTTGGTACTCGACGGCATGAACCTCGAGCTGCGCGAAGGGCAGATCATGGGGCTGCTCGGCCGCTCCGGATCGGGCAAATCGACGCTCCTGCGCCTGATCGCGGGTCTCGCGGAGCCAAGCGCGGGCGAGGTGCAATATCTTGGGCACCCGGTCGTGGGACCGGCTCGCGGCATTGCGATGGTGTTTCAGAGCTTCGCGCTGTTTCCCTGGCTCACCGTGTTCGAGAACGTGGCGCTCGGCCTGGAAGCGCAGAACCTGCCGCGTGCGGAGATTCGCAAGCGCTCGCTCGCCGCCATCGACTTGATCGGCCTCGACGGGTTCGAGTCGGCCTATCCGCGCGAGCTGTCCGGCGGCATGCGCCAGCGCGTCGGCTTCGCACGCGCTCTCGTGGTCCATCCCAACATCCTGCTCATGGACGAGCCTTTCTCGGCGCTCGATGTGCTGACCGCCGAGACCCTACGCACCGATTTTCTGGATCTGTGGGCCGAAGGCCGCATGCCCATCAAGGGCGTCATCCTGGTAACGCACAACATCGAAGAGGCCGTGTTGATGTGCGATCGCATCTTGGTGTTCGGCAGCAATCCGGGCCGCATCCTGAGCGAGATCAAGGTGACCCTGCCGCAGCCGCGCAATCGCCTCGATCCGAGCTTCCGCGAACTCGTCGAGCGCATTTATGTCGAAATGACGGCCCGCCCCAAAGGCGCGGGCCCCGGCGGCCGCCAGGAGCGCTTTCCGGGGCTCGGGATCGGCAGCGTCCTGCCGCACGTCGGCTCGAACATCCTATCGGGCCTGATGGAGGCGGTCGCGGCTGCGCCCTTCAAGGGCAAGGCGGACCTGCCCGAGATCGCCTCCGACCTGCAGATGGAGATCGATGAGCTCTTTCCGGTCGCGGAAACGCTGCAGCTGTTGCGTTTCGCCGAGCTCGAGGGCGGCGATTTGAAGCTCACCGAGGACGGCCTGGCCTTCGCCCAGGCCGACATCGACGAGCGCAAGCGGATCTTCCTGCGGCACCTCCTCGCGTATGTGCCGCTGGCGGCGCACATCCGCCGGGTGCTCGACGAGCGGGTGAGCCATTCGGCGCGCAAAAGCCGGTTCATCGACGAGCTGGAGGACTTCATGAGCGAGGACGACGCGGAGCAGACCCTGCGGGCCGTCATCCGCTGGGCGCGTTATGCCGAGGCCTTTGCCTATGACGACGAGAATGCCATGTTCAGCCTGGAGAATCCGACGTAAAATGGCCGTCGCCATGACCGATGCGGCCGCGCCCTATTTGACATTGCATGTGCCGCCAGACGAGATGGTGCGCTACATCCAGGAATTGATGACGCTGCCGCAGGAAGAGATCGCCGCGGGCTCCGCCATGACGCTTGCCCGGCGCCAATGGGGCGGCGATACGCCGCTCGCGCGCGCCGCATTGCTGCGCTGGGGAGCGTTGAACTTGGCCTTCCAGGACAAACGCTTGGAGACCTGGACGGTCGCTCGGGAGCGGGATCGGATTCAAGTCCCCGCTGCCCTGGTAGCGGCCGCCGGCGTCGCGCCGCTGATCATGGACAACGAACGCGCGGTCTTTGACATTCCCGCGCTGCTCGACGCGACTCTGCAGTTCCAACCTCCCGCGGGCCAGGCGTAGGCAACCTCATGAGCGCCTCCTCACACTCCGCGCCGCTGGCGCGCTTTGGGATGCTGCGCACCATCGCGGTCTACAAACTGCTGAAGGTCATCATATTGTTGCTGGCCGCCTGGGGCGAGGTGCAGCTGCACGATGCGACGCTGCTCGCGAAGATTCTCTCCTGGGCCTCGGCCCGTCCGCACGGCCTCGAGCACGACCTGGTCACGCGGGCGATCTCGTGGTTCAGCGGCCTGTCGGAAGAGCGAGTGCATCAGGTGCGCCTGATCACACTGACGTATGCCGCGGTGTTCTCGGTGGAGGGCATCGGTCTTTGGATGCAGCGCCGCTGGGCCGAATGGTTGACGGTCATCATTACGGCCTCGCTCATTCCTCTGGAACTGTGGGAATTGCTACACCGTCCCTCGATCGGCGCGGCCGCCGTGACGCTCGCGAATTGCCTCATCGTCGGATACCTCTACTGGCACGTGTCCACCCGGCAAAAGCCTGCGCCGGCGCTGCGCGATAACGCCTCGGCCAAGGGATCGTGAAATGATCTTCATCTCGGATGAATCTCACCGTTCCGGCGTATTCTCTGCATCGCTCGTCAACCCCTTTTGCTTGGAGACCCCATGACTAAGTTGATCGCCTCTGCCCTGTTGTCGTTTGGTATTGCTGCCGCCGCGATGGCTGCCGATACGCCCAGCTCCACGGGATCGCCCGGCGCCAGTGCGCCCGCCGCGAGCTCCTCCTCCGCTGCTTCCAAGTCCACGAAGAAGCACAGCGGCAAGAAGAGCAAGAAGTCGACTCCTGCTCCTTCGAAGCAGTAAGACCGTTCACTCAGCGCCCCGTCCGGTCTTCGTGCCGGCCGGGGCGTTTTGATTTGTTGCCGTGGATTTCTTCCACCCCGCCTTCGATATCGCGCATCTCATTCAAGTAGCGCTCACTCCGATCTTCCTCATCTCGGCCATCGGCGTCACCCTCAACGTACTGACCAGCCGTTTGGCGCGCATCGTCGATCGAGCGCGCGCCCTGGAGGACCGTCTGGTGCTCGGGCAGCAATCGCCGTCTGCGCACGATCTGCACCGCCAGCTGGCGGTGCTCGAGGGACGTGCCGGCTACATCAATACGGCAATCACGTGCATCATTCTGTCGGCGCTGTTCATCGCGCTGGTGGTGGTGATGCTGTTCGTGAATGCCTTCCTGCGCTGGGACTTGTCGGGCTTCATCGCCTGCATGTTCATTCTGTCGATGCTGGCGCTCGCCGCGGCGCTGCTCGCCTTTCTGATCGAGGTGCGCATCGCCACGAAGACGCTGCGCATCGGGATCGAAGAAGCCTCGCGCCAGGGCTAGGGATCTTCTAGAATCGGCCGGGCATGAAGCACATCCGAGAGCGCGCGATCCTGATCGCCCGGCCCACACCCGGCGTGCGCGCGCGCGCGGTTGCGTGGCCGAGCGTGCCGGCGCGATGGCTGCCCCTCTTGGCTGCCGCAATTGCTCTGTGCGGCGGGCCGATTCGAGTTGCCGACGCCCAGATTACGCCCGGCGGCGGCTTGGGCGGCGGCGGAATAGGGCAGCCGGGCCCAGGCGGCAGGCCCTCCGGCGCAGCGCTGCCGGACGAGCCGCCCACGACGTCCGAAAAACCGGACGCCGCGGTAAAGAAAGCAATGAAGGCGGCAGAGAAGGCGCTCGAGAAGGCAAAGGCGCTGGAGG